>MDTC01077458.1_pt1 | contig 14167 bp, 12 predicted proteins | sample 811181 | NCBI WGS metagenome assembly MDTC01 (sample SAMN05326644, study PRJNA326480) | marine metagenome | isolation source: seawater | place: Pacific Ocean: North | collected 2011
ATTCAGAAGAGTCAATTTTTGAAAATATAAATTTAGAAATTATAAAGAATTCTCATACATTGATTATGGGTCCTAATGGTTCTGGTAAGAGTACTTTACTTGGATTAATTTCAGGTATTTATTTTCCATCAAAGGGAAAAGTAGAAGTGTTTTCTGAAAAGTTTGGATTTATAGGCCCTAATCCTCTAATTTTTGATGGTTCGCTTATTTCTAATATTGAATATGGAAATGATATCAAATTAGATGAAGATTTAGTAATTAAGTATCTTAAAGACTTGGATACTTTTAAAGAGGAAAAAAGTTATGATTTAAAAAGAGAAATAACAAATAAAACTCTGTCCTCAGGTCAAATGCAGAAAATTGCATTCATCAGAGCATTATTATCTAATATTGAAATTTTATTACTTGATGAATCTACTGCAAATTTAGATGATGCATCTAGCAAAAAAATATTTGAACTTTTAAACAAAAAAAATGTAACAATAATTAACTCAACACACGATCAATCAAAATTTCCAAATGCTGATGGTATTTTAAAAATAAATGTAAAAAACGAGAAAAGAAAAATTTCTTTTAAAAACCTAAAATGAAAAAAATTTTGTTAGTTCATAATAATTATAGACTTCAAGGTGGAGAAGATATTGCAGTAAAAAATGAACTAAAACTTTTAGAAAAAAAATATCAAGTTAAATCAATTTTTTTTGAAAATAGAATAAAAAGTTTTAATGATCTTATTACTTTTTTTACACTAAACAATAGAACTTCTAATAAAAAAATTTTAAATATTATTGATGAATTTCAGCCTGACATAGTATATTTTCATAATAATTGGTTTAAAGTTTCTCTAGGTATTTTTAAAAAGCTTCGAAAAAAAAATATCAAAACATTAATTAAGTTACATAACTTTAGATATCATTGTACAAAAAGTTTTAGAGCTAAAGTTCACTTAGAAAATAAAGATTTTTGTCCTGCATGTGGATTCAATAAATCAGAAAGTAAATTATTTAACAAATACTATCGAGAATCTTTGATTAAATCGGTTTATGCTATATTTTTCGGAAAGAAGTATTTAAAAATAATTAAAGATACAAATATTTATTTGGCAGTATTAACTAATTTCCATAAAAAGTTTCTTGAAGAAAATTATTCTCGCAAAAAAAATGTTTTGGTAATTCCAAACTTTTTAAATAAAAATGTTAATGAGGAATTAGAAGAAAATTATTTTATGTATGCAGGTAGGATCTCAAAAGAAAAAGGGCTCAACACATTAATCGATTCTTTTCTTGATTCTAATTTAAAAAGTAATATTTTAAAAATAGTGGGCGACGGACCTCATCTAAAAGAGATAAAGGAGAAATATAATGAACAAAATGTAGAATTTTTGGGACAAACTTCAAACATGGAAACAATTAAGTTAATTAAAAAGTCAAAAGGAGTTATATCTGCTACAAAACTTTATGAGGGACAGCCAACTTTACTTTGTGAGGCTTCGTTATGTGGTAAAGCTTCACTTTTCCCAAATTCAGGAGGGATTACAGAGTTTCTTCCAAAAGATTATGAATTTGTTTTTGATCAATTCAACTACAAAGATTTAATTTATAAGCTTAATCTTTTAAACAATGATCTCTTACGAGAAAAGAATTCAAAAAAAGCCAAAGAATTTATCTTATCTAAGCTAGATGAAAATAATATTATCGAGGAATTCGATCAGGTTATTTATGAAAACTAGTAACGATTTAATCTCAATCTTACTGTCTTCTTATAACTCTGAAAAAACTATTAGAAATAGTATAAAAAGCATACTCAAACAAAATTATTCAAATTTTGAATTATTAATTATTGATGACTGCTCAACTGATCAAACACATAAAATTATTGAAAAGTGTGCTTCTGAGGATAACAGAATAAAAATATATAAAAATAATGAAAATATTGGACTAACCAGGTCTTTAAATAAACTTTTAAAAGTTGCAAAAGGAAGTTTTATTGGAAGACAGGACGCCGATGACATAAGTTTACCTAATAGATTTAGTTACCAACTGGAATATATTAAGAAAACTAAAGTAAAAATTGTTACTGCCAGAGCAATCATTAAAAATTCAAACAAGAAAATACCAAGATATTCATACCTTTTACCTAATAGTTTTGTTATGAAGTATAAAAACCCTTTCATTCATGGGACTCTTATGATGGAGAGATCAGTAATTGAAAACATAGGAGGGTATGATGAAAATTTTTATTTTTCTCAAGATTACAAATTATATAAAGATTGTTACAAAGCGGGCTATAGTATTTCAATTATCAACAAAGTTTTATATGAGTTGAATATGGAAAATAATATAAGTGAAAAAAATAAAGAAGCACAAGATTATTACTTTAAGTGTGCAAGAGGAAATATTACTCCAAACAGGATTTTTAATTAATATTTATCTTTTTTTCAATACATCTGATAATTAAGTCTTCAAATGATAACTCTGTTTTCCACCCAAACTCATTGGATATTTTTGTTGGATCAGAAATTTTTATTTTTGGATCACCCTTTCTTAAAAGTGATTCATCAATATCCGTGTATTTTTCCCAATTTAAATCAAAATAATTAAAAACAATTTGAATTAATTCTTTTATACTTGTACCAATTCCTGAACCCATAATGTAAGAGCCCCTAGCGTCATTCAGCGAAAGTAACAAAGCACCATTCATTATGTCTCCAGCGAAGCTCCAATCTCTAACATAATCTAAACTCCCAACAACTATCTTCTGTTCCTTTTTGTTGTATATTTCATATACATTTTTAATGATTTTTGAAGTAAGATAACCAGCATCTCTAAACTCTGATTCATGATTAAACATAATTCCAGAAGTAATATTCCAGTCATATGTTTTTATTAAATTTTTAGCCTTATTGTGGTTTATTATTTTTGCCTCTGCATAAGGTGAATTAGATTTGATAGGGCTCTCTTCATTAATTATTTCATTAACTTTAGAGTTAAACATTTCTGAGGATGAAGCTTGGAAAAAATTACAAAATATATTTTGGGATATAAGGGCTCCAGTTAAATTATTGAAAATATTTGTTATAAGATCAATAGTTTTTTTAGGATTAGAAAATGACTCATATACAGAACTAGGTCCTGCTAAATTAAAAACTTTATCGGGGCTTACACTAGTTATCAAATTTTCAACTTTTTGTTTTTCTTCTAAATTTAAGTTATAAATTTTAATGTTGTCAAAATTAGTAACACCTAGGCTCGATAGATTTTTTTGAAAAGAGCTTATATCTTTATTTCTAGAAGTTCCATGTATGACACAGTCTTGATTTTGTTCTAATAAATTTTTTGTTAAAAAAATTCCATCTTGTCCAGTTATTCCAGTAATAAGAATATTTTCCATATAAGCTAGTTTAAATGGATATATATCATTATTTTATAGTTGAATTTAATTGTTATGAAAATTTATACTAATCAAATAAATGAATCCTGGATTATTGATAGAGTAATTTCTGAATGGAAAGAAAATAATAAAGATATATCCACTGATAAAATAAAAGAATCGAACATAGTTTGGATTATTTCAAATTGGACATGGGAAAAAATTCCAAAAAAATATTTAAAAAAAAATAAGGTAGTTGCATCCATTTACCATATTGATTTTGATAAGTTTGATAAAAAAGAAGAACAAAATTTTAAAAAGATGGATCAATACGTAGATTTTTATCATGTTATTTCTAAAAAAACTAAGGAACAATTGGAACAATTAACTAACAAAGAAGTTTTTTCAATTCCATTTTGGATAAATCAAGAAAACCTCTTCTATATTGAAGAGAAATCAGCTTTACGAAAAAAGTATGATTATCTAGAAAATGACTTCATAGTAGGAAGTTTTCAAAGGGATACCGAAGGAAGTGATTTAGTAAGCCCAAAGCTAATTAAAGGTCCGGATATATTTTTAGAGGTAGTTCAAAATTTAAATGAGTCAAAAAATTTAAAAGTATTACTTGCCGGAACTAGAAGGCAATATATTATCAGCAATCTCGAAAAGCTAGGAATAAGTTATAAATATTACGAAATGGTAAATATTAATACATTAAATGAGCTTTACAATATTTTAGATTTGTACATAGTATCTTCAAGATTAGAGGGTGGTCCTCAAGCAATAATTGAATGTGCAACTACAAAAACGCCTATTATCTCAACTGATGTAGGAGTAGCTAGCGAGATTCTTCATAGTGACTCAATATATACACTTGAGAATTTTGAAAATGCAAAACCAATGGTTGAATATGCATATAAAAAGAGCATAGAATTTAAAATACCTAGTGGAATGGAAAAATTTAGAGAAATGTTTGAGTATCTTTATGAAAGTTAGTATTGGATCCAAAATTGTAAATGGACCTTGGGGGGGAGGTAATCTTTTTGTTAAGAATTTAAGTAATTTTCTGTTATCAAATGGCCACGAAGTTATATATGATTTAGGAGATAAAGATATAGACCTTATTCTTTTAACCGATCCAAGGAGCAGAAAAGAATCTTCATCTACTTTCAATCATCAGGATATTCAGAGTTATAAAAAATATATAAACAAAAATGTCGCTGTTGTACAAAGAATTAATGAGTGTGATGAAAGAAAAAATACAAAAGGTACCAATCAGATATATCTTGAAGCCAGTGATACAGCAGATCACGTAATATTCGTTAGTTCCTGGTTGAGAGATTTGTATTTGAATATTGGAATGAAAAAAAGCAAAACTTCAGTCGTACTTGCAGGAAGCAATGTAGATATTTTTAACGACGAAAATTCTAATATTTTTGATAAAAATAAAAAAGTAAAAATCGTCACCCATCATTGGAGTTCTCACGAAAATAAAGGATTTAAAATATATAAAAAATTAGATGAAATGCTAATACAAAATTCATGGAAAAATCTTATTGAATTTACCTATATTGGCAATACCTCAGAAGATTATGAATTAAACAATACAACAATAATTCCACCGTTAGCAGGTAAAGAGTTAGCTGAAGAGCTGAAAAAACATCACATATACATTACTGCTTCAATCAACGAACCCTCAGGAAATCACCATATAGAAGCAGCTCAATGTGGTTTGCCTATTTTGTATTTAGAAAGTGGGGGAATACCAGAATATTGTTATGGTTTCGGAGTTGGATTTAATGAAAACTTCGAGGAAAAATTAAAACTAATTATTGATGATTTTGATATTTACAAAGAAAAAATGAAAGATTACCCATTTAATTCAGAAAAAATGTGTGAAGAATTTTTTACTATATTTTCGAATTTAGTAAAACATAAGAACGATAAACCATCGAACAATCTTGGTGTTATATCTTATTTGTTTTTATTTAGAAACAAACTAAATAAATTTATGAGGCGAGATATTTTATCAAAATTTAAAAATATAATAAAAAATAAAGTTAAGAAATGAAATTAAATAAAGAAATCGAAGATATTTATAGCGGGATTCATTATTTTTTAAACAATTTAAAAAAACCTAATAGTGAATTCTCTTTTTTCCCAGCATTAGAAGGGTTAACTGAAGAAGGTAAAAATTTATCTTTAGGGTTTAGTTGCTATGCTTTAAAAATAAATTTTATGTTGGGAAATACTAATAAAAATTTAAATGAAATAAGTAAATGGGCAGATTATTTGAATTCATTTCAAAGAAATGAATCTGGATTACCAAATAATTCATATATTGATCCATATTTAAAAGAAGGCTATGAGAATATTGATATGAAATTATTATTCAAGGAGTCACTTAAATCATTTTTAAACATTTTGTACACGCCTATGAAACTGCAAAAATATGAGACAAATGAAATAAAATTCAAGAAAACTATAAACGCAGAAACAAAACAGGCAATTTCAACTCTTTATCAAGTAAATCTACCAAATAAAAATCTAGTAGAAAATCAGTTTGAGAAATTTGAAAATTTAGAATATTATCTTAATAGTCTTGATTGGTCTTTTCCTTGGGATGCAGGTGCTCAATACTCTTCGTTTTGTGTTTATTCTGTAACTCAAAATTTTGATATAAATGAAAATCTAGTGAACTTTATTAATAAAAAAGTTGACAGAAACACAGGTTCCTATTTTGACAAAAAACCAACAACAACAAGACAAATAATTAATGGTGCAATGAAAGTTATTACTGGTCTTGATTGGTTAGAAGAGGAAATCCATTACCCTGAAAAACTAATCGATTATTGTATTCAAAATCGTCCAATCCTTGAAGGATGTGACATAGTTGACTATGTTTATACAATTTACAAATGTTCACAACAAGTTGATTATAAAAAGAAAGAAATAAACAAAATTTTAAATGAAATTCTTGTTGATATTATTAGTTTAAGATATAAAGACGAAGGTGGATTTTCATACTTTCAGGACAAGTCACAATCACACTATTATGGAATTAAGATTACAAATTCTTTAAAAACTCCAGATTTACATGGAACACTACTATGTTTATGGGCACTAAATATGATATTAGATAATTTAGGTGAATTAGATAATGAAAAACAAATTATTAAACCATAAATCTATAGATGAACTTAGTAAATATTTTATGAAAATATTAACTTATGGAATATTTTCTTTCTTTATTTTTGTATTTCTATTTTCCAGATCATTTGTAGGAATATCATTTTTCGGATTTAGAGTTGGTGAATTATCAATGGTATTTTCAATGTTTACAATGTTATTTTTTATACTTTTAAGTTTGAGAAAAGATAAAAATGAGAGCTTCATGCCTAAAAATTTACTTTACACAAACATTTTATTAATTTTCTCTTTTATTATTTTAAATTTCTTAAATAATGGTTCATTTACATCGACTTATACTTTTAAATCTAGTTCATATATTTGGTCAATTGGATTTTTATATTTAGGGATTCTTATTTGCAAGGATATGTCAGTAAGTAAACTTCTACCTCTATTTGTAGGTTTTTATTTAATATATCTCTACACTTACGCAGTATTAGATTTTCCTCAAGGAATTATGGATTTTTTTCTTTCTATTTCTGATAAATATGAGCCTCATAAAGGCTCAGACATTTTAATAATGACTATAGTTTTGCTGTTTTTTATTAATCGCTTCTTTGAAAATAGAAGGTATAGCTTAATTTATTGTCTTATTGCATCTTCTTTATTTTTACCATTACTACTTTATAAAAGTAGAGGAGCGTTTATAGCTTTTTCGATTTTTTTTGTAATTGAAATATTTAGACTAAGGAAAAGTTTTAAAAAACCTTTGTTAGGAAATTTTGCAATCATTTTTGTCTCAGTAATTATATTTTTAATTTCAAGCTTTATTGTTACAGAAAACGAGGTTCAAATTGACCAGGTTGGAAGCACAGTTACAGAATTAGCGACTTATCGAATACCTGATAAAGAAGCTGAGTTCATTCCAATATTTATTTCCGATGGAAGAATATACTCTTCTGACTCGAATTTAAATTGGAGGTTCCAAATTTGGCAAGATGTAATATTTGACATGAATAATCAAAATTTTTTCTTAAGTGGATACGGATTTAACGAAAAAATTCCAGCAATGAATGATCCTCTACGAGCTGGTGATGATGGTCTCAACGAAAATATCCATAATTTTCTTTTAAATGTTTTTGCAAGAGGTGGCATTTTTCACTTTACAATTTACTTTTTTCTAATTTTATCAATAATCAGTTTTCTCAAAGCAACCTATAAAAATTATTCATTTATGAGTATAGTTTTTCCGATACTTCTTGCTTCCTTTTTTGATGCGTCTATGGAAAATGCTCACTTCCCTTTAATCTTTTATTTCTTTATTGGCATGATTTCTCATAAAGATAATTTCTTTAATAATAGAGTTTAAGATTAATTAGAGTAAGTATATGAAAGCATTTATAACTGGAATAACTGGTCAAGATGGATACTATTTATCTAAACTACTTCTGGAAAAAGGCTATGAAGTCCATGGAACAATTAGGAGATCATCTTCAATAAATACTTCAAGAATTGATAATTTAATATCCCAATATGTAAAAGAAGAGAAATTATCCTTACATTATTCAGACTTGTTAGATTCAACCTCGTTAACTAATCTGATAAACAATATTCAACCTGATGAGATTTATAATTTGGCAGCACAATCTCATGTTGCAGTATCATTTAAGAACCCTCTTTACACATCTCAAACTAGCACAGTGGGACCGGTTGCATTACTTGAAGCAATTAAAAACTCTGATAAACAAATCAAATATTATCAAGCTTCATCATCTGAAATGTACGGCGGTGTTGATCAAAATAAGCTTGACGAGGAATCAAAATTCATACCTAAAAGTCCCTATGCGGTTGGAAAAGTATTTGCTCATGAAATGACAAAAGTATACAGAGAATCTTATGAATTATTTGCTGTGAATGGAATCCTATTTAATCATGAATCACCACATCGAGGAGAAACTTTTGTCACAAGAAAGATTTCAAGAGCAGTGGGAAGAATAAGTTGTGGTCTTCAAAGTAAACTTACTTTAGGAAATTTGTCAGCTTCTCGAGATTGGGGATTTGCTGGTGATTATGTTGAGGGAATGTGGCTAATGATGCAACATGATTTACCGGATGACTGGGTTCTCGCTACTGGAGAGTCACATACTGTAAAAGAGTTTTTAAAATTGTCATTTGAAAAAGTCAATCTCAATTGGGAAGATTATGTAGTTAGTGATGAAAAGTATTACAGACCCAATGAAGTAGGATTTCTCCTTGGGGACAGTTCTAAAGCTCAAAGAGAACTTAATTGGAAGATAAAAACAAGTTTTTCTGATTTAGTTGAGATGATGGTTGATTCTGATATTGAACTTGCAAAACAGGAGAAAGTATTACTAGAAAACAATTTAATCTCTCCAACTTGGGAAAGTCCTACTAAATAATTTCTATATTTTCTTTAAACCATTTGTAGGTAGTTTCTAAACCATCATTTAAAGATATTTTTGGTTTCCATCCTAACTTTAAAATCTTTGATGAATCAAGAAGTTTTCTTGGATTTCCGTCTGGTTTCGTAATATCAAAACTTAAATTCCCCTTGTAATCAGATACTTTTTTTATTGTTTCAGCAATTGATTTAATACTGACTTCATCACCACTTCCAATATTTATTAAATTATCGTTAATTTCATTTTCAACAATAAATTTTATAGCGTTTGATAAGTCATCAACATGTAAAAACTCTCTCAACGGTTCTCCACTTCCCCAAATACTAAAAGTAGGATTATTTTCTTTCTTAGCTTTTTCCATTCTGAACATAAGACCGGGAATTACATGGCTATCTACTTCTGAAAAATTATCATTTGGCCCGTACAAGTTTGTTGGCATTAAATTTATAACTTCGTGACCGTATTGTTTATTCATTGCATCACCAAGCTCTATCGAAGTTAATTTTGCCATTGCATAAGGTGAATTAGTTGGTTCTAGCTTCCCATTCATAAATTCAGTTTCAGAGATTGGATTATTTGCGTTTAATGGATAAATACAACTACTTCCTAAATTAATTATTTTTATGTTATTAAATGGGATACAAGATTCTAAAATATTGATATTAATCTTTAAATTTTCGATTAAAAATTCTGTTCTTTGTTGGTTGTTTGCAACAATGCCACCGACTTTTGCTGCAGCATTAACCAATATATCCGGATTTGTTTCAGATATTAATTTATTTGTTTCTTCAAAATTAAATAAATCAGTATCATCTCTGTTTGATTTTATTACTTGAAAGTGTGTACTATTTTCAAAAGAATTAACAACGGACTTTCCTACCATTCCATTGCTACCTAAAATGAGAATTTTTTTCATATACGCTCATTTTAATTTTAAGATATAAAACTATTTAATTATAAAATTTTTAATTACAAAATTAAAAAATAAAATTTAGTTTTTACATTTAAATCAAATTAACATTTAATTGTGTGTGGATTTATTGGTAGTTTTTCAAGATTAAACATTGATCCTGATTTAGTAGACGAAGCAAACCATTACCTTATTTGTAGAGGTCCAGATCAAAAAACAAATTTTCATGGCACTACCCGTAAACAATTAAATATGAATTTAGATTTAAATTTTTCGTTTATTTTTAATAGACTTTCAATTATCGATTTATCAGATTTAGCGAATCAACCAATGTTATCAAACCATTTTGGAAATTTAATTATGTTCAATGGTGAAGTTTTTAACCATGCTTCATTAAGAAAGAGCCTAGAGCTAAAAAATATAACCTTCACTACAGACCACTCGGACACAGAAGTTGTGCTTAATGGATTATCAGACCAAGGTTTAAGTTTTTTGGATAAAATTGTAGGTCAATTTTCAATATTCTTTCTTGATTCAAGGAATCATAAAGCTTATTTAATACGTGATAGATTAGGACAAAAACCATTGTTTTATTACAAAGATAATGAAACTTTTGCATTTAGCTCAAATTTAAAATCATTAAATAAGTTGATCCAAAAAGACTCTATTAGTGAAAAAGCAATTTTTGAATATTTAAATTTGGGTGTTGTTACCTCACCAAATACAATCTTTGAAAATTATTTCAAGGTCGAACCTGGTCAAGTAATCACTTTTGATCTCTCAAATTCTTTCCAAAAAAGTGAAAATTTTTACTGGTCTTTAAATGATAGTTATGGAAATGATAAATTTAACCAAAATAAGTTTAAAGAATTATTAATTGATTCTGTTCGTTTAAGAAATGTCTCAGATGTCCCTGTTGCGAATTTTCTTTCGGGTGGCATTGATTCCACCCTAATTGTTAAATTACAGTCATTAATCGAGGGTAAGACGAATACTTTTACAGTAGGATATGATGATAAAAAATACGATGAATCTATCTGGGCAAATATTGTTTCAAAAAAGTACTCAACTAATCATTTCCTAAAAAATATTCATGAAAATGAATTAAATAACCTTGTTTTAGATTCATTAGACGCTTTTGATGAGCCATATGCAGATCCATCAGTAGTTCCTTCATTTACTATATCCAAACTAATTTCTGAAAAATACAAAGTTGCAATTTCTGGGGATGGTGGAGATGAGTTATCTTTTGGTTATGTAAGAACCGATCAAGTAATGAATTCTTTAAACCTAAATAAGAATATAACTAATTTGATTTTTTCTCTTTACCCGGGATATCTAGGAACAGGTGCAAACATTGCAAAAAACTCATCAAATAAATCTTTTGCTTATGCATCTTTCTTTGAAGATGTAAAATTGTTAAATATATTAGGTATTGAAAATTCTTTAAATTTTTCTTCAAAATTTATTTCTAAGGACTTCACTGATTATAAAAACTTAATGCATACTGAGTATAGTTTTTATTTGTCAGAACAAATGATGATGAAAGTAGATAGAACCTCTATGGCCAACTCTCTTGAAGTAAGGTCACCATTTGTTGATCATAGATTAATTGAATATATATTTTCAACAGATGAAAAAGATTATACAGGTAAAGGACGAAAACAAATTTTAAAAAATTTATTAAGTGATGATTTTAATGATGAATTTTTAGGTAGAAAAAAAATGGGTTTTGTATTCAATGTAGAAAATTATATAAAAAATAATTTAAATATTTTTCAAGAAACAATATTTGAAGGGATTGATTTGTTTAAAGACAAAAAAGATAAAATTAACAATTTATATAAGTATAAATCAAGGATAAATTCATTAAGATACTGGAAAATGTTTGTATTACAATGCTACTTAAATTCTGTAAAGTAAAAGTTATTTATAATTTTTTAAGAAATTTATAATCTTCATTTTCTTGATTAGAAATTTTTTGAAGATTAAATTTTTCACGTGTTGTATTTATTGAATTATTAGATATTTGTTTTAAATCATAATTGTTATCTAAAACGGTTTTAATTTTGTTGCTTAATTTATTTGTTTCAAGATCAAAAATAAATCCATTCACCCCATCATCAACGAGTTCAACATGATTTGGTATGTTAGATAAAAAAACTATACATCCTGATGACATAGCCTCAATTACTGTTTTAGGGTGGCCTTCATAAAGAGAAGATGATATAAAATATTTGTAATTTGAATATAAGTTTATAAGATTTTCATTTGAAATTTTTCCTAAAAAATTTACCTTTATATCTAATTTTTTTGATTCTTTTATTAATTCATCTAAATCATTACCTTCACCTACAATATCTACTTCAAAGTCAAACTTTGACAACTCATTAAGGGTATAAAATAAATTTTTTTGTTTTTCTAACCTTCCAACTGACAATATTTTATTTTTTTCACGATCTTCGAAATCACTCGTTTCCACAGATAAAACCCAATTTTGTCTGAGGATGAATTTATCTAGTGAGTATTGTTTTTTATAGAAATTTAAATCTTCGGCATTTGAAAGTGAGTAAAGATCTGAATATTTTATTGTAAATTTTGTTAGACAAAGATAAAGAAAATGAATTAGTTTTTTGTTATTTTGTTCCAGACTAAATTTATACATGTCATATCCAGTCCTTGTAAACAGTGGAATTTTATTCAAAACTTTTAGAATAATTGAAACCCAAGATCCTAAAAGCTGATTTTGTTTTATTAGATCGATATCTTTAAATTTTTTCCTATAAGTAAATGCAAAATAAAAAGTTTTTATAAAATTAATAAATTTTATTTTTGATTTTTTAATATATTTATAAATCGGGACAACATGTATGTTTGTTCCTTCAAGATTGCAGTCCAAGTCAGTTTCATCCCCATAGGTCAAAAAAGTAAAGCTGTGACCATAAGTATTTTCTAATTCTTTATAGATTGATAATTCTCTACCAAGAGTTCCAGAATCTTCCCATGTTTTTAAAGAATATTCATAGGTAAATATGAGCAATACCTTCACAGCTATATATTATATTTATCAAATTTATTTTATAGTCTTTAATTGAATTGTTGGGTTACAGTTATAATTGAATGAATTATGGCAGCTTTAATCAATACACCAACCTATATTCTTAACAATTTAGATATTTCATCTCTAAGTAAATCAAAAAAATTATATTATCTATTTATTGGTTTACTTTTTGTATTTTTAGAAAAAATTCTAAGTCCAAAAAAGTTTTGTTTTTTTGTTAATAAATTGAGTTTTGTAAATGTAAAAGTTAGTTATGAAGACAATTTTTTTATAGTAAAAGATGATTTTGGTGAGTTTTATTATACAAATCATAGATTTACAAGAATGCTTGGTGGTATTTTAAATGCATCAAAGAAATTAGCTAAAGAATACGTATTGGAAGATTTAGATTTTAAAAATGAAGACACCATAATCGACTGTGGCTCAAATGTTGGAGAACTATGTCCATACTTTATAAAAAAATTCCCCTTAATAAACTATGTAGCATTTGAACCAGATCAGGAAATTTTTTCTGCACTAGAAAAAAATCATAAATTTGCAAATGGTAGTAAACACTGCGTTGCATTGTCTGACAATGAAGAGGATAAAGAATTATACATTGATTCAGTTGGTGCAGATACTTCGCTCGAGGATAATAATTCACAAAATTCTTATTTGATAAAAACAAAAAGGCTTGATCAGTTTAATTTTCAAAACGTAAAATTAATTAAAATTGACGGAGAAGGACATGAGGAAAAAATATTGAGAGGAGCTGAAAAAACTCTTTTAGATACGCAATATGTATCTATTGATCATGGTGCAGAAAAAGGTATTGACAATGCAAGAACTACACCTGAAGTGTATTCATTTTTAATCAATATTGGTTTCAAACCATTAATATCTTCTGGATTTAGGGAGATTACTTTGTTTAAAAATATGAATATTTAAAAATGAAAGATACAAAAATTACATATATATTTGGAGATGGAAGATTAAGTAAAATTACTGACAATCAGACATTTGCAGAAGAAATGTATTATGGATATTTTGAATTAAAAAAATCGTATGACACAGAATTAATTGAAGTTCAAAGAATAGAAAATAAATTTAGATTATTTCTTTCAAAAATCTTTACTAAGTTTTCAGGACTCGGTATTCATTTCGTAAATGAATTTTCTAATTCAGGAAGGAAGAGAATTTTTGATAGTCAGGAATTATTTTTTGGAAACCAACAAATATTATTAAGTTTCTTGTATTTACTTCCAAAATTAAAAAATAAAAATATAAATATAAATG
>MDTC01111759.1_pt1 | contig 14167 bp, 13 predicted proteins | sample 811181 | NCBI WGS metagenome assembly MDTC01 (sample SAMN05326644, study PRJNA326480) | marine metagenome | isolation source: seawater | place: Pacific Ocean: North | collected 2011
GTAATATTTTTAATTGAAATAGAATTAATCTTTTATAATTTTGTAACATGCAACCAGATAACTTAAAAACAGAATTTTTTGGAATAGGAATCCAAAATGGAAAAACACCAGAAAACCTAGGAGTCTTATGGAGAACCGCTCAAAATTTGGGAGCTAGTTTTATATTTACCATTGGAAATCGCTATGACAGTCAAGCTTGTGACACCAAAAATTCAGTAAAATCTATTCCTTATTTTCATTACGATAATTTTGACGACTTCTACAAACACCTCCCAAAAGGAGCACGAATAGTAGGCGTTGAAATAACAGAGGAATCAACAGCATTAGAAGACTTTTTCCATCCTAGAAGATGTGTTTATTTATTAGGAGCCGAAGATCATGGTTTGTCAAAAAAAGCTATTGAAAAATCTCATTTTTTGGTCAAGTTTTCTTCTATAGAAAGCCTAAATGTTGCAGTAGCAGGAAGTATCGTTCTCTATGATCGTTCGAGAACTAAACCAAGAGTTTAGTGTATCTTTGGCAAAAATTAAATAATGAATCATAAAGCAGGTTTTGTTAATATAATTGGAAACCCTAATGTGGGTAAGAGTACCTTGATGAATTCATTTGTTGGAGAACGATTGTCTATTATTACTTCTAAAGCTCAAACTACTCGTCATCGAATTCTAGGTATTGTTAATGGAGAGGATTTTCAAATGATTTTAAGTGATACTCCTGGGATCATTAAGCCAGCATACCAACTTCAGGAAAGCATGATGGATTTTGTAAAATCTGCTTTTGAGGATGCTGATGTATTAATTTATATAGTTGAACTAGGAGAGAAAGGATTAAAAGATGAAGCATTTTTTAATAAAATCACCAATGCAAATATTCCTGTTTTACTATTAATTAATAAAATAGATAAAGGAAACGAAGAACTTTTAAAAGAGGCTATGATTTTTTGGACTGAAAAAGTTCCAAACGCAAACATATTTGCTATTTCTGCACTTGAAGACTTTGGTGTAAAAGAAGTTTTTCAAAAAATAATAGCATTATTACCTGAATCTCCTGCATTTTATCCAAAAGATCAATTAACAGATAAACCAGAACGTTTTTTTGTAAATGAAATAATTCGAGAAAAAATATTACTGCATTACAAAAAAGAGATACCCTATTCAGTTGAAATTGATACCGAAGAATTTTTTGAGGAGGATACAATTATTCGAATGCGAAGCATCATAATGGTTGAAAGAGATACTCAAAAAGGAATCATTATTGGACATAAAGGATCTGCTTTAAAAAGAGTAGGGGTAGAGGCTCGGAAAGATTTAGAGAAATTTTTTGGGAAACAAGTTCATTTAGAACTTTACGTAAAAGTTAATAAAAATTGGCGAAGTAATGATCGACAATTGAAACGATTTGGTTACAACCAATAATATTGATTTTAATACAATTCTCTTGTTTTTCTTCAAATTCTAAAGTGTACCTTTGCAACAATTTATAGGTTATGAGTATAGTAGCAATTGTAGGAAGACCAAACGTTGGAAAATCTACTTTATTTAACAGATTAATTCAACGTCGCGAAGCAATCGTCGATGCAGTAAGCGGTGTCACCAGGGATCGTCACTATGGAAAAAGTGATTGGAACGGTAAAGAATTTTCACTCATTGATACTGGAGGTTATGTAGTTGGTAGTGATGATATATTTGAATCTGAGATAGACAAGCAGGTTGAGTTAGCCATAGGTGAAGCAGATGCTATCATTTTTATGACTGATGTGGTTTCTGGAGTTACTGGAATGGATGAGGAAGTAACAAAACTATTACGCAAATGTGCAAAGCCTGTATTTTTAGTTGTTAATAAGGTAGATAGTGCTAATCGAACCAATGATGCTGTTGAGTTTTATTCTTTAGGTTTTGAAAAGTATTACATCATGTCTAGTATCAACGGTAGTGGTACGGGTGATTTATTAGATGATTTAGTTGCAGTTCTTCCTGAAGAGGAAATCTCTCAAGAAGTAAATGAGTTACCTCGCTTTGCTGTTGTTGGGAGACCTAATGCCGGAAAATCTTCCTTTATCAATGCTTTAATTGGAGAAGATAGATACATAGTTACTGATATTGCCGGAACTACGCGTGACAGTATTGATACTCATTACAATCGATTTGGATTCGAATTCAATTTAGTTGACACTGCAGGAATTCGAAAAAAAAGTAAAGTAAAGGAAGACTTAGAGTTTTATTCAGTAATGCGAAGCGTTCGAGCTATTGAACATTGTGATGTAGCAATTCTGGTGTTGGACGCAACAAGAGGTTTTGATGGTCAAGTGCAAAATATTTTTTGGTTGGCTCAAAAAAATAATAAAGGAGTCATCATTTTAGTAAATAAGTGGGACTTAGTTGAAAAAGATCATAAAAGTGTCAAAGAATATGAAACCTTAATCCGTTCGCAATGCGAGCCATTTACAGATGTTCCAATAATATTTATTTCAGTACTAACAAAACAACGAATTTTTAAAGCCATAGAAACTGCTGTTGAGGTATTTAAAAACAGGAGTAAGCGTATAAAAACAAGTGAATTAAATGAAGTGATGCTTCCCATAATTGAAGGGTATTCGCCACCAGCTTACAAAGGAAAATATGTAAAAATTAAGTATTGTATGCAGCTACCTACACCCTATCCAAGCTTTGCTTTTTTTGCTAATTTACCTCAATATGTGAAGGAACCCTATAAGAGATTCTTAGAAAATAAGTTACGCGATAAATTTGATTTTCACGGTGTACCAATTACGGTTTACCTGAGAAAAAAATAGTTAAAGGTGGTCTTTAAATTTTAGTAATTCTATTTTTATTCCTTCCAACTTTCTAATTATTTCGAAATTACTGATACTATTGTGTTTGTTTTCTTTTAAATATTTTTTTGCTCCATCAAGAGTAAAACCTCGCTCTTTTACCAGATGATATATTAATTCTAAGTTTTTTATATCCCCTGGAGTAAACTTGCGATCACCTTTACTGTTTTTTTTAGGCTTTAAAATATCAAATTCTTTTTCCCAGAAACGAATCAATGAATTATTGACTGAGAACGCTTTTGCAACCTCACCAATTCCATAATATCTTTTCTCAGGTAGATCTATTATCATTAATTAATCTAAAGATTGATTTTCTTGACCAGCAACTTTTAATAATTCGGCAAACTCTTCAGGAGACAAATTCCCGTAATAAAAATTTAATGGGTTAACACGCTTACCATCTTTTATAATTTCGTAGTGCAAATGAGGAGCTTGAGATCTTCCTGTACTACCAACAAATCCAATCAAATCTCCGCGTTTTACTTTTTGTCCTCTCTTAACCACGTATTTATATAGGTGTGCATACAAGCTTGTGTAACCAAAGCCATGATCTATTCTTATATGACGACCATATCCTGACGAACGCCTATCTGCTCTTTTAACAATTCCATTTCCAGTGGCATAAACAGGTGTTCCTCGGGGTGCTGTAAAATCCATACCTCGATGAAATTTTCTAGCTTTTGTAAACGGATCAGATCGATAGCCATAACCAGAAGCCATACGGGTTAAATCTTCGTTTTTTACAGGCTTAATTGTAGGTATAGCTTTTAAAAGTTTTTCCTTTTCTTCTGCAAGGCCAGCAATTTCATCTAGTGATTTCGATTGTACTACGATTTGTTTGGTTAAAACATCTATTTTTTTACTAGTACTGATAATTAAATTTGAATTATCAAAGCCTTCCAAGTTTTTATATCTGTTAACCCCTCCAAAGCCTGCTTTTCGTTGCTCTTCAGAAATAGGGTTCGCTTCAAAATAGACCCTGTAAATAGTGTTGTCCCTGGTCTCAATTTCAGATAAAACGTTTTGAGCTTGAACTATTTTTTTATTTAATAACTCAAATTGTAATTCCATATTTGAAAGTTCTCTTTTTAAAGCTTTTTCTTTTGGAGTTTCAATGTAAGGGATATTTAAGTAGATGATAAGTAAAAGAAATCCACTTAAAAACATACCTAATAGACTCAGGAAAAAAATTTTTGTTTTTCTTCCTTTTTTATATTCAATCTTTCGATACGATAAGGTATCACTATCGTAGTAATATTTTACTTTAGCCATACGTTAAAATGTCTTATTTTTGTTCATTAGGAATAATTATGATAACCAAAAACGATTTACAAATATAGAAATTGTGTTGGAAACCCCCTAATTGGGCTTTTTAATAAAATAACAAATTTATGACTTCAAAGGAAATACGTTCTAAATTTTTAGATTTTTTCAATTCAAAATCTCATTCTATTGTAGACTCAGCCCCTATGATTCTTAAGAATGATCCAACTTTAATGTTTGTAAATGCAGGAATGGTTCCTTTCAAAGAATATTTTTTAGGGCAAAAAAAAATAACAAATAAACGAGTTGCAGACTCACAAAAGTGTTTACGTGTTTCAGGGAAACACAATGATTTAGAAGAAGTTGGTAAAGACACCTACCATCATACGATGTTCGAGATGTTAGGTAATTGGAGTTTTGGTGATTACTTTAAAAAAGAAGCTATTACTTGGGCCTGGGAGTTTTTAACAGAAGTTCTTAAAATAGATAAAAATAGTCTGTACGTTAGTGTTTTTGAAGGAGCTAAAGAAGATGATTTAACTTTTGATCAGGAGGCTTATGATATTTGGAAAGGTATCATTGATGAAGATCGAATTATTAACGGTAATAAAAAAGATAATTTCTGGGAAATGGGTGCTCAAGGACCTTGTGGACCTTGCTCTGAAATACATGTAGATATAAGATCTCCGGAAGAAAAAGCTCAAATCTCAGGTAAAAATCTTGTAAATAAGGATCATCCTCAGGTTGTTGAAATTTGGAATTTGGTTTTTATGGAATTCAATCGAAAAGCGAATGGAGCTCTAGAAAAATTACCCCATAAACATGTGGATACCGGTATGGGTTTTGAACGATTATGTATGGTAATGCAAAACGTAAGCTCCAATTACGATACAGATGTTTTTATACCATTAATCAAAGAAATTGAAACCATAACAAATACTACCTACGGTAACAATATAGAAATTGATGTTGCGATTCGAGTTATTTCTGACCATGTACGTGCGGTAGCTTTTGCAATTGCTGATGGACAACTTCCTTCAAACACAGGTGCTGGATATGTAATAAGAAGAATTTTAAGAAGGGCCGTTCGGTATGGTTTTACTTTTTTAAATACAAAAGAACCTTTTATCCATAAGCTAATAGCAGTTCTCACTAAACAAATGGGCGATTATTTCCCAGAATTAAAAAAACAACGGCAGCTCATTGTAAATGTGATCAAAGAAGAAGAAAATTCCTTTCTAAGAACTCTAGATCAGGGATTGATTTTGTTAGATGGAATTATTAAAAATTCTACAGGATCAGAAATATCAGGAAAAAAAGCATTTGAATTATTTGATACTTATGGATTTCCAATTGATTTAACAGCATTAATTTTATCTGAAAAAGGATTGACTTTAAATTTAGATGAATTTGAAACCGAATTAAAAAAACAAAAAGAAAGATCGAAGGCAGCTTCTGTTATCGAAACCGATGATTGGGTAATTTTACATGAAGATAATGATGAGGAGTTTATAGGTTATGATACGCTAACCGCTAAAGTAAAAATTACTAGGTATCGAAAAGTTAGCTCTAAAAAAGAAGGTGATCTGTATCAACTTGTTTTTAATTTGACGCCATTTTATCCTGAAGGAGGTGGTCAAGTTGGTGATAAAGGGTATCTCGAGAAAAATGATGGTAGCGTTGTTTATATTATTGATACTAAAAAAGAAAATAATTTAACCATTCACTTTGCTAAATCACTTCCAAAAAATCCTACAGAAACTTTTACGGTAGTTGTTGACGAAAAACAACGATTTAGAACTGCAAGCAATCATACAGCAACACACCTTTTACATCAAGCATTAAGAGAGGTTTTAGGCGATCATGTGGAGCAGAAAGGATCTGCAGTACATTCAAAACATTTACGATTTGATTTTTCTCATTTTGCTAAATTAACTATTGATGAGTTAACCAGTGTTGAGGATTTTGTTAACGCCAGAATTGAGAATAAACTGCCTTTACAGGAGTTTAGAAATATTCCAAAAGCAGTTGCTGAAGAAAAGGGAGCTTTGGCTTTATTTGGAGAAAAATATGGAGATACAGTAAGAGCCATCCAATTTGGTAAATCTATAGAACTATGCGGAGGTACTCATGTAAAAAACACGAGTGATTTATGGTATTTTAGAATACAAACAGAAAGTGCAATAGCATCCGGAATTAGAAGAATAGAGGCAATTACCGGAGATGCAATGAAAACACAATTTTCAGAAAATAATAGAGACTTGTTTCAGATCAAAGAGTTGGTTAAAAATTCTAAAAAACCAGTTGAAACTGTTTTAACTCTTATTGAAGACAATCAAAAACTCAGAAAACAAGTAGATCAGCTATTAAAAGAAAAAGCTAAAAGCACCGCAGCCATTTTGCTTAATGAAACAGAATTAATTAATGGTATTAATTTCTTAGCTAAAAAACTAGATTTAGATCAAAATAGTGTTAAAGACTTAGCAAATAATTTAGGGAATAAAATCAATAATTTATTTTTATTAATTGGAAATGAATCCAATGGAAAAGCATTTTTAACCTGTTATATTTCTAAAAATTTAGTTGAAGAGAGAAGCTTAAATGCAGGCCAAATAGTTAGGGAACTTGGAGAATACATACAGGGTGGTGGTGGAGGTCAAGCTTTTTTAGCAACTGCAGGAGGTAAAAACCCATCAGGAATTAGCGAGGCTTTAGAGGCAGGAAAAAACTATATTTTATAAGTGCTAATCCTTTCTTATGTTTTAAGTAAAATAAGCAAATGAAACTTCAAACAAAAATACCTATTGAATCTGAAACTCCTAAAATAGATTACGATTCTAAAATAGTGTTGGTAGGTTCCTGTTTTGTTGAAAGTATAGGCGATAAACTAGATTATTTAAAGTTTCAAACTCTACAAAATCCTTTTGGAATATTGTTTCACCCCATAGCTATTGAACGAATAATCGAAAGAGCCTTAGAAAGTGACTTTTTTACCGAAAGTGATATTTTTTTCAAAAATGAACGTTGGCACTGTTTTGAGCTGCACTCTTCTGTATGCGCAACTACCAAAATCGATTTTTTATCTCTCATAAATAATAAACTAAAAGAATTAAGAGAGTATTTAATAACTGCAAGTCATGTTGTTTTAACATTTGGCACCTCTTGGGTTTACCGTTTTTTAAAAACAAAAAAAATAGTTGCTAATTGTTTTAAAATTCCACAAAAGGAATTTCAGAAAGAATTGCTATCGATAGAAGAAATTAAAACCTCTTATAATAATATAGTTACTCAAATCTTAAGTCGAAACCCGGATACTCAAATAATTACAACGATTTCTCCAGTGAGACACGTTAAGGAAGGTATTATTGAAAATAACAGAAGTAAGGCTCATTTAATAACTGCTTTACAACAACTTGTCTTTGAAGAAAAAAAAGTATGTTATTTTCCATCTTATGAACTTATGATAGATCAATTAAGAGATTACCGCTTTTACAAAGAAGATATGATACACCCTAATGGTACTGCAATCAAAATTATCTGGGAATTTTTTAAAAAAACTTGGATATCTAAGGAAACTGAATCTATTCAAAAATCGATTCGTACGATTCGAAGTGGTTTAGATCATCAACCTTTTGACCCAACTAGCAAACAACATCAATTGTTTTTACAAGATTTAAAGACAAAAATGAATCAAGTCGAAAAAGAATTTTCACATATTAAATTTTAAACTCTTTTTTTATTTTTTCTACAAAATCTAGCTTTTCCCAAGTAAAAGTCTCCACTGTTTTCTTAATTTTTTTACCATCACCAGCATAAAAAGTCAATTCTTTTTCTTCAGGTATCCTTCCCATATGACCATACGATGCAGATTCTAAATAAATCGGATTTCTGAGTTTTAAACGTGATTCAATAGCGGAGGGCCGCATATCAAATATAGATGCTATTAGTTTAGATATTTCACCATCACTCATATTAATTTTTGAAGTATGGTAGGTATTTACATTGATAGAAGTAGGTTCTGCAACACCAATCGCATAACTAATCTGTACCAAGACTTCGTCGCAAACTCCAGCAGCAACCATGTTTTTAGCTATATGCCTGGAGGCATAGGCTGCACTGCGGTCTACTTTACTAGGGTCTTTTCCGCTAAAAGCACCACCACCACGAGCTCCTTTTCCCCCGTAGGTATCTACAATTATTTTTCTTCCTGTTAATCCGGTATCCCCATGAGGGCCGCCAATAACAAATTTACCAGTTGGATTGATATGGTAAGTAATATCGTCGTTAAACAAAGCTTTTGTATCAGGATCTAACTGACCTATTACTCTTGGAATTAAAATAGATTTTAAATCTGATTCGATTTTACTTAACATATTCGCATCTTTATCAAATTCGTCATGTTGAGTCGAAATAACAATAGTGTCTATTCTTATTGGTTTATTATCATCACTATATTCAATCGTAACTTGACTTTTTGCATCTGGTCTTAAATAATTGATTTCAGAACATTCTCTTCTAATTTTAGCCAATTCAACTAAAATACGGTGACTTAAATCTAGTGCTAAAGGCATATAATTTTCAGTCTCATTGGTAGCATATCCAAACATCATTCCTTGGTCACCTGCGCCCTGTTCTTTACCATCTTTTTTATCCACCCCTTGATTAATTTCTGGAGATTGTTCGTGAATGGAAGATAATACGCCACAGGAATCGCCATCAAACTTGTATTCACTTTTGGTATAACCAATTTTCTTGATAATATCTCTTGCTATTTTCTGAACATCTAGATAGGTATTACTCTTTACCTCTCCTGCTAAAACTACTTGTCCTGTTGTTACTAGAGTTTCGCAAGCAACTTTTGATTGTGGATCAAAGGCTAGAAAATGATCAACCAATGCATCACTAATCTGATCGGCAACTTTATCTGGATGCCCTTCAGAAACACTTTCGGATGTAAATAAATAAGCCATAAATGGATAATTTTTAATTTAATATTTAAAAAAATGGATTGCAGCCTGCTGAGAGAAAAGATTTCTTAAGAAACCTGTTTTACGTTTTAGCATTTATAGTTACCTACAACTAGTAACAGAGGTTGCAATCAGTCAAATTTTTCCTCTTTTGAATTAACAAAAATACATATTTTCACAAAAAGAATTCAATTTTTTAAAGATTCTGTGGTAATTATTTTTTTTTTAAAGATTAGTTTATATTAGCTACTTTCAAAAAAATAATGAAAAGAAATATCTCTGTCCTTTTAATAATGATTTGCTATTCTTGTTTCTCTCAAGAAAAAAATAACAATAGCTATCAATTAGAGGGGAGTTATTTTTATGGAAATATTTATAATCATAATTCTGACATTTCTCATTTAATTAAAGGACATCCAACCGGAGTTTTTCTATCCTTTAATAAAAAAACATTTGGATTAAAAGACTGGGAAAAAAAATATAATTTTCCAGATTGGGGTTTATCTTTTATATATAAGGATCTTAAAAATGAAACTCTTGGTCAAAATTATGGTCTTTATGCAAATTATAACTTTTATTTATTTAGCAGAAATTTACAATTAACATTGGGCTCAGGACTTGCACTAAATACTAATCCTTATGATCAAGATTCTAATTATTTAAACATTGCATATGGAACAAGTCTTTTAAGTTCAAGTTTTATCAAAGCAAATTTTATCAAAAACTCGATTTGGAAAGGGTTAGGTTTTCAAACAGGATTAATGTTCATTCACTATTCCAATGGTAATACTAGAGCTCCTAATACAAGTACTAATTCTTTTTTAATAAATGCAGGATTAAACTATCAATTAAATTATAAGAATATAAAAGAATACTTGAGGGAGCAGGATTTGACTAATTACAGTGAAAAAATTAAATTTAATTTTGTTTTTAGAACTGGATGGAATCAAAGTGATGTAATTGGATCTGGAACTTATCCCTTTTATGTATTTTCAGCCTTTATAGATAAAAAATTAAATTATTACAGTACCATTCAGTTTGGTGCAGATTTTTTTATATCGAAATTTCTAGAAGAATTTATCAGTTATACTGCAATAGCATATCCAGAGTTTAATTTAAGTGGAGATGAGGATTATAAAAGAGTAAGTTTGTTTTTAGGTCACGAATTAAGAATTGACAAAAACGGAATTCTTTTCCAAATAGGGTATTATGTTTATTACCCTTACGAATTTGAAAAAAGGATATATTTAAGAGCTGGGTTTAAAAGATATATTTATAATGAAAAATTATTTGCTGTTGTTTCTCTTAAGTCCCATTGGGCACAAGCTGAGGCAGTTGAATTTGGTATTGGTTATAGATTTTAAAGAGATGAAAAAAGGGATAATTTTGATGTTTTTTATAGTATTAGTAGCTTGTAACAGTGAAAATGCTCCAGATTGTATTAGATCTGAAGGTGCGATTATTCAAACAGATGTAAATGTTCCATTTTTTTCCAAAATACTTGTATATAACAATATACAATTATATGTGACTCAGGGACCTGAACAAAGAGTTATCGTTGAAACAGGTGAGAATATTTTTAATGATATTGAAATACTAGTAAATGAGGATGTATTGATAGTATCTAATAATATTAATTGTAATTTCATTCGTGACTATGGTCTAACTAAAGTTTATGTTACCTCTCCTAATATAAGTGAAATTACTAATAGTTCTGAATTTACTATTATTGGTTTAGGATTACTGAACTATCCAAATTTAAATTTGATTTCAGATAATTTTATTAATCAAGAATATTATAACAACGGCGATTTCGATCTAGAATTAGATGTTGAAAATCTCAGTGTTATTGCCAATGGATTTTCTAATTTTTTTTTAAAGGGAGTTGTTTTAAACGCAAATATTAGTCTGTATGCAGGTGATTCAAGAGTTGAGGCTGCCGACTTAATTATTCAACATCTCAATGTTTTTCATCGTAGTACTAATAAAATGATTGTAAATCCTCAACAATCAATAACAGGAGAAATTAGAAGTTTAGGAGATGTTATTTCAAAAAATATTCCTCCAGTAGTTGAAGTGACTGAATACTATACGGGAACTCTTATTTTTGATTAGTAAGTTTAGTAAATAAAGTTTCTAAATTAGTTTCTTTTAGGGTGTCAGATATCGATTTATCATGAATTAAATTACCGTTATTAATTATAATTACCCGATCACAAATAGCTTCCACTTCTTGCATAATATGCGTAGAAAATAATACTGTAATATTTGCTTCTTTTGTTACTTTTTTTATCAGTTCTCTAATCTCAATTAGCTGGTTTGGATCTAAACCCGTAGTGGGTTCGTCTAAAATTAAAACCTTTGGCCGGTGTAATAAAGCACTAGCTAGGCCTAAACGTTGTTTATAACCTTTTGATAGCTCTCTTATTTTTTTGTGTACTTCTTTTTTAAGTCCAGTTTGGGTAATAATTTTTTCGATTTGATTTTTATCTATTTTATAGATGTCTGCATTAAAATTTAGGAATTCTTTTACATATAATTCCGGGTATAAGGGGTTGTGCTCGGGAAGGTAACCCACACTTTGTTGTACTTTAATCTTATCATCGATGACGGAGTAATTATTAACCCAGGCATTTCCTTCAAAAGAAGATATGTAAGTAGTCAATATTTTTATTAAGCTTGATTTTCCAGCACCGTTAGGCCCAAGAAATCCAACTATCTCACCTTGTTTAATCGAAAATGAAATTTTATTTAAGGCAATTTGTTCACCATAATACTTGGTGATATTTTCTACTCTAATCGACATCTTTATCTTTAAAACAAAACTACATAAATAAAAAATAAAAAATTACAGCTAGTTTTTAATATTTATCTATATTTATAAAAATTAAATCAATGATCAGATTATTTACATTTAAAAATTTTTATCATTTCTTTTTTAAAGAATGGATAGAGATTGATATGTAATTAAACTTTAGGTATAATTTATAAAAGTCTCGAAATTAATTCGGGATTTTTTTTTATTTAAAAAATAAAGTTATGAGTTTAAAAATCGCAATTCAAGGTATCGAAAGTTCTTTTCACGATATGGCTGTAAAAAAAATGTTCCCGAATGACGAAATTGATTTGGTAATGTGTAATTCATTTGAAAAAGTCACCACATCTATTAATAATTTAAATGCAGATTTTGGAGTTTTGGCTATAGAGAACACCATAGCAGGGTCTATATTACCAAATTATAATTTAATAGATACCAGTAATCTTATCATTATTGATGAGGTGTTTTTAAATATTCAAATGTATATTATGGCACTCAAATCTGAAACTATATATGATATTATTGAAATTCATTCTCATCCAGTTGCATTACTTCAATGTAAAAACTATTTACAAAAGTTTCCTCCACATTTTAAAATTATAGAAGGCACAGATACAGCATCGGTTGCAAAAAAAATAAAAGAACAAAATCTTAAAGGAGTGGCTGCTATTGCTGGAAAACAAGTAGCGGAAAAATTTGGTTTAAAAATATTAGAAAGTAAGATTCAAAATAATAGTCAAAATCAGACGCGTTTTGTTTTGGTTGGAAAAAATAATAAAAGGTATTCAAAAGAAGTAAATAAAGCGACTTTAAAATTTAAATTGGATCATAGGGTAGGGAGTTTGTCAAATGTATTGCAATTGTTTAGTACTTTTGAAATTAATTTAACAAAAATACAGTCTTTGCCAATAATAGGAAAACCCTGGCAGTACGCCTTTTTTGTGGATGTTTTTTTTAAAGATTATACCCTGTTTAACGAGGTAACTAAAGTACTTGAAAAAGCAGTTCAAGAGCTCAAAATAATAGGAGTTTACAAACAAAACTTTGACAATGAATCAAGTCAACTTTTAAAGAACCTAATTAATGAAAAATAATAAAAACCTAAGATCTTGGTTAAACAAAATGGAATTAAAACATCCATTGGTAATTGCAGGACCATGCAGTGCAGAGTCAGAGAGTCAAGTATTAAAGGTAGCACATCAATTAAAAAACACAGATGCTACTATTTTTCGTGCAGGTATTTGGAAGCCCAGAACAAGACCTGGAAATTTCGAGGGAGTAGGTGAAATAGGTTTGAAATGGTTGAAAAAAGTAAAAGATGAAACAGGACTTCTGACTGCTATAGAAGTTGCTAATCCGACTCATGTAGAGTTAGCAATAAAAAATGGAGTAGATATTGTCTGGATAGGAGCTCGTTCTACAGTTTCTCCTTTTATTGTCCAAGAAATTGCAGAAGCTCTAATAGGTACTAAAAAAGTTGTTTTGGTAAAAAATCCAGTTAATCCAGATTTATCGTTGTGGCTTGGTGCCGTTGAACGTTTGTATGCCTCCAATATAAAAAATATAGGAGTTATACACAGAGGATTTTCTAACTATGAAAAAAGTAGGTATAGAAACAATCCAGAGTGGCAAATTCCAATCGATTTACAAAACCAATTTCCAGATTTACCTATACTTATAGACCCTTCCCATATTGCAGGAAGGAGAGATATTATTTTTGATTTGTGTCAAAGAGCTTTAGATTTAAATTTTGATGGCCTTATGATAGAGACTCACCATCAACCCCATGATGCTTGGAGTGATGCACAGCAACAGATTACCCCAGACACGTTAAAGCAAATTACCAATAATTTAAGGGTTAGAGATGAAGAAGGAAATGCTATTGAATATCAAAATAAACTAGCAAATCTCAGAACACAAATTGATGTAGTCGATCATAAATTAACTGAAATACTTGGTAAAAGGATGAAAATAGCAGATAAAATTGGTGTTTTGAAGAAAGATAATAATGTAGCTATTTTACAAAATAAACGCTGGAATGAAATCTTAGAAAAAATGATATTAGAAGGCAAAGAAAATAGCTTAAGCAAAGAATTTGTCTTAAAAATATTTAAAGCAATTCATCAAGAATCAATTGATCACCAAAACAAATTACATCGAAATCAATAAATGAATATTCTTTTCAAAATAGACCTCTCGATTAAATATAATTTAAGATTTTTGTCTTAATGAAAGGTATAGTTTATAAATCTACAGGCAGTTGGTACCATATAAAAAATGAGCAAGGAA
>MDTC01078936.1_pt1 | contig 14166 bp, 9 predicted proteins | sample 811181 | NCBI WGS metagenome assembly MDTC01 (sample SAMN05326644, study PRJNA326480) | marine metagenome | isolation source: seawater | place: Pacific Ocean: North | collected 2011
ATTTCCATGTATTAATTTTAATTGGCGTCAAATATATATGAATTTATGTGAAATAAGATGTTAAGAAATATTAATGTACTTAATTGTTAAGCCAAAAAAAAAGCCCCATATGGGGCTTTTTATAGTATCCAATAAAAAATTATTTAATAATAATTTTTTCAGAATGAGTGTTATAAGTATTTCTTACTTCAGCAAAGTAAATACCCTTAGGTAAATTTCTTACATCAATAGTGTAAGTAAATAGATTAGGGTTGTATTGATTCACCAATTTACCATTGTTATCATATAATATTACTTCTTTAATATTTGCAGAAGAATTAAATGATATAAAGTCTGATGTCGGGTTTGGATAAACGCTAAACGTAATATCTTTATTATTTACACCAACTGTATTTCCTGGTAGCATTAAAGTATTTACAACTCTAGGACAGAAAAAGTTAACAGTTGAATCAATATATGCATTTGCTTTTGCCATAGACATGTCAGGATTTGTTGCTAAACCACTTAAGTAAGCATCTGTTCCAACACTTGCAGGAAGTCCCTGACCAACAGCAAGCATAACAGTCATAGTTGAATCAAAAAAGTCCCATGGAGAACCTTCACCAGGATTTCCAGTAACAAATGGAAACAAGTTATCTACAGCTGCTGAAATCGTATCACCGCTAAAATCTTGGGTTCCAATTATACTGTTAGAAGCTGCTTTTGCTGCAACTGTATAAGGATCAAATAAATTTGGGATAGGATCATTGTTACCTAGCATATTTGCCTTTGCAACTACATCATGCGAACCACTAATTTGAGTTACAATATTTATTCCAGAAACTGAAAGATTTCCAGTGGTATATCTTGCAACAGCATCAAGCGGGCCATGAACAGCAGCTATTGGCTTATCACCAGCTTCTAACCAGCTAATGTCACCTATTGCGCCACCCATATTTAAAACCATATCATGATCACTTGAGTAACCTTTGTGGTTTTCCATATTAAGTGCTGGGTTACCACCATATCCAAACCAATCGCCATAAACAGCAGTATCAATTAATGGCATTGCAGTAGTAGCATCTAAGAACTTAGGTAACTGGAGTTCAGATAATTTATCAACTGAATTAAGACAAGTTGCAATCCATCCACCTGTACCTTGACCACAAATAATAATTCTAGAGGTGTCAATACCATAAGTATTGCCATTCTCATAATCCATTCTGAAGTATCTGATGGCTGCTTTTACATCTTGTATTCCTCTGTAGGCTGCCCGCATTAGGCTTGCTCCTCTTTCAGCCTCCGTAGGCAATGCAGGGTTCCATCCTAAACGGTATTCAGTATTGGCAACAACATATCCTCTAGCAGCAAATTGATTACAAAAAGCTTGTGTAGCATAATCAAAAGTTCTAGAGCCAGTTGCATTTCCATTTCTAATAATAGGAGCAAATGTACCGGTATGTAAGTAAATGATCAAAGGTCTTTCAGTAACATTATCACCAGATGGTTCAAAAATATCAAATTCAAGAGCCGGCATTGTAAAATATATAGGGCTGCCAGTTGCTGGGTCTACACCAATTGGTACTGTCATCCCTGTAGGTATAGGTAATGTATCATTTAACAGTATGGAGAAGTTAACCCCATATGATATGTTATTGGTGGTGTCTACGGACGCAAACACTGGGTCTAAATATCTAGTTTGCGCAACGGAAACAGTTGAACAAATCATGGATAAAATAAATAGAAAACTAAAAGTAATTTTTTTCATAAGCTCGATTTTGGTAAATATTATTTATGTCTAATTTACATAAAATTATAAAAACTTCAATGTTATTTTAAAAAACACCTTATTAGTTTTTAAAATCAAATAGGAGTGATAGGTACATCATTCTGCCAATAAATGGCCCGCCATAGACTTGTAAAACTTTGTTGTTTAGTATGTTGGATGCACCTGCTTTTATTGAAAGATGTTGTTTTTTTAGGTTCTTAGTGACTTGGAAATCCAACAAACCATATGTAGGAACTTGACCGGTAAATTGAGGAGAACCTTCAAAAATAAATCCTTGAACCCATTTGTAGTTTAAGTTAAAACCAATATTTTTTAGAATAGAATTATTAAGTATTTTAAAATCAATATCTTTTCCTGAAATTCCAAGATTAAATTTATGTTCAGGAGTATTATAAGCAGGAACAATAGGGTCATCATTTTCTTTATTTAATTTATTCCATGAGTAGTTCCCATTAATGTTGTAGTTGTTATTTATATAATAGTTAATTCCAATTGATGCTCCTTGAGTGGTTATCATTTGATTGGAATTAGTAGCAATTCTATAAACATCATTAATTAAAATAGGAGGAGCACCATTTAATAATAGCGAATCAGGAAGTTCAAAAACATCCACACCAGTAACAAAGCCTATAAAATTACTGTACCAATTATAGTAATAATTGGCATCAACATATACTTTGCCTTTCAATGCCCCTCGGTATCCAAATTCAATACACCTAACTTCTTCTGGTTTAATGGGATTTACATCAAAGTATATCAGTTCACCAGTATTGGTTAATTTATCTCCAACTGATTCAACAGTACATAAATTTTCATAGCCATTGATATTACCAGCTAATATTGCTCTTCCAACATTATAAAATTGATATTGGTTGAGTAAGGTAGGGTTTCTTACTGCCGAAGTAAATGTTGATCTTACTGTATGATTTTCATCAATATTATATATTCCTGAAATGGCTTGAGTTGGAATTAAGTCAAAGTTCTGATTTTTATCTAGCCTCAAAGAAGCTTTAAATATTAGCTGATCACTTAAAAAATTCTTTTCTATTCCAAAATATCCTCCAATTTCTTTATTGATTATTCTAGTCATACTAACGGTATCTTCATTGTTATTTAAAATACCAGTATGGTTAAAAGCAGTATCACTAAATAAAGAACCATCGGATCTTGGAGTATAAATTCTAAAATTACTGCCAACTGTTATTTTAGCAAAATCCCAATCAAATATTTTTTCAGAATGACCGTGATACAAAGCAGATTTATCTATGATTCTTGACCCTCCATCCAAAACGGAGGCGGTAGAAATGATTTGATTAAACAAAGAATCAAACCTAGTAGTCCCAACTTCATAAAAAGCCGCCACTGCCTGACCCGGATAAGCTCCATTGGCAGCATTGGCTGTTTCTTGATGCCAAGCTAGTAATGAATCCACAGGGATATTATCAATTGCATTAAAAATATCTTCGTATGAAACTGGATATGCAACTCCATTTATAAATGCAGGCTCCCAAACTATATTTGGGAACAATGCTTCAACTTTAGGTGTAATGTAGTTGTACCAGTAATCTTTATAGTTGGTATGATAAGCCGTTCCATTGGCTTCATTTCCACTTTTTTCCATTGGAGTTCCAGTAGCATTTTGTAATTGAGTGGCTGTTAATACTGCATCATAGCTGTTACCAGCATCTTCATGAGTAGCGTATAACCTTATAAAAAAATTATTGTCTTTTTTAAGCTCAATTTTATTTTGAAAAAATTTAATATCCTTCAAGCTGAACCTGTTGTCTCCTTGGTAAACTGTAGTACCAGTTGAAAAGTTACTTGATGAAGACAATTGAACGTCCCCATCAAATTTATAATAAAGTCCCAAACTAGATTTTAAGTTTTCTGTATCATAATCCACCAAGTCTTTTTCCCAATATCCTTTTCTGTGCCATCTTTTTAGTCCTGCATAATTTCTAACAGCAACACTATCTATTTCACCAGTAAGAGAGTTGGTCATTTGGTTCAGAAGCGGATTGTCGTTTTCATCACCATACCTATTTACAGCATCATATCCTCCAGGGTTATTTTCATCAGTTTCTAAATCTGCTACACTTGAAGCATTATTTGCTACCCAGTCATCAGCATTCATGTAAGCCAAATTTATTTTGTAGGCGAATCGTTCTTTGCCATCTTTATCCTTAATAACTTCGGCATATCTAATCGCATATTCATTTAAAAGACGTTCACCAGTTTTTACACTCGCTGAAAATCCAGGAAATAAAAATGGGTCTTTGGTTTGCATACTAATTACTCCATTAAACGCATTTGGACCATAAAAAGCAGAACTGGCTCCAGAAATAATTTCCACTTTCATTAAGTCTAGTTCTGATGCTCCTAAAAAATTCCCAAGAGCAAAGTTTAAACCAGGTGAAGCATTGTCAACACCATCAATAATTTGGAGTGACCTAACGGGAGATGTACTGTTAAAGCCTCTAGTATTGATTACTTTAAAACCTAAACTAGCGGAAGTAAGATCAACCCCTTTCATGTGGCTTAAGCCTTCGTAAAAATCAGTAGCTGAGGTTTGTTTGATGTCGTTAATATCCATTGCTTCAATACTTAAAGGAGATTCCTTTAGTTTTTTACTTATACCTCCAACTACTTCAACAGCATCAAGATATAGATCTTGATTAACAAGTTCTATTTCTAAAAATTGCATGTTTTCGATTGAGATTATTTTTTGATTATAGCCTATGTAGGAAACTTCAACTGAAAAAGGTAAATCAATATTAGTTTGAATTTTAAAGTCACCATTGAAGTCACTAACACAGCCATATTTAGAACCAATGATTTTGATAGAAGCTCCAATTAAATCCTCCCCTGATTCTTCATCACCCAAGTGTCCTTTGATAGTAGTTTGTGAGTAGAAACCAACAGCTGGTGATACAAAAAAAAGTAAAAGCCAGATATGTGATATGGAAAAAAGTGAAAGTTTTTTCATGTGCAAATCAATACTATTTTTCTAAATTAGAAATAAATGTTAATAATTGAAAAATAATAATTTTTAGAGTATTTTAATTAATACCAATGATCAATCTTTGGGAATCTTTAAAAAGCCATTATTTATGCTTTGATTATTTTTTTTAATTATAAATTAGTAGCTTACTGGAAAGCTAATCACTTATTAACTTTATAAACTTACTTAAAACAATTACATTTGAAAAAAAAGATATGTTAAAGCCAATAATTGAAAAAGCACTTAATAAGCAAATTGAACTTGAAGCATCTTCATCACAATATTATTTATCGATGGCTTCATGGACAGAATCACAAGGATTAAGCGGGACTTCTTCTTTTTTATATCAGCATAGTGATGAGGAAAGAATGCACATGCTAAAGCTGGTTAAGTTCATTAATGAAAGGGGAGGGACGGCAATTATTCCTGCTTTGACTAAGCCACCCACTACATTCAAATCTTTAAAACAAGTTTTTGAATCTTTGTTGGAACACGAATTAAATGTTACAGACAGTATAAATAATATTGTTGGTCTTTGTTTAGATGAAAAAGATTTCACTACTCATAACTTTATGCAATGGTACGTTGCAGAACAGTTAGAGGAAGAAGCATTGGCAAGAAATACAATTGATAAATTAAACATGATTGGTACTGATAAAGGAGGACTTTACCTTTTTGACAGAGACTTACTAAAAGTCGAACATGCTGAAAATGAAATGTAACCCTATCCAAGGATATGAAAGTATTGTTGTTAAGCTTAATTTTAATTTTTTCTTTTAACGATTCTTATTCGCAGTACAGAGATTCTTTTTCTGAAAAGAAAAAAACTAATAAAATTAAAAAAGGCAACAAGAATGGTCTTTTTTCATCTTTTAATGCTAAATCACCCAAGAAAGAATTAAGTCCGTTCTGGTCAATTAAATCTTCTAAAGGTCTTATTGGATTATCAAGTGACCCTTTCACTAACAAAGGAAGGTCAAAGTATAAACCAACAGGAATTGATCCAGACAGTTTTAGTTACAAACAACAAAAAAGAGCAATCAAAGAAAAGTACAATAGAGAATACGTAAGGAGAAAATCAATGAAGAGTAGGGAGAAGCGTTATAAACTTAAAATGAAATATGGCTAAAAATGGGTACGGTTTTTGTTTTACTTTCCTATTTTTGTTTTTAGTTTTAATTAATTGAAATTTAATTTTAAAATATCGTCCATTTTTTTGCTGTTGTTTATTCTTTCAGCTAACGTTTGCTTTTCTCAGGCAGATGATTTTAAAAAAGGTAAACTTAAAATTAAGGGGATGTATATTTACCAATTTGCAAAAAACATTTACTGGCCTGAAGAATATTCTACAGGTGATTTTCTGATTGGAGTGTATGGTAATAAAGATATATACGACCAATTAAGTAGCTCTTATACAGACAAACTAATTGGTAACCAAAAAATAAAATTTACGTTATTTACTAATCCAAAAGAGATTCAAGATTGTCATTTGTTATTTATCAGCCCTGAAAAAACTTCTAGTATATCTCAGTTAAAAAAGCTGATTCCTCAACAAACTCTCTTGGTCTCTGAGGGGCAGAATTTGGTATCTACCGGATCAATCATTAACTTTATATATGTCAATGGAAAATTGAAATTTCAAGTGAATAAAAAAATGGCAGAAAAAAACGATTTAAAAATTGGACAAACATTAACAAAATTGGCTGATTCTATTATATGAAAAGTATTCTAAAAATACTATCTTTTATTTTATTAATCAGTCCGATTATGTCTGTGGCTCAGAATTCTTACTGCCCAGAAAAAATGCTTTTAATTGATAAGTACCAACGGAAAGATTACAATGGTGCCAAAAATTACTTAGATACTGTTTTAAATCAATGTCCTGACCAACAAAATGATCCCTACTATTGGCATATGGCAGGTGCAATTTATTTCAATGTTTTTAAATTAGTTGACAATAGATCTCCTGTAGCCAAATCCCGAGATCAAGCGGTGAATGCCTTTTTAAAATCTAAGAAATTAGACACTAAAGAAAAGTACAAAAACAATAATGTAGGTGGGCTTAAACTTTTAGCAACAACCTATTATAATGATGCACTATTGATACTACAAAAAATGGATACGCTTCATCACGAAGATGTAGTCAAGTTTTATAATCAATATAAACTAATCACTAAAAAAATTGCTCCAAACACTGATTTTAGCCAAAAAGACATTGATGTAAACTACGGCCTTGGAATGCTTTATAAAATGAAGTATGAAAATAATAAAAGAAATTATCGTCAGTTCATGGACCTTTCTATTAACTGCTTTAACAAATCAATTGCAATTGATCCAGATCATTACTCTTCAAACTATAACTTGGGAATCATTTACCACAATTTGGGAGTTGACATTATTTTGGATGACCTTGAAATTGATGCTGACTTAGAGAAGGTAATTATCATGCAAGAAAAGGCAATTAGTTATTTTTCTAAAGCTCTACCTTACCTGAAGAAAGTTTATGAAATTCAGCCAACTGATAAAGCAATTATCCAAGGTATTGCTGCTGTTTATTATAGTTTGAATGACATGGAAAAACATGTTGAGTACATGAACGTTTTAAGAGACTTAGACAATCCTAAAGCTCCAAACAATAAATAATTAAATTGAGATTTTCAGTAGGAAAGAAAATAGGAGCTGGTTTCAGCATTGTGGTTATACTTCTACTCGTAGTATTTTTCATCACCTACAAACAAGTTAATGATGCAAAAGCAACAAATCAAAAATTTCTTACCGTTGATCAACCTTCATCATTTGCAATAAATCATTTAAAAGACGAATTATCTACCACACATAATTATATGCAAAAGTGGGTAACAGACGAATCTCTTCCTAAAGAGCCGTTTAAGATTGAAGCCATCAAACTTTTAGACAGTAATTTGAATAATGATTTAATTGAAATTGCAGAGTTGTCTAATAACTGGAAAGATATTGCTGGAGGAAAAGAAGAATTAGTCAAAATAACAGAAATTATTAGCCAATTAATATCTCTTTATAACTCAGGTGTAAGAGATGTTTTAACTGATATAGAAAGCTATTCAGATGAAAGATTATTTTTTGCTCAATCTACATTTGAATTAGAAATTTTACCGCAGTATATTGAAAGTGCTCAATTACTAGATCAATTAGTCAAAATAAGAACTACAATTGCTAACGAGCAACAAACCAATAACAATGAAAACTTTTCTTCTTTACTAAATCTCATTATTACAATTGGGATTATAATTGTTTTGGGAACTTTACTTATTGCGATTTTCACAACATTAAGTATCACAAAACCTGTGCAACGATTAAAGGTGATTTTATTAGAGTTAGGAAAGGGAGTTTTCCCTAAAAGAGAAATGCGTCCTGGTAATGATGAAATTGGTGAAATGGCTACGGCAATGAATAGTCTAGTAAAAGGGCTAAAGGAAACCACTCAATTTGCTCACGAAGTAGGACAGAGTAATTTCAATTATTCTTATCAACCACTTAGTGAAGAAGATATGCTGGGTCAAGCACTACTTAAGATGAAGGATGAATTGGCAGAAACAGAACGTATTCTGGAGCAAAAGGTCAAGGAGAGAACTGAAGAGGTAGTCAAACAAAAAGATGAAATCGACTCACAAAGATCTAAACTTGAGGAACTTTATACTGATGTAACAGCAAGTATCAGGTATGCAAAAAGACTACAAGATTCTATTCTTCCTCCGGAAAAAATAATAAAAAAATATTTTCCATCTTCTTTTGTCCTTTTCAAGCCAAAAGACATTGTTTCAGGTGATTTTTATTGGATTGGAAAGGCTAAAAACGAAGTAATGTTTGCTGCTGTTGATTGTACAGGTCATGGTGTGCCTGGAGCTTTCATGAGCCTAGTTGGTGCCAATGGTTTAAATAGTGCAGGTAAAGAACATAAGTTGTCAGATCCCGGTTTAATTTTAGATGATTTGAATAAATACGCTAGTGAAACCTTAAATAAAAGTAATGATGACTCTGTTAGGGACGGAATGGACATCACTTTATGTTCTTTGAATAAAAAAGAAATGAAACTAAAGTTTGCGGGTGCCTACAACCCTTTGTATTTAATAAGAGACAATGAGTTAGAAATTATTAAAACAAGTAAATTTGCAATTGGCTCATTTAAACCTGGTGAAAATAACTTTGAGACTTTTGAAATTGATGTCCAAAAAGGAGATAAAATATATATATTTTCAGATGGATATGCAGATCAGTTTGGAGGACCTAGAGGAAAAAAATTCATGTATAGACAATTTAAAGAAACATTGTTATCTACTATTAACGAATCCATGGAAGATCAAAAACAATTGCTTGATAAAAAAATTGAATCCTGGAGAGGAGATCATGAACAGGTAGATGATATTGTGATTTTTGGAGTAGAAGTAGATTAATTTGACATGCTAAAATTTTGGCGTTCATCCTATATTGCACTATTGTTATTTTTGAACTGCTCATTAGCAGCTCAAAATGCTAATTTAAAATTTCAGCGTCTTACAATTAAAGAAGGCTTATCACAAAGTTCTGCAAACTCAATTGTTCAGGATAATTTTGGATTGATATGGTTGGGGACGCAAGAAGGCCTCAATATGTTTGATGGCTATGATATCACCCATTTCAAACATCAAATTAAACAAACTAATACACTCTCCAACTCCTATATTTTACATGTTTTCGAGGATTCAGAGAATATTCTCTGGGTGGCAACAAAAAACGGTGGCTTAAATTATAAAAATCCCTTATCAAATCATTTTTACAGAACTAATCAAAATTGGCTAAATAGCCAAATTACTATTACCGATATTAAAGAAGATAGTGATGGGTTTTTATGGCTATCTACAGAAAAGTCGGGGCTATTTAGATATCATCATGTCTCTGATAGTATTTCTAGGTTTACAATTGAAAATGGACTTCATTCCAATAGTGTTAGTCACCTTTCTGTGTTTAAAAATCAATTAATGATAAGCTATTTGGGTGGAGGTATTTCTTCTATTAACCTGACTAACTTGAACTTAAGGGCTGATATAAATTTAGAAAATATCACGGTTAATGATTTTTATAATTTCAATGATTCATTACTGTATATTGGGACAAATAATGGCGTTAAAGTTTTAAATAATAATCGTTTTAACTCTGTTGGCAAAAAACTAGATGGGAAGGTTATTTCTTCTGTACTTTGTCAATCCCCAAACTTGATTTGGGTAGGAACTAAAGGTGATGGATTATACTCTATACAATATACTAAACAAAAAGAATCTGTTACTAATTACGTAAATAATCCGCTAGATTTAAGTTCACTTACTAGTAATGTGGTTAATGATATAATTCAAGATTTTTCTGGAAGTATATGGGTTACTACTCAAGAAGGCGTCTCTTATTTTGACCCTTTGAAACAAAACTTCAATCTTGTTACTAATAATTTAGGTGGAGATCAAGCTATAATGGATAAAAATGTTTGGTCCATTTATGAGGAAAGTAATGATAAGGTTTGGGTTGGAAACAGAAAAGGAATTTCAATAATTGATATTGAATCTAAAAAAACCTATAATTTTCCATTTTACTCTGAAAATAAGATTTCTTCTGGCAATGACGTGTGGGATATTCATGTTGATAAAGAAAATAATTGTTGGGTAGGAACCAATTCTGGAGTTTATCAATTTTTTGTAAACAGCGATTATTCAAAAGGACATTTTAGAAGATTTAAATTTGATGTTTCAGACTTAAATCAGCCAGTTTATGATATTAATGTAAATAAAAATAAAGTGCTTTGGGCTGCTACAAAAAATGGTGTTTATGTCTTTGATTTAGCAACTAACAAACACTTTAAGTTTGCTCATAATCAAGATAATTCATTTGATTTTCCAGATGCACCATGTAGAAGAGTGGTATTCACAGACGATTACACTTGGTTGGGCTTTGATGGTGGAGGTCTTTGTAGGCTACAAAAAAATAATACCAATTTTTCATTTAACGCTTACAGTATAAAACAATATTTGGTAGATGAAAATAAAGAGAACACCATAAGTAGTAGTTCAGTTCTTTCAATTGTTGAAGATAAGAATCAGTTTTTGTGGTTAGGTACCCTTGGTGGAGGATTCAATAAGTTTAATCCAGAAACCGAGAAGTTTGAATTTTTTACTGAGTTAGACGGCTTGTCTAACAATACTACTTATGGGTTGGTAATTGATGATAAAGATCAAATTTGGGTAAGTACGATATTTGGAATTTCAAAGTTCAATACTAAGACCAAACGATTTAGAAATTTTAATGAGGGTAACGGATTACAGAGTAATGAGTTCAATAATAATGCATTTTTTCAAAGCGCATCTGGAAGAATTTATTTTGGTGGGATTAATGGCTTTAATTATTTTAGTCCTGAGGATATCACAATTAATAAAATACCACCCAAGCCATTAATCACTGAAATTGAATGGCTTAATGAAGGTAAATTTGAAAGCTATCATGGTGACACTTTACCATATATGGTGGATACAATTTTACTTAATATTTCACAAAATGATTTATCCTTTTCCTTTAAAGGAATCCACTATTCTGATCCTCAAAGCAATCAATATAAAATTCATTTAGAAGGCTTACACCAAGCCCCTGTATTATTAAATCATACTAAAACACACAACTACTCTAATCTACCTGCTGGGACTTATATTTTCAAAGTTTGGATTTCTAATCTTGACGGTATTTGGTCTGCTCCAAGGCAAATTGTTATTATAGTTTCTCCACCATTTTGGGAAACATGGGAATTTTATGTAGGTCTTGGACTTGCCGCTTTTTTATTAATATGGCTAGTATATATCCTAAGAGTAAAAGCAATTAAAAGACAACAGCGTAGATTGGCTTTTTTAGTTGAGAGAAGAACAAAGACCATTACCAAGCAAAAAAATCAGATTGAACAGCAAAACCGAAAAATTGAGAAAGAGAAAGAAAAAGCAGATCAGCTTTTGTTAAATATACTTCCCTCAGAAACCGCAGACGAGTTAAAGAATAAGGGAGTAGCGCGAACAAGACAGTACAGAAAAGTCACAGTGATGTTTACTGATATTAAGGACTTTAGTAAGGTTGCTGAAACTATGGAACCTGCTAGACTTGTAAAAAGCTTAGATAATTTATTTAGAGAGTTTGATAAGATTATTGAAAAATATCAAATTGAAAAAATTAAAACAATGGGAGATGCCTATATGGCTGTAGGTGGGCTTCCGTTGAGAGATAAAGAAAATCCAATTAACTGTGTGCTTGCTGCCTTAGAAATCCAACAATTAATGGCAAAAATGAAAGCAGATTCTATTAAAAAAGGGGAAGGTTTTTGGGAAGTAAGAATTGGTATTCATACTGGAGATGTAATTGCTGGAGTTATTGGATCCAAAAGAATCGCATATGATATTTGGGGAAGTACTGTAAATATTGCCCAAAGAATGGAAACAAGTGGAGAAACTTGGAAAGTAAATATTTCTGAATCAACCTTTGAGCACATATCACCATATTTTAAATGTACAGATCGAGGCAAAATACCTACTAAAAATACTGGCGAAGTATCAATGTATTATGTTGATGGAATAAAACCTCATTTATCACTTAAGTCTGAAGGAATTACTCCTAACGAAAAGTTTAGAGAGTATGTGGATTTGCACCTTTACAGTAGTATTAACTACAAAAAAGCTGAGCGACATATAATGAAGGTACTTAAGAAAAGACTTCCCGAAAATTTACATTATCACGGGATCCACCACACCTATGACGTAGTTAGGGCAGTAGAGAGAATTGCCATTATGGAAGGAGTAATGGATGATGATATTTTTGTTTTAAAATCTGCGGCTACTTACCATGATGCTGGCTTTGTTGAACAATACGACAGCAATGAGCCAGTTGGAGCGAGGTTAGCAGAAGAAATTCTCCCAAAGTATGGGTACACTGAGGAACAAATTGAAGAAGTTAAAAAACTAATATATGCTACAATAATCCCTCACCAACCCAATAGTAAATTAGAGGAAATCATTTGTGATGCAGATTTAGATTATTTAGGTAGAGATGATTTTTTCCAAATTGCAGATACATTAAGGATGGAACTAAGAGACCATGGTAAAATAAAAAGTGACCGTTTGTGGGATGAAATTCAAGTAAAGTTCTTAACCCAACATCGATATTTTACTGAATCAGCTAAGAAAATGCGAAGAGCCAAAAAGCAGGAGCACTTAGAAATTATCAAGCAAAAGTTAGCAGAGAATAATTACAAGGATTAGTTTTTTTAAGAATAACTTATTATAAATAAATTACAGTTTTTTGTATATTTATGTAAATGAAAAATGTATTCATTTTACTATTTTAACGACAGTTAAAGTCAACCTACTTAAAGAATAAATTCTATTACTTAGCAATCAGTTCTTGTCTAAAGAGATGGGATGTAGCTCCTTTAGATTGCAGTCAGATCAGCTACTAAGTATCATAAAAAATCTTTAGACCACTATAGCTTTAGTTTATGATAAGTAAAAATTAATTTATAGGAATGTACTATATAAAATGAAACAGTGAAGAGGAAGTGTGTATTTACTTAGAGAAAATGGGGGAATGAAAAGATCAAATTGGATTTGAGCAAACAAAAAATTATTGTTAGAAAAATCAGTAGTTTAATCAATTAATACAATTCATTAAAAACTCTTTCACAAAAAAATCTGCAATTAAAAAAAACATATTTATTTGTAAGAATTTAAACAAAACTAATGCAATTTATCCGCTTAACGAAGTATATAAATTTCATTGAAAACCCAATTCAAAGAATGTTTTTTAAAAAGCAAAAAAAACAGAGTACGGATATTAAAATAGATGTTAATTCTCTTGGTGAAATCACATGTATTCTTAAAATTGATCTTGTTTCAACATCAAAAGTTAAAAACCACTTTATATATGAATGTTCCTACCTTGATCAAGGGCAATTAAAAACGGTGTCAATAGTTGGCGAGAATATTACTGATGTTATAAAAGTCCTTGAGCCATATGTCAATATTGGAAAATCTGAACAATGGGTTTCTTTCCAGTTAGGATCTGAAGATGCCATTAAATCTAGAAAAAAGCAGTCGTAGTTCGTAATAAAAATCCAAAGTTAAATAAAATCTTTTAGCACTTATTTTAATTACTAAAATGCTGAAAGTAACTTTTTTGTATTGAATCACTATCGTAAACAAAAAAGCCTCCACTTTACGTAGAGGCTTTTAGCGCTCCTTCTTGGGCTCGAACCAAGGACCCTCTGATTAACAGTCAGATGCTCTAACCAACTGAGCTAAAGAAGCAATTTAGGCCTGCAATATTACACTAAAGTTTGAAATTATGCAATACGATTTAATTTTTTGTC
>MDTC01036233.1_pt1 | contig 14165 bp, 15 predicted proteins | sample 811181 | NCBI WGS metagenome assembly MDTC01 (sample SAMN05326644, study PRJNA326480) | marine metagenome | isolation source: seawater | place: Pacific Ocean: North | collected 2011
CAACCTTGGCGGAGAGAGAGGGATTCGAACCCTCGGTACGGTACTACCGCACACTCGCTTTCCAAGCGAGCGCCTTAAACCACTCAGCCATCTCTCCTGCAATATTTTCTTCGAATTAAAGACTTGATTCTTGACTAAGAATTCTAGGGGGCTCGTCAAGGCAAGGTGAGTTAGTAAGCCTTGGATTCCTTGGTGATGCTCTAACAATCTTCAATTCCCTATCCTCTTGTAACTGATCCAGATCGTCTGGAGAAATTATTTTATTTGACTCCACAGCTGATTGATACGTCTCAGGCTCTTCACAACTTAAATCTGCAGCGCAGCCTGAAGTTATAATGATGGCCAGAAATAGCGAAATGATATGAATGTATTTCATTCTTTTGGTAGTCCTTATCTAATATTTACTATTTGATACAGATGGTTATCATAAAATGCAAAAAATTTAGAATATAATTGTTATATTACTAAGCATTGTATTTGCTAGCCATGTTTTTCTGCAAATAATTATATTTTACAAAATAATCAAAACATGCATTTAATTTTATAACAACCAAACGAAGGATTAAATATGAACCATGCAATAACCGATAAAGTACTGAAAAACTTTAAGGGGCCCGCAACTAGTGATCAACTCTTTGATTTAAGTGAATTAAGAGGAAGAAAAATAATTTTATATTTCTACCCAAAAGATAATACTCCGGGCTGCACGAATGAAAGCATTGAGTTCCAATCATTAATTAAACAATTTGATGAACAAAATGCATTGATTTTTGGAGTTTCAAGAGACAGTCTCAAGTCTCATGAAAAATTCAAAGCTAAGTACCAATTTACATTTGAGCTTATCTCAGATGAGGATGAGAAAATATGTAACATTTTCGATGTTATAAAAGAAAAAAATATGTATGGAAAAAAATATCTTGGTATAGAGAGAAGCACTTTTCTTATCGATGAAACTGGTAAATTAATTGCAGAATGGCGAAAAGTTAAAGCAAAAGGTCATGCCCAAATTGTATTGGATTATATTACTGATCTTTAGAACTATTGATAATACGAACATTTCATCATAACCTTAATTTAATGATCATTACCAAAAAAACACAATATGTCTTATCGTTAGTAATTATATTGGTAACCTTTTCAAGGTTAGGCTTAACACAAGATATCAATCTACCTGATATGGGTAGTCCCGCAGACGCGGTTCTATCCAAATCAGATGAAGCTCAAATTGGTAGATCAATAATGCAGCAAATTCGTAATAGCGGCTCTCTTATAGAAGACCCGCAAATAAACGAATATATCAATGACATAGGTTACCGTGTAGCGGTTCATGCTAATGAAAGTGAGAGAAAATTTACTTTCTTTGTAATTGATGAACCCAGTATTAATGCATTTGCTCTTCCAGGTGGATACATTGGTGTTCATAGCGGATTAATAGAAGCCACGAGAAGTGAAGATGAATTGGCAGGTGTACTTGCTCATGAAATTGCCCACGTAACTCAAAGGCATATCGCCAGAGCTATTGATGCCAGTCAAAAGCAAAGTATGTTAAGCACTGCCATTATGCTTGGCGCAGTAATAGCTGGGGCTGCGGGAGCTGGTTCGGATGCCATTCAGGGAGCAATGGCAGTGGCGCAAGGTACCCAAGCTCAAGCACAAATTAACTTCACCAGAGATAATGAGTATGAAGCTGACCGTATTGGTATTGCGGCTCTCGCAAATGCTGGTTTTGATCCTCATGGAATGGCGTCGTTCTTCGAGGTGATGTCCGGAACTAACACTATTGGCTCAATGCGTGTTCCTGAGTTTCTAAAAACTCACCCAGTTACCAGTAGCAGAATTGCAGAAGCAAGGAATCGAGCTAGATTCTATAATGCTAAAAATACTGCTGATACCCGTAATTATGGAATAACTCGCGCCAGATTAATCGTCTCAAATCAAAGAACACCTCAAGATGCGATCAACTTTTTTACACAAAAAGAATATAAATATCTTAATGATGAAGAGAAATATGGCCTAGGTTTAGCTTATCAAATGGCAGGACAACTAATCGAAGCTGAGCAAATATTTACTGCACTCCTGAATACTAATAAAGAGGTTATCGCTTATCATATTGCGTCAGCAGAAATATTGAATCTATTGGATCAAGAAGAGAAAGCAAAAGACACATACAAACGCGCACTTGAATTATTCCCAAGAAATATTCCGCTAGTAATTCATTATGCCAACACTTTATTAAATCAAAATGAAGCCAAACTAGCGCATAAGATATTATTGGACCTTTTAAATAATGTCCCTCCTACGCCCGAACAAGTTAGATTGATAGCCAAAGCTGCGATTCAAGCCAATGATCCAGCTGAGGCCAATTACTACATGGCAGAGTATCGTTTTATGATAGGCGACTTGGTGGGTGGTGTTACTTTTTTGAATCGTGCACTCAATATTCCTGATTTACATGAAATTCAGAGAATAAGATTTGAGGCAAGAATCGATTTTGTCAAAGAATATATGACAGAAGAGCAATTACAACAATCAAGAAGAAATCGCTCTTAATTAAAGAGGTTATTCTGCCTCCATATCCACTGAATATTGGCCTTGGTGCGCAAGACTATTCAACCTAGCTCGCTTTATGAAAGTTGCTTGTGCTGCATCAAAATTTCGCTCTTCACCTTGCCAAACATTCAGTGGAGCCGCCTGCAATGCCCTTCCATAGGAAAATGAAAGCTCCCATGGAAAATCACCCATTTTATTCATCAAGTTCAGGTGCTCTGTCGCTTCCTCAGAAGATTGACCGCCAGATAAAAATGCAATACCAGGTACATCATGAGGAACATTCGCCCTTAAGCAACGCACGGTTGCTTCAGCAACCTCAGCGGTCGAAGCCCGATTGGCTACATGTGCTCCCGATATAATCATATTAGGTTTAAGAATAATGCCTTCAAGAGCGACTTCATGCTCACGCAGTTCTTGGAAAACTGCGGACAAGGCGGCATTAGTTATCTCTTCACACCTTCCAATACTGTGAGAACCATCCATCAATACTTCTGGCTCCACTATTGGAACAATATTATGCTCTTGACAGAGTGCCGCATATCTTGCAAGCGCATGGGCATTTGCTTTTATGCAAAAATCACTAGGGATCGTCTCATTGACATTAATCACAGCGCGCCACTTAGCGAATTTAGCCCCAAGATTTGAATAATCTGCAAGTCGATCACGTAATCCATCAAGCCCTTCTGTTACCGTTTCACCTTCAAAACCAGCTAAAGCTTTGGCGCCAGTATCAACTTTTATACCAGCTAGCATTCCAAGATTATTCAAATACTCCGGAAAAGGCTGCCCATCAGATGTTAATTGACGAATTGTCTCATCAAATAAAATTACACCACCAATGTATTTGGGGGCATCTTTTGCAGTAAATAACATCTCCCGATATCGCCGTCTAGATTCCTCTGTAGATTGAGTACTAATGGTATCAAAGCGCTTTTTTAATGTTGGTGTACTCTCATCTGCTGCCAATATACCTTTCCCATTCGCTACCATAGCTTTGGCAGAATTTTTTAGTACTTCTAGATTCATTAAATTTACTCCAAGTTATCAAATCAATTATTATATAGATATGATATCAAATAATAGTTAATCGGTTTACAAAAAACTCTATTTTGTATCCGCATGTTTCGCTTTTATAAATTCAACTAGCACAAATTTTAAATTAGGACTAAAATTGTACTAATTAAACATATGAAGGGGCTCTGTGTTAAAGATTAATAAAATGACAGACTACGGAACTGTTATTTTGGCTGAATTATCCAGTCATTATGACGAAGTTGCGAGTGCTGCAGAACTAGCAAATATAACTGGAATTAATTTACCTTCGGTAAGTAAAATTCTGAAAGTGCTAAGTAAGGCATGTCTAGTCGAATCAACCAGAGGTGCTAATGGAGGTTATAGACTCCTTCTTAAGGCCGATGAAATAACAGCAGCCATGATTTTAGATGCCTTTGAGGGGCCGCTATCTATCACTGATTGTAGTTCATCGGAAACCAATTGTAAGCATGAATCAAGTTGCTGTGTTGGTCCTAGTTGGCAGAATATTAACAAAGCGATTAGAAACATGCTCGAAGATATAACCTTATCGGACCTTCAAAATAATAATTATAAATTCGTAGCAAATTCACAATTTGCTGGTATGCCAATCAACATAGAAACAAAGGCTCATCAATGACTGCGCAAAATAAAGAAATTAATAATTTTGTTGAAAATCGCTATCAACATGGTTTTGTTACTGATATTGAATCTGAATCAATTCCTCCTGGCCTAAATGAAGATGTAATTAGGGCGATATCAGCAAAGAAAAAAGAACCTGACTTTATGCTTGAATGGCGACTTAAATCCTATCAACATTGGCTCACATTAAAAGAGCCTAGCTGGGCTCATGTTGATTACACACCTATAGATTATCAAGATATATCATATTTCTCCGCACCCAAATCAGACGCTGATCGGCCCAAGAGTCTCGATGAGGTAGATCCAAAGTTATTGGAAACCTATGATAAATTAGGTATCCCTCTGCATGAAAGAGCGCGACTTGCTGGTGTTGCTGTTGATGCTGTCTTTGACAGTGTCTCGGTTGCTACAACATTTAAAGAAAAGCTTTCCGATGCTGGTGTAATTTTCTGCTCTTTCTCAGAAGCAGTAATCAATCATCCTGATCTAATTAGGAAATATCTAGGCAGTGTTGTCCCTCAAAGAGACAATTTTTTTACGGCGCTAAACTCCGCGGTTTTCAGTGATGGCTCCTTTGTTTATATCCCTAAAGGAGTTAGGTGCCCAATGGAGCTATCTACTTACTTTCGTATCAATGCCGCCAATACCGGTCAATTTGAAAGAACTCTAATAATTGCTGATGAAGATAGTCATGTTAGTTATTTGGAAGGTTGTACCGCCCCCATGCGTGATGAGAATCAGTTGCATGCTGCCGTTGTGGAGCTCGTAGCACTCAAAGGTGCAGAAATAAAATATTCTACTGTACAAAATTGGTACCCAGGGGACGAAAACGGTGTTGGTGGAATTTATAATTTTGTAACCAAGCGTGGTGATTGTCGCGGTGCTAACTCAAAAATATCATGGACGCAAGTTGAAACCGGCTCTGCCATTACTTGGAAATATCCAAGTTGCATTTTAAGAGGCGACAATTCTGTTGGTGAGTTTTATTCAGTTGCTGTCGCCAACAACCGACAGCAAGCAGATACAGGAACAAAAATGATTCATATTGGTAAAAATACTAAGAGCACTATTGTCTCAAAAGGTATTTCTGCAGGTCAGGCACAAAACGCATATCGTGGCCTAGTTAAAATAATGCCACAAGCAAGTAATGCTCGTAATCATACCCAGTGTGACTCTCTTCTCATTGGTCAAAAATGCGGTGCTCACACATACCCTTACATAGAAGGTAAAAATAAATCAGCAACAATTGAGCATGAAGCAACTACCTCAAAAATATCTGAGGACCAATTATTTTATTGCAAACAAAGAGGTATTGGCGAAGAAGATGCTGTGAATATGATCGTCAATGGGTTCTGTAAAGATGTCTTCAAAAAACTTCCTATGGAATTTGCTGTCGAGGCACAAGCCTTGCTCAATGTAAGTCTCGAAGGGGCCGTTGGTTAAACAATAAATAAAAGTAAAAGAAAATGTTACAAATAAAAAACTTACACGCAAGTGTCAATCAAACAACCATTTTAAATGGACTTTCACTCTCTATTAAACAGGGCGAAGTGCATGCAATAATGGGGCCTAATGGATCTGGAAAAAGCACTCTTGCTCGAATTATTGCGGGTCATGATAGTTATGAGATAACAGAAGGTGAGATATCCTATAAAACTAATGATTTATTAGCATTATCAGCTGATGAACGCGCTCAAAAAGGAATTTTTCTGGGCTTTCAGTATCCTGTAGAAATCCCAGGCTTAAATAATTCACAATTTCTTAAAGCTGCGCTCAACGCTAAAAGGCGATATCAAGGCCTTGATGAGATCGATGCTTTTGAATTTCTAAAAATTGCTCGATCAACAATCGAGCAACTAGAAATTGATCCAAGCTTCTTAAACAGAGGAGTAAATGAAGGGTTTTCTGGAGGCGAGAAAAAAAGAAATGAAATTCTTCAAATGACCATGCTAAATCCAGATTTGGCTATCTTAGATGAAACTGATTCAGGTTTAGATATTGATGCATTAAAAGTAGTCGCCAAAGGCGTGAATGAATTTCGAAATTCAAATAATGCTGTTGTGCTTGTCACTCACTATCAAAGATTATTGGATTACATCAAGCCTGATAAAGTTCATGTTTTATCTGAGGGTAAGATCATTCGATCTGGGAGCAAAGAATTAGCGATTGAGTTGGAAAAAACTGGGTATGCATCCGATAAAGCTGAAAAAAAATGAAAAATCAAATTGATCACACTCTTTTAGAATCAGTAATGAGCGGCTTACCTCCTTGTCAACTCTCGCAAACTCGTTCTACAGCATTCAAATATTTTAAGGAAAACCCTTTGCCGTCGACCAAAAACGAGCAATGGAAATATACCGATCTAAATAATGCTTATAGTTTATTTGAACAATCTCTTCAATCCGAGAAACACTTTTCTGACATTGATCAGGGTGGCGAGCAAGATATAATCAACTCAATAGAGGCTCATTGGATTGTAATAAAAAATAATAGCCTAGTAACAAAAAACCAAAATCTTCAAGGTTTAACCATTACCTCTTTATCAGAAAACCTTGATGCCACCGAAATACTTACAGATGATACTTTGACAAGCTTAAATGCGGTCATGATGAGTGACGCTATTAAGATCAAAATTACAAAGAATAACCATATCAATAAACCGATCGGCATTCTTTTTGATTATGGAACTAATATTGATATTCAATCCAGTAGTCCTAGATGCATAATTGAAGTAGAGGATGGTGCCTCAATAAAATTGATTCATGCTCATACTGCCAAGGTAAATACACCACACGTAATAAATTCAGTAATCCAAGTTAATTTGGGTAAAAAAGCTAATGCTGAATTTGTAAAAGTACAAAATTATTCAACAAATCAAACTTTAATTGAGAAAACTAAAATTAATTTAAGCGCTGAGGCATTTCTTAACTACTCTAGTGTTGAGCTAGGCGGTCAATTATCTCGAGCAGATATTATTATTAATTTTAATGGCAAATCTTCAACAGCATTAATTAATGGAGCATATATAGCTGGTAACAACCAACATATTGATAATCATATTTTAGCTAATCATGCTCATGCCATGACTCATAGCAGTCAAAACTTCTACGGTGTAATTGGTAATAAAGGTTGTGCTGTATTTAATGGGAAGGCATTAGTTCATAAAGGCGCCTTTGATACAAATGCAAATCAATACAATCATAATTTATTACTCAGTGAAAATGCCGAAATCAATACAAAACCAGAACTAGAGATCTATACAGATGATGTAAAATGCAGCCACGGTACCACGGTAGGTCAGCTTGATGAGGATGCCATATTTTATTTGCGATCAAGAGGTATTTCCAAGGAATTAGCCAAACAATTATTAACAAAAACATTTATAACTAGAATTCTAGCTGATATTAATATTCCAAATGTAAAAGAATATATCGAGAGTTTAATCGAGCTTAAATTAAAAGAACTATCATGATGAACTCAAATACAGAGAATAAATTGGAAGCTCCTAAAAATATTCATGATATCAGGAAAGACTTTCCCGTAATAAATCAAAACATCAACAACCACCCTCTGGTTTATCTCGATAGTGCAGCATCTAGCCAAATGCCATATCAAGTAATTAATGAGATCTCAAGATACCAAAGTAATGACCACGCCAATGTGCACAGAGGTATACATTCTCTTAGTCACAGAGCAACCGATGTATATGAAAGCGCTAGAAATAAAATTTGTAAGTTTATTAACGCAAATGGTACTCCAGAAATAATCTTTACCCGAGGAACCACGGAATCGATCAATCTTGTAGCTCAAAGTTACTGTAAACCTAAATTAGATAGCACCAAAAAGATTTTGATTAGTCATCTGGAGCATCATTCCAATATTGTCCCATGGCAATTAATATGTGAGCAAACCAATGCTGAACTCATAGTGGCTCCAATTGATAATCATGGTCAAATAATAACTGATGAATTAATCAAACTATTGGATTCTTCAGTAGTTATTGTAGCTATTTCTCATGTTTCTAATGCGCTTGGTTCCATTACTGAAATCAAAAAAATAATTGGTGCTGCGCATGAGTATAATATCCCTGTTTTAGTTGATGGCGCTCAAGCTATTTCACACATGAGCGTTGATGTTCAAGATCTTGATGCAGATTTTTACACTTTTTCTGGTCATAAAATGCTTGGACCTACTGGTATTGGCGTCTTGTATGGAAAAGAAGCAATCCTGGAAGTTATGCCCCCCTATCAGGGTGGTGGAGATATGATTCTTGAGGTTAAATTCTCTGGAACCTTATTCAATGAGTTACCTTACAAATTTGAGGCTGGTACTCCAAATATATCGGGAGCTGCAGGGCTAGGTGCTGCCATAGATTATTTAAAAAATTTAGACATGCACACTGTTGAAGAGCATGAATCTAATCTACTGGCCAAAATGATTGAAAGGCTAAAACTTCTTGAAGGTGTTCGATTAATTGGAACTGCGAAAGAAAAAATTGCCGTTCAGTCTTTTATCATTCAGGATATTCACTCTCATGATATTGGTACCATATTAGATCATCAAGGTATTGCTATTCGAACTGGCCATCACTGTGCAATGCCTGCTATGGAGTTTTTTGGTCTCTCAGGAACAGCTCGAGCCTCATTATCTGTTTACAACAATGAAGAAGATATCGATCGATTCATCTCCGGTCTTGCAAAAGTAATGGAGATATTCTCCTGATGCAAACTATATCTGCCGAAAAGAAATCACTCAATGAGTTATACCGGCAACTTATATTAGATCATGCCAAATGTCCGAAAAATTTTGGTAAACAAGCTAATAGTTCTCATTTTGCTGAGGGCATAAATCCGTTGTGCGGTGATAAAATAAGAATATATGTTCACGTGGGTAAAGATAATTTTATCGATCAACTATCTTTTGAGGGTACCGGTTGTGCAATATCAATTGCCTCATCTTCAATAATGACCACATTGCTATTAAAACAAGATATAAACTATGCTGAACACTATGCAAAAAACTTAATTATGATGTTAAATAACAAAGAAGAAAACACTGATGAATTCAAGAGCTCCTCACAAATTGAGGCATTGAAAGGAGTGAAAGAGTTTCCCTCAAGAATAAAATGTGCCACCTTAGGATGGCAATCATTTTTATCAGCTATTAATAATAAGAATACTACAACAACGGAAAAATAATAAATTATGTTTGGCCATACAAATGAACCTTTTATTTTAACTAGAGATGTAGAAACAGTGATAATACCAGCTGGAGAAGTTCTTCAACTTCGTGAAGGCACTTCAGGTTTTATAACGCAGTCTCTTGGTGGGAGCTTTACTATTTATATTGAAGGTAATTTATTCAGAATAGCGGGTAAAGATGCCGATGCAATCGGAAAAGAAGTCGAACCCCCACCAGAAATACCGCTCAATGCAACAGATAAAGATATAATAGAGGTTATATGGAACCAATTGAGAACATGTTATGACCCAGAAATTCCAATCAATATTGTTGACCTAGGTCTTATCTATAGTTGTGATGTAAAAATTGATGAAAATAATACTCGGCATGTATTTATAGATATGACTCTAACCGCTCCAGGATGCGGTATGGGTGATATTCTAGTGGAGGATGCGAGAGATAAAGTAGCTATCATTCCGACGATAGAAAATGTAACTGTTGAGCTTATCTTTGACCCTCCATGGAATCAAGAAATGATGTCTGATGAAGCTAAATTGCAGACAGGTATGATGTGAATTACTTAACTCTTATGAGGCATGCTTCCGCCTCTAACGAGACATCTCTTTACAGGGATATAGATCGGCCATTAAGTAGAAATGGTATAGAAGAAGCCATAATAACAGCCAAATCTATTGGCTCAAGAAATCCTAAACCCAGCAAAATAGTAAGCAGTAGTGCAACTAGAACAGAACAAACAGCTGAAATCATTATTAACGAAAATAATTGGAAATCAGTTGTATTAGAAAGTGAACCTGAACTATATCTTGCCTCATGCAATTCTCTAATTAATAAGATAAATCAATTGTCAGTTACCCTGGAACATATAATGGTGGTAAGTCACAATCCTGGATTAAGTGATTTAGTAGAATATCTTTTGCCACACCTAAAGATAACAATGCCCACATGTTCATATTTAACAGTCCAATTCAGCACAGGTGTAACTGATCTAAACTTCGAATTTGAAATAAAGGATTACAGCTACAGTGAGAATACAGACACTAATTAATTTCACAAAAGCAATAGGCATAGAGACCTTGTGGGTCATTAAACTTAGTAAATGGAAAAGTGAGCTCATTAACCTTTTTACTAATTATATTTAAAATACCATTATTTAAACCTAAGGCAGAAAAATCTAAACCAACAGAAATTAATGAATCGAGAAAAGAAACCGCAAATAGTTCTGCTGGACTTATTTTTTGCTCCAAGTTAATAATTCCATAATCTAGGTCACCCATATTTGCCAGGTGCTCCACTTCTTTAATTGCATCATCAATTCCACCTAAAGCATCGATTAAACCATTTTCAAGAGCCTCTTGACCTGTCCAGACCTGTCCTTCAGCTATATTTTTAACATTTTCAGTTGGGATATCTCTGAATTGTGAAACTTTACTGACAAATTCATTATAATTGTAATCAACTTGTGATTGGATGAGACGTTTCAGGTTATCAGGCACTTCTCTGTCTATACGAAAGCTCCCAGACCAAGCATTAGTTCCGGCTCCATCAGTGTATATACCTAACTCAGCTAAGGATTTATCAAAAGTAGGAAACATGGCAAAAACACCAATAGAGCCTGTAATTGTAGCTGGAGAAGCATATATTTTGTCTGCCGCCATTGCAATCCAATAACCACCTGAGGCAGCCACACTACCCATCAGTACTACAACGGGTTTATTAGCAGCCTTTAGAGCTACAATTTGCTCTAATATTTTTTCTGAGGCAAAGGCACTTCCACCTGGAGTATCTATCTTTATAACGACACCTTGTATTGATTCATCATGCAATGCCTCTCTCAGTAGCAGTCTGGTTGAGTCACCTCCTATAACACCAGGAGCTTGATTACCATCCAGAATTTCACCAGAAGCTACAATTAGTGCAATATTTTTAGTTAAGATTTTAGGGGTGTCAATTGCACGCATAACATCTAAATAACTCTGAAAAGACACTTTATGATCTTCGAGGTTAGACATATCGAATCCGAATTCTTGACTATACTGAAATTCAACTTGATCGATGCTCAATAGGTCATCAAATAAATCAAATGAAAGAGCAACAGTGGCTATATTACTGACATATTCCTCAAGATTATTTAAAAGACTATCAGCAAAATCATTTAAAGTGCCCGGTGAAAGATCTCTGGCCAAACTGACGTCATGATCATATTTAAGCCATAGTTTTTCAGCTATTCTAGAGCGCGAAATTTTAGACTCTGGAGACATATCATTTCTTATAAAAGGCTCAACAGCAGATTTATAATTGCCAGCACGAAATATATTCCAATCTACTTTAAGTTTATCAATTAAATCCTTGTAAAAATTGGTATAAAAAGAATATCCTTCAGGAAAAAATATCCCATCTGGATGCAGATAGGTCTCATCAGCATGTGCAGCGATATAATATGACTCTTGGCTGTAAATGTCAGCGAAAGCTATAATTTTTTTACCTGATTCACGCACATCTTCTAATTTATCTGCAATACGCTCCAATTTACTTAATCCACCTCCACTCAAGTTGTTAAGGTTTAGAAATATAATCTTAATACGGTCGTCAAATTTAGCGTAATCAAGGGCATCGATAATATCATCAACGAGAACTTCGCCTGCTATCTCACCAAAAGCCTCATTAACCGCTCTTTCGTAGGCATTTCCTTGAAGTTGATCAACCAACCTACCTATTGGATTTATTAGTAAGACACTTTTTTCATTAATGGAAACATGAGAAGGTGAGGTTAATATCGCAACTAAAAATATCACAATAACCATCATCAAAAGCGCATGAACTATTTTTCGGAGTCTGTTTAAGCCATTCCAAATTGCATGGAGAAATTTTTTAATCATAAGCATTGCAAACAGACCTATTGTAGTTAGTTATAGGAAAATTAAAGTCAACTGAGGCCAATAAATAATCATAATAACTGAAATTAAAAGTATAACAAAGAACGGTAATGTCGCGGCATAGACAGTAGCAATTGATTTATTAAAACGATAACTAGCTATAAATAAGTTCAAGCCTACCGGAGGTGTTAAATAACCCAATTGCATTGCAGAAAGAAAAATTATTCCCAAGTGCACAGGATCTACATTGTATTGACTTGCTACCGGTAATAATAAAGGCACGACTAAAACAATAGCAGCAAAGATGTCTAATATGGCACCTAAAATTAGTAAAAAACACAATAATAATGCTAGAAATGTAAATTGGTTAGTCACAACACTGGAGATAGTGTGGAAAATTTGCTGCGGTATCCCAGAATCAATCATATAGTTTGTTGACGCTAAAGACACCGCCAACACAATTAATATACCACCAACCAATAGCATTGACTCTCTCATTAATGAGGGTAATTGAACTACTTTAATTTCCCTCAATATAACTACCTCAACCAAAATTACATATAATGCAGTAATCGCTGCAGCTTCGGAAATAGCAAAAAATCCGGAATAAATTCTGCCCAAAACAATAATAGGTAACGGTAACTCCCAGATAGATTCTCGAAATGCATGCACTAATTTTTTAAAATTGAATGGCTTTGTCTTCCTGTTTGAATGCCTCCCTATCCAAAAGCAATAAACTGACAGCATTAATAACATTAACAACCCTGGCAATAAACCTGCTTTAAATAAGTCATCAATGGAAACCTCTGCTATGACGCCATAGAGTATCAAAGGTAATGATGGTGCAAACAATAGTCCTAAGCTGCCACTTGTCGTAATTAATCCAAGACTGAATGATTCATCATAAGCATCACTATTTAACGCCGGATATAGGATTGCACCTATTGCGATTATAGTGACGCCAGAGGCGCCAGTAAAAGCCGTAAAGAAAGCACAAGTGAATAAAGAGACTATCGCTAAACCACAGGGCATCCACCCCAATATAGCATCTGTTAATCGCACTAATCTCTGTGGCGCATCACTTTCACTGAGCAAATATCCAGCAACAGTAAATAGTGGGATTGCTGATAAAAATGGCATGTCTGCCAGACCTAACACTTCAATAACAAATGCCATTAGATCAATTTCTTCCGAGTAATAACCTAACATCGCACTCATTGCAATAACAGCAAATAATGGTGTCCCAACAAAACATAATATTGCTAAAAAACCCAACATTTCAGGTAGTTCTTATAAATTTTAGTAAATTATGTGCACTAATATTCAAGTAACGATAACCCATTAATAAGAATGAGATTGGCACGATAATATAGGCAGCCCATGCTGGTGTATCTATCAGTACTTGTTCCTCAAAATCAAGAGTCAACCCTATAAACCGAAAAGCATGCCATGCGATCATCCAACAAATGCTGCAGGTAATTAATCCAGTGAAGGTATCCAATAAAAGAGCATGCTTGTTGCTGATCATCTTAGAGATGAGGTCAATCTTTAAATGCTTATTCTGCCTACTTGCTGATATAGCAGCTATTAATGTAGCCCATAATACAAACAACTTTACAAGTTCATCAGCCCATATAAAGCCTGAATTGAATACTAAACGCATAAAAATCTGAGTTACTGATAGTCCAATAATGCTTCCTATGAAGCTCACAATCAAAATATCCTCTAGGAGAATTCCAATATGTTCAATTTTTTTGAATATTGATTTTATTTTCAATACTAGTCACCGTTACTCTATTTGTCCCTCATCCTGAAATCTTGAATATCCGAAGAAATCCTTTCATATAAATCTTTTGAAAACATTCC
>MDTC01182774.1_pt1 | contig 14165 bp, 15 predicted proteins | sample 811181 | NCBI WGS metagenome assembly MDTC01 (sample SAMN05326644, study PRJNA326480) | marine metagenome | isolation source: seawater | place: Pacific Ocean: North | collected 2011
ACAAACTTGGTACTGGGCGTTCAAGAATTTTAGCAGACTTTTCTGCGATTGCAGGCAATATATCATTGATCAACTCGAATTTTTCTCTAGTTTTTGCCATTTTCTTCTTCTTTTCAAGATGTTTCCTCAATCCTCTGCCCATTTCTAGCATGGCTTTACGAGTTTCTTCGAAAACAAATTCATTATCTGAAAGAGCTTCCTTAGCTTCTGAGGTGAATTGAACATTTGTGCTTGCAAGATGGACGAGGATGGCTGCAGGACCTTTTGGTACGCCGCGTCCACCAGCCTGGTCAAGCCCATATTGTCTCCAATCAACGCTCTCTATTGCTTTGGTTAACGAACAACCACCCTGTTGATACATCAAAGGAACACGGTTTGCAAATCTCAAAATTTCGACCGGTTTATCCGCTAACATTCCTTCTCCAAAAATCAACCCAACTTCAACCTGAAATGGATTACCATGGCTAACTGTAGGAGCCCGAGTCATAGTGGAAATAAACTTTGAATCAATCGTTTTAGATAGTCCCTTTTTGATTAGCATCTCTTCTATGGGTGACAAACAATTGGTTGGTGGTGCCAATAACTTAACCGGTTTGGGCCCCGCCTTTCTTTCTCCTTGGAATGCTTCGAGCAACGCCCTTACCATATCTGGTTTCATCAATTTTGGTTTGACAGTGACTCCTAATTCAGCGGCTTCACACAATTCTTTGGCAGCACGCATCGATACTCCAGAGAAGTTTTGTCGCAGAAAAACAGTCATTCTTGAGTCTTTAGATTCTCTACACATGCGCTGTAATTGACCTAGCTCAATTCCGTGCGGGTGCGGCTTTATTGCATCGACTTTACGCGGCAATCTTTCTGTCACACGAGGCCAATGAAACACCTCTCCATCAGGATCTGTGAATGTGATATCTGCATGTGGATTGACTATACTAGTCATTCTTAGATATTGAAAAACAGATTGCCTCCCACGTTGGTATTTAGCCTTCATCCGCGTAGTAACTCTCAAACCATGTTCTTTTAGGGAAAGATCATCATTTTCCCATATTTCACGGTCTTGTTCTGATTTGACAGCTTTATTTTTTCTAGTATCTATTCCGATTTTTACAGTAACTGCAGTGGAATCACTAGCAATTTTTGATAAGACATGAGTAGGTTTTCCAGTTGTTAACTGTGAGTACATTACCACTCCAGTAATTCCGATCCCTTGCTGTCCGCGCGATTGGCGAATAGCATGAAATCTTGAACCGAAAAGCAACTGGCCGAAAACCTTCTCAATGCTCTTTTGTGGAATTCCAGGACCATTATCTTCGGCTTCTAATTCGAGAATATCTTTTTTCGAATCCACCTTAGTGATCTTTATTGAAAGTGTAGGTAATATGCGGGCTTCTTCACAAGCATCAAGCGAATTATCAACAGATTCTTTGACCGCAGTGATAATTGAACGTTGTAAAGTATCAAAGCCCAAAAAGTGTTTATTCTTCTCAAAAAATTCTGATATTGCAATTTGTTTTTGATTGCTCGCCATTCGATTTGCGATTCCTGCCATGGTACTCACTCCGCTCATAAGGTCCTCCTCCGCCCCAATGGCGTCGGGCCTCGAACATAGGTACCGCTTCGCCCAAGGTTCTTGAAGTATCCACTCTAATTTTGGGAATCAAGCGCTATATGCTCTAAAGTAATCTTTCTCAAATAATAGATAATCCAGACTGTGAGTAATAGTGATACCGACATCGCGGCCCAGTAGGTCCAATCTTTCCCACCATCGATAGAATCTCCGATTTCATTGGCTTTACTACCCCACCATGCATACAAAACGCTAGGAACAATCATGCCGGTATTTCCAATCATGAAATCTTTCCAAGTAACCTTTGTCAACCCAAATCCATAATTCAAAAGAGGATAAGGTAATATCAGACTAACTCTAGTCAAAAATACACATCTCAAACCATCTTTACTAACCGCTTCTTTTAATGCATCCACCATCGGTTTAGATTTTATTTTCTCTCCAATCCAATTATTGGCATAGCGCCTCATTAGCCAGAATGGAATTATTGCTCCTAGGCAGGCCCCAATAAATGCAATCCCCCATCCAATCCAAAATCCAAATAACACTCCACTGATGAATTTATGAAAGCTAGCAGGAGCGCATAAAACTGCTAAAACAATGTAAAGTATAACAAAAGCGAAGATCCCCATAATTCCATTATTTGCAAACCATTCCATGTCCTGAATAATAGGTTTGAACAATGTTTGGGTCAGAAAAATCGTTAGAGCGATTCCACCTAGAACTCCTGCAATACCCAACAGGGCCCCATTGCTTTTTTTCATGATTAAACCTCAAGAAAACAAATTGATATTCCATGCCGAGATTTTCCCAGTGAAAGCACTTGCTGCAACCGTTAGTGGGCTAGCGAGATAGAGTTTTCCAGGACCAGAGCGACCTTGGAAATTACGATTAATCGCAGAAACAGTAACCTGATTTTCATTGACTGAAACACCAGGGCCTGCTCCAATACAAGCGCCGCAGCCCGGATCAATCAATTTGACCCCTACTCTTTGAAACAGGTCATGCCAACCTTTTGAAATTGCAAAATCTTTGACATATCCGCTGCCATATTGAATGTAGAATTCGACCCCTTCTTTCACCTTCATGCCAGCAGCCTCAGCAGCTAAGCATACTTCCGCATAATAAGCAATATCATCTTCTTTCCCAGCAGTACAAGAGCCACCATAGGCAATATCAATATCAACTTCTCCTATATCTTCTACATCAGCACCATTCGTTGGATCAGAGGGTACCCCTTCGTCTGGGTTTCCAGGGTGTGCTACCATTGGAACAATACAAGAAAGGTCGATACGATGAGTACCACCATCGTATATTGCACCCTCATCAGGGGCAACCAATTTATTTTTCATATGATCAATATCTCCACCTTGGAACTTTTCCAACCATTGGTATAACTGCTCATCAGCTTCGCAAATCCCAGTCCTTGCACTACATTCCGTGGCCATATTACACAGTGTTGCTCGCTCATCGATAGATAGTGACTCTAGACCGGAACCACCAAACTCCATCGAACGATTCAATGTCAATTCCTTGCGAGCATGGTCTGCAAGAATATACAAAATAACATCCTTTGCCGTACAACCTTTCCTCAACTCCCCCACCAATTCAAATCGGATCGATTCAGGAACTTTAACAAAAGTAAAACCAGAATACACGAGGCTCGAATATTCCGTGGCACCCACTCCGTACGTCAAAGCATTCGAGGCCCCGCCCATACAAGTATGCGAATCTGTAGCTTGGATAAAATCGCCAACTTCTATGAATTCTTCACGAGCAACTTGATGGCATATCCCCGGAGATACCCCGTTCTTGGCAGAATAATCTCTTACTCCAGTATGTTGTTGAAACTCAACTTGTAAGTCTCTCAAAGTTTGTACTTTATCCATGTGTGGAACAAATTTTGGATTATGGTGTGCATAGAGCAAATGATCTTCAAAAACTGCGAATTTTCCCGGATTTGGTAATACGTAATCACTTCCATATTCCTCTATTAGGAATGTGTGAACCTGTGCACTAGTAAACTCGTGCGAATAGCCGCCTTGAACTTGTGCGATAACCGGGTCGTTGGGCTTGACACATTGGCCATCAGGCTGCCCAACCAGATTTCGTGAAATGATTTTTTCAGCCATTGTCATCGGCCGATTAGGAGTTTGCAAAGGCATGAGTTTAATTTGGTTGGAATCTAATTTTTCTGCAAAAGGAAACAAACCACCATTTTCAATAATCAATTTTGTTACCGGATCATATTTTGAAGTAAATTCTTCCAAATCTATATTTTCCCCATTCTGTAGTCGCTTTAAGATTTCATAATCGCCCATCAGCTGTCCTAAATTGATATTGTTTCGCTCATGTATGGGTGCAAAAGAAGCAGCGATTACGATTTTTATACCGCTCCATTTTTCACACTGAGCAGCAGTCTCTCGGCTAGAGCCAGTACCCTTTCGTTGACCAGAAACGATCACCTCAAAGTTGCCATTTATCAGAGCCTTTTCTCCAAAAACCCTCATGCCATCATACATCAAACCAGCATAAGCGTTTTTGGCAATTTCAGCAGGCTCATGGTCAAAACAAACCCACGCAGGAGTCATAACATCGGTATTGATATCATCAAGTAAATCTTCAGGAGACAAATCTTTCATTTTTAAGTCAAGTCCATTATACAACTGCTGTCTAATAAGGTCAAGATCTTTAGTCAAAAATAAGATTCTTTTATCGTTCGAAAGACCAATTTTTTGCTGAGGCCAAATCTCTCCCATATCAATGCCTCATACCCTCTCACGGGGCAGATTGGTTTAACGGGTTCGGATTTTTTAAAATTATTTTTTTAATGTTTAATTTAGATTTATTTGATTTCATTCTCCGGAAAAATTTTAATTACCATCAGATTTTTTATTGAAATTACTATAAACGCTTTACTAAGGCCAAATCCTAACAATTCCACTATTAACCATACCGGCGAACCGTTCAAATACCCCTTCATTTCCCTTAGCGTTAATTCAGTAGGTAATATCCTACTGGCGGAGTGAGGAATCATGGATAATAACCAACACGTAGAGGATATTGTCAAATGTAGCGATTGTGGAAGTCGTGCTTTGACAAGGGACGAAACCCGCGGAGAAGTCGTTTGTGACGATTGTGGGCTTGTATTAGAAGACAATGTGATAGATCAAGGTGCAGAATGGCGTGTATTTTCGCCAGAGCAAGGCGATCAAAGGGCGCGTACAGGTGCACCGATGACAGTTATGTTGCACGACAAAGGTTTGTCAACAGATATAGATTGGCAAAACAAAGATTATTCTGGAAAAACAATTAATTCTAGATACCGTTCACAATTTTACAGAATGAGAAAATGGCAGAAGCGCTCTAGGGTTAGTAATGCAACCGAGAGAAATCTAGCTATGGCACTAGCAGAATTGGATCGAATGGCTAGTCGTTTAGAACTTCCTAAATCTGTTAGAGAAGCAGCAGCGGTCAACTACAAGAAAGCTGTAGAGAAAAGACTGATTCGCGGGCGTTCTATTGAAGGTGTAGCCGCAGCATCACTTTACGCAGCATGCCGTCAATGTGGAGTCCCAAGAACTCTAGATGAAATTGGACAGGCCAGTAGAACTGGACGAAAGGAAATAGGTAGAACCTACCGTTTCATGGTTCGAGAATTAAAAATGAAAATTATGCCAACAGGACCTGAAGATTATATTTCCAGATTCTGTTCAGGACTTGGCCTTGATGCAGAAGTAGAATCAAAAGCACACGAATTGATTAAGGCTGCACAGGAAAAGGAATTGACAAGTGGCCGTGGACCAACAGGTATCGCAGCATCTATCATTTACATTGCGAGTGTACTTTGCGGAAAGCGCAGAACACAGCGTGAGGTTGCAGAAGTGGCTGGAGTGACAGAAGTTACTATCAGAAACCGCTACAAAGAACTCATTCTAAATCTAAATATTGAGCTAGATATTTGAGCGGATATCGATGAAAAGTCGACGTAAGGTTTCAGACCAGGTTCTAGAGGCTTTAGCCACTGGACTAGTCGAGGCTCTAGAGAGAGGGTGTATGTCCTGGCCTCTTCCCGCCCCCCCCTTATTTGATTCCGATTTTCCGCCGATAGTACCTTCAGAACCGCATGAGATTTCAGAAAAAGGATTGGCCCTCCTATACGCGGATAGAGGAATGTTTGACCGCCACTTGACGATTGTGGTCGATCTTATTGTACCCCATCGAATGAATTTAACCGATGACCCATTCGAGGTCCATGAGAAATGGCTTTTGAGAAGATTGCACGTACTTACAGAAAGGCTACTTTTCGCAATTGCAACCGAATGGCTTGCTCAAGCGCTAGATGAATCATGCCCCGATCCAGATCGTTGGTGGCTTGCAATCGCATTAGTAAATGGGCTTTCCAACAAATCTCATGGCCAGCCAGTTCACCAAGGCTATCATTTGGTAGAATCGATCGCTTTAGGTGAACGCCCAGGGACTTGGCATACACAACCCGAAATAACCTCAGCAAGCATGGAATGGAATCCGCACGGCGTTGTACCACGCACAACTTCGCTAGTTGCACACGATGCGGGCTCCAAAGCAGCAATTTGGGTACTTGATAGACTTGAAGAAGGCGGCGAAGAAAGACGGTTATTACTTATCGAATGGTGTAAATTATTGCTTGAGCGAAAAGATCTAATTGAACCATTAGGGATTTCCAAAATTCTAATCCGTCGGGCATCAGACCCATCGGTTGATATCGCCAGCAGGGTTACACACTGTCTGGCTAAGTTACTGGATGGTGACAAAGATGCTGGATTGGAATGCATTAGGATTTTGGATGGAAGGGACGAGATTTTACTTAGACGTTCAATGGCAGATGTCTTGACACGATTATTCAGAAGGATTGGAGAAGATGCAATTCCGTTGCTTAATAAGATGTTAGAAGACGATGACGAAAGCGTGCTAGCTGCTGCTAGTGCTACCGTAGGGGATTTACGATTTTTGGATCAAGAGTTGTGGGCTGATAAAATCAAGGAATTATCATCGCATCCTATAAGAATTGTAAGAAGAAATTTAGTATATACTCTTAGAGATTATATGGAGGCCTTTTCTTCAGATGAAAGAGGAATAATCTCATCATTGTGGCAAGATGGAGACGAGGTAGTGCTCACTAGATTGCGTGAGTTACTGATGCGTATGGAGGAAGTAGATAGTGAAAGATTTGCTACTACTTTAGACCAGATCAGAGATTTAGATTTAGATAGCCTATGGAGGCCTTTTGAGATAAAGGATAAGGATAGAGTTCAACAATGGAAATCATGGCTCAATGGTGATGGAGAAATGCCTGAAACAAAAACTCCTCCTAAAGTTCATATTTCAGATATGACAGAACCTGAAATTCCAAAATTAGATGATGCTTTAGCTACTTTGGATGACTTAGGATTCTTAGATTAAAGCAATCACTCTTCTTCGAGATTTAACTTTGAATCAATTACAACGGAATCATGAATTTGAATATTATAGGTTATATTAGAAGTTCCGCTATTTTTATTCTCTGTCATGTCATCAACTGCGTCAGATTCAATATCCGGAATAATACTCGGCTCTTGTATTTCAGTGGCCATCTTATCGTGCCATGGGCCGGCGGTTGAAAGCCATACATAGGCGCCATTAGTGATTGTTAGAAGCCCGATTAAAGCAAGAATCAATCCCGCAGGTCTTGGAAAGATGTCAATTCTCCCAGCTCCATAAGCCAGCCCCATAATAGCAATTCCAACCCCTACTACCTTCGGGGAGGTCTTCACTGGGTCACTCCATCTATCTAAGGTAGGAACCAGCCCGTCGATATCAAAAGTTAGTCTGAACCATGCCATGTATAGTAAACACAAACCAACCAATCCAACCGAACCAGAAGTGAAAGTAGAATCTCCCCAAGGGCCACTGGGAGCAAGGTCGGTGAATGTGACCGCCACCATTACCAAACCTATGAGGGCGTGGGGGCGCCACTCTGTCTTCCGGCCCATAACATGCGCACAGACATGACGCTTGAAAGAGTAGATGCCTATCAGCGTACGATGGCAGCGGTATTAGATGCGGTTTTGGTTGCCGGCGGCATCGGCTCTAGAATGCTTCCAGCAAGCGCAGCAATCGCCAAAGAATCCTTGCCGCTAATCGATGTACCCGTCTTAACACATCTGGCAAGAGAAGCAGTTGCAGCAGGAGCAAAGCGACTTCATATCATCACTTCTCCTAGCAAAGACTTCTCTCAACTATTAGCCGATAATTCATGGCTTACAGAAAAACGGAGCGATATTGACCCTGTCTTACTTGCACCATTTTCAGATGTAGAAGTATTCGTTCATGTTCAGAAAACTCCCCGAGGTTTTGGTGACGCCCTTTACACATCTTTACATGCGATAGAGGGGCCCTTCCTTGTCCTATTGGGGGATAATCTATTGATCAATAATCACAGCTCAACATCCTCATTTCACCCTTCAAATGCCAGCCAACTCCTTGTACAGTCATATCAGAAATCAGGCCTCCCGTGTGTCGGTATATCTCACGTAGAAGACCCAGAAAATTATGGCGTAGTATCAATGAAAGATGAGAAAATAATTGACATTATCGAGAAACCAAATCGAGAAAACGCCCCTTCAAACCTAGTATTGTGTGGGCGATATTTATTCACTAAAGACGCAAGTCAACTTTTAGAGAAGTTTAGTTATGAGGAATATGGAGAATTACAATCGATTGCAATGCAACGTTATTGGATGAAAAAAGATGGACTCATAGGAGTCGTATTGAGCGATTATCAATGGTATGATTCGGGCACCCCTTTACCGTGGTTGAAAAGTCAAATCGACCATGCATTAAGGCGTGAAGATCTTTCTCAAGAGCTACGCGCTTGGCTTGTTCAAAGACTTCAGCGCTGACCAGGCTTCCAAAATGATAGTGACAAAGGGACTTCGTCATTAGCAGCACGAATCGCTAAATGATCAGCCCGCTCATTCCATCGATGTCCACTATGAGCCTTCACATGCTCCCAAGATAATTGACGAATTGCAGACACTTCTCTCCATAGGTTTTGAACATGCCTAACCAGCATTTTATTGGCTTTAGTTTTCCATGCCCCAATAGCCTGATTACCCGCATATTGCGAATCTGTTTTGATAACGATTTTCTCATCTCCATCTTGTAGAAGTATCCAGCGAAGAGCTCCAGCAAAGGCGCTTAATTCGGCAGTATTGTTGGAACCAACTTCAGCACCTATGAATCCATCATCCTCTTCGTCAGTGATTACCTTTCCATGAAATTCATGCAAAATTTCCCCATTACCACGCCCAAGGTCGTTTGAACCAGTAATTACAACAACACCCCATCCGGCGGGTGTATTTTGTTCAACATTTTGATTTCCTATGCAAGAGCCATCAACATAGATATGCAGCATTGAGTACTCACTCGCCAATTTCCGCCCTATAGTCATCAGCAGACATCAATCCACTAATTTCAGAGGCATCGGCCAATCTCATTTTGATAATCCAACCATCCCCATAAGGGTCGGTGTTCATCAATTCAGGAGTATCTTCTAACGAATCATTTACTGCGGTTATTTCTCCAGCCAAAGGAGCGTAGATCGGTGATGCAGATTTTACCGATTCGACAATAGCAAATTCGCCCATATCTTCGCAAACATCCCCATTATCTGGTAGTTCGATGTATACGATATCGGTTAGAGCATTCTGAGCATGGTCAGTGATTCCAATCACTACTTCATCGCCTTCTACACGAATCCATTCGTGCTCTTTTGTGTAATACAAATTATCTGGAACCTCACTCATAGTAATCCCTCTGCTTTGGTGCTAGTAAACTTAGGACATCAAACTTTTCACTCATAGCGATGCCTGGCAATGCGGACAAACATTCCATCCTTGCTGAATTGGTTGCTGACAAGCCCAGCATGTAGTTTCTGCAGGACTTCCATTATTCATCATTACAGAATCGTTTAGTACAGTATTTCCAACCTGGCCAATTTTAACCATCGCTTGCTCTTTTTCTAAGTGAGCCTGTCGTACACGCCCAGCATCTTCGTAACTTCCAGCCTTTTGGTATAGTTCAGCCGCATTCTCAAAATCACGGGCCCTTTCCATGTTTTGTGCTTGCTGAAGCAATTGCTTTCTACTAACATTAGCGGGTATTCCAACTGGTGGTTGCTGTATAACCGGTGGCCTCTGTTGCACTATTACGGGCTGGACTTGTTGTACAACAGGCACATATTGTGGCTGCTGCTGGACGATCAACACCTTTTCTTTTGATTCCATAGATGTTACTAACCAAGCCATTCCAAAAACCAAAGAAAGACAACATGAACCGCTTCCAATTATAGAAACCGTATCAGACTCTTCTTCATATTCATCAGACGAATCGCCACAATCATCATATCCATCATTGACAGATTCCTCCTCAATAGATTTGCCATTTTCACATTGATACCAAATTTGGAAATAGCCATCACTATTATACGCAGAGTAAGTATCTCCCACATAGCCATCATCGTCCGAATCAATAGCTATCATAATGAAGAAAATAACTAAGAAAACCAGTGAGACTTTCCACCACGGGTTCTTCTTTTTTGGCACAACCGCCTGAACAACGGATGCAGGAATCATGCCATTACATAGACATCAAGTAATTGATGCTTATCATCGTAAAGGGCTTTGGCAATGCGGACAAACGTTCCAAGACGCATCAACCGAATTTTGACAGTGGGGGCAAGTCGAATTATTTGCTGGCGCAGAATCATTGACCATGACAGAATCATTTAGCACAGTATTCCCCATATGACCAATCTGTACCATTGCTTGGTCCTTTTCCAAATGGGCCTGGCGTACTCTTCCAGCATCTTCGAATCTTCCCGCTTTTTGGTACATCTCAGCCGCAGCCTCAAAATCGCGCGCTTTCTCTAGGTTCTGAGCTTGTGTAAAAGCAGACTCTGTATTGCGAACAATTGTTTGTTGAGGTGGTGCTTGCTGCATCGGCCTTTGAACAACAGGTCTAGTCGGCAAAGGAACCGGAGTTTGCATTACAACAGGCCTTTGCATAATTGGCGCCATAGGTTGCTGGACAATAATCGACCGTTTACCCCCTCCTCCCGATGCAAGCATTACAATACCTACAATCAGCATAATAAATCCAATACAAAGAAGTGGCGGAATCAAAACTCCAATGATCATGAAAAGAACCGCTATGACCAGCATAACAATTCCCCCAGCAACATTACCACCGCTACTAGGACGTTGAACTTGTACAACCATCTATTCTTCCTCCAATTCTTTAGAGAGCATAGTCTCTTCTAACTTAGCCCAAGCATCTCCTAGGTGTGAATCTTTCTCTAAAGTAGAAATTTCATTTTCAAGCCTCAAAACCATTTTGTCCCGACTTTCTAAAGGAAACCAATTCTTCAATGGCCCATCTCCCTTTCCGGTAAAATAGCCAAGAATTAAAAAAGTAAAACCAAGAACAGGAATCGCCAATTCAATTCCTAAGGAATTCGAATCTATCAATCCTGAAATCAACCCTAAACCGGTTGCTAGTATCATCCCTAGGCCGGTACCAAACAGCAGACGCTGGGCAGCAATAGCGGGAGTCATGTGTGGCCCAACAATAATGATACAAAGAACCCAACGCTGAAATCAATATGTTTCACGCATTAGTTTGTGGATTTTATATGGTAACAGCGCACGGTTAACAGGCGTAACCTCGAGAATTCTGCCATCATCTCTTCTTCGAATATCTTGCAATAAGGGATGTCTACTTTTTTTATGCAAAGCCAATAATGTTGGCTTATCTACTTCTAGTGCAGACCGAACAACTTCTACAAATCCAGCCGATTCAACTGCAAATTTACCAATCTCATCTATCACGATTACCTCTGAATAATCTCTAGCATGTTCAACCGCAGGGACAGCCACCGATTCCAATGCTTCAGCATCTATCCCATACCCCAGAACTCGAAGCCGACTATCGATTTCCTTGTGCGCCATAACTGCCTCGGCTCCAGTAAAAATATCGATTACTTTGTAACCAACCCTTTCAGAATTATTCATAATCGGCTCAGTTCTCATACCGCCAATAATGTCAGTACCTTCTCCATCGCCTCCACGAGCAGTAATCTCCTTGCGCCTCTCTTCTTCTAGCATTTCCAAAACTTTCGCTAGAACTGCTGATTTCCCAGAGCGAGGAAGCCCCGTGATTCCGATTTTTGGATGAATTCCCATTTTACATCACTTCATTTCCGGAATCCGGCACTGTATGAGTGTGTCGAGGGCGGTACTGATAATAAAAGGGTCGGCCTGAAAACCCCTTATTGTGCATTCCAAGAACACAGCCATTGAAGCCGAATAGAAATTACAGGATTGCTTCATCACCAGGCATTTGTGTTGCAATGAATGAGCGACCCTTTGCACCGAGCTTCCAATTTTCAGAAACCCAATCTAAAATCATAGATAATTCCTTTTCAGTTAGTTCCCCTGCATCAGCGATTTGTTGCAGGATCTCTAACTCTTTTTCATCATAATCACCATCAACAGATGCTACCAAGGCGCCATCGCGCAATGCCAATCTAATCGCAGCCATTTCCATTCCATCAAGTATTGATTGTAAATCAGGAGGCGAGGTTAGAAGTTGTCTAACCTCTTCTCTACTTTCAGGATGCAATAACATCGCTCCCATGGCGGATTCAATCGCAGCCATTTCTTCACGCACCAAAGTACCATCAGCAGCAGCAACTAAAACCAGCGTACAAGCAATCCTTCTACGCTGCTCTTCCCCAAGCGCGAGTAAAGCGTCGGGGATCATCAACTTCACCTTTTGAGGTCGTTAAGTAACTCATATCCGGATTGCATCCATGCATAACCTTCAACGGTCCAAGCAAGTAATCGGTTGATGGAATCAGCACCTAATCCTAGATGCTTTACAATCCCCTCAAGAGCTTCTCTCTCATCTTCATCCACAGTACCATCAGCGGCAGCCATCAAAACAGCATCTCGCAATGCAAGTCTTCCTGACTCAGGACCAAGTCCTGACAGACATTCTTCCAATGAAGGCGGGTTCTTCAAAGACACCCGAATTTTCTCCCGTTGTTTTGGAGATAGAAGTGCAGTTCCGAGTCTTTGCTCAAACATTGCCATTTCCTCAACAGTTAATTCATTGTCAATTCGTGACATATAAGCAAGAAGTAGAGCATATGAAAATCTTTCAGTACGCGGTAATTTGTGCAATGTATCGGGCAGCATAGTACGCCCGTAACTGTCCTTAGACTTGAATCCCCCGCAGAACATTTCAATATTTATGATAAAACTAACAAAATATGTTCTTGCCAAAACCGATAAATTTTATTTTTCTTTGAATGCAAATTCACGCTGGCCAATATAATTTAGGAACCCCCATAGGCTGGAATTTATTAGAAACACTAGCCGGATATCTAAGGCCCATGATACGGTACCAATGTAATAACAAGCAGAGGAGCCAACCCAGCCGATTGTGTAAAGGCTCATGCTTGCGGGAATTGTCCATTTAGTGTCGCGTTGTGAATTAAAAGTTAAGATTCTATGAGTCCAGTGGGCGAAGAAGGAACCTATAATCCACGCAACCGACCAAGAAATTGTAGGCCAATATGCACCTTCTGGAAAAATCCAATTTAGGAGCTCCCATAATATGTAAAATACAATTACATTAACCGTTGCAGTCATCAAATATCGCCGAAACGACCCACTAGGGAGGTTCATCAATCATCCTCCGTAACAACATCACTCTGCTTACCAGTGGAGATTTCCCTTAATCTTTGATTATCATTTTGCATAGCATCCAATATTGCATAAGATACTCCCAATTCTTTAGCTAATTCTCTTAATGCAAGCGTATCTTTTGGAAGGCATTTGCCGCCAAACCCTCTCATTAAACCCATCAATGGTTCAAGGTGAGAATCACCGATTGGCTGATCCTGAGGAGCGGTAATGATCTCTCTTACAATCCCCCACTCCACTCCCATCGCTTTACAGATCTCATACATCTGATTAGCAAAAATTACCTTCAGGGAATAAAAGTTATTTTTGGCGTATTTTACTAATTCGGCCTCAGTCGAAGAAACGTGGAATGTTTGGCCAGTGGGCAAGACGCCGGCAACGCGATGGTGCTCAAAAATAAGTTCAGCAACCTCTGCATGAGATGTTCCAACAACCAAAATCTTCTGATTAGAAAAATCTTCAAGCCGATTTCTCTCTACTAAAAACTCAGGAGAAAAGGCTAGTTTTAGTTCAGGAAATAACTTCTGAAGTTTAGCCGTAGTCCCCGGTATAACGGTACTTTTGATGATGGCAATAAATCCGGGAGGTAGTCCCCTCAAAGTTTCTTCAATTATCGATGTATCACAAGCGCCTGAACTATCCGAAGGCGTAGGCACGGCAATATATGCGCATTCGACATTATCAGTTACGTCACTTAGAGAAGTACCACGAGAAATATCGTGAACAAAAATCTCGTGATGTTTCGAGAAACAATGTTCGATAGCGCCCCCTACAATTCCAGCCCCAATGATTCCTATGCGCATATTTAT
>MDTC01076633.1_pt1 | contig 14163 bp, 8 predicted proteins | sample 811181 | NCBI WGS metagenome assembly MDTC01 (sample SAMN05326644, study PRJNA326480) | marine metagenome | isolation source: seawater | place: Pacific Ocean: North | collected 2011
ACATTCCAACATCGAATCATGCACTTCGAGAAAAACGCGCACTTTTTTCCAATATATTCTTCATCATTTGCAGACGTGTTTTTCAGCCGTAGGCGGTGGTGCCGCCGCCGCCGCCGCCAAAATGTCCTCGGATACCTCAATCGCTTTCAGCGCCGTCTCCACATCTCGCAGCCTGCCAAGAAACTGCATTTGATCGTCCTCTTTATCCGCCGTATCTAACGCGCGTTTCAGCTCGCGCATATTTCTCGACAGTTTTATCAACAGCAATTCTTCGTTGTCTTCTTCGTTGTGCGTCCCTTCGTCCATTCTCGTCGGATAAATTTTGTTCTCCGTTTCCATCTCCTCTTCTTTCTCTTCCTTCTCTTCTCCTTCTTTCGCTTTCTTCAACTTTTTCGCGTGCACAGAGGACGCTTTTTCGGCTGTTTTCGCCGCCGTCGGACTTCTCGCCGTTTTCTTCCCGCCTTTCTTCGCGGCGGCGTTCACGTCCAGCATCGGCAAAGAAGGCATCGACGACGCGTTTTTCGCTTTAGCGCCCGTCGTTTTCTTCTTCGCCGTTGTCTTCTTCTTCCGTTTTTCGTCTTCTTCTTCTTCTTCTTCTTCTTCTTCTTCGTTGTCTTCTTCTTCTTCTTGCGTCTTCCCGCCCCGCGGTGTCTCGCCGACGCGCGCCGTTGCGCTCGCCGGACGCGGAGGCTTCTTCTTCCTCCTCCTCGTTGCCTTCTGCGCGGAAGAGGAGAAGATCTCTTTGAATCCCATCGTACTTCTCCGTCTTCTACCCGAGCGCGTTTTGTGGGGGTAAAATAGGTATTCAAAAAAGGGGTATTTTTCATACGAAGAAAAACAAAGGAAAAAACAGCGCGCGGGGACCCAAGTGTAGGCACGACATTTATAAATACATAGTGGTTTGTCGGTGCTGTGCTTTCTATTTAATCAAAGTAAGTTCTATGCGATTCGAATTTTCGTTCCTTCTTCCCAGTTGGAATCATTCCATAAAGCGAGCTTTTCCTCTACATTGTCCTCTGTGTACTCGCAGAGATGTTCGCACGTCAGTTCGTCGAAGCTTTTGATAACGGCAGAGAACCACGCGTCTTCTCCGGGCCAAAAGATTTCGATTTTGACGCCGACGGCGTCTTGGCCTTTCGCAGCGAGAAGAGCTAGGTCTAGCTTGGTGTCGCGAGCGACTTGGACCATTTGGCTCGTAATGCATTTCTTTATCGCGCCTTTGCTTTTAGAGGAGGAATTCTTCATGCAGACGGAACACTTGCCACATTCTCCATTCGGCGGAAGAGAGATGAGGGCTTCGATGCTTTCGTCGTCTTTTTGTTTCATAGTAAAAGTTAATTTTGGTTTGACTTTCTCCCACGGGGGTTCAATCAAACTGTCCTTTTCGTAACACGAATCTCTCACCGGGATGGGATGGCCTGGCACGAGTTGTCTCACCGTCTCGTTCCAAACTTTACGCAACTCTTCGGCGTCTTCGTAAATTTGTGAATCTTCTTCGTTGAAGCTTTGTGCGTTCGAGAAGCACAGCTCGACGGCGACGAGAAATGCCCAGATGGTCGCGTAGCCATTTTCTCTCAAACATTTCGTTATGCTTCGTAAGTCGATGGGATTGGCAATCGATCTGTAGTATTCTGGAAGGACTCTACTCGTAGGGAGGAGTTCGAAGAGTTCACTGCGCAGACGCTTGGTTTCCGGTTCGACTGCGGAGCGAAGCGCTCGAAGCACTGAATGGCACACTGCTGTTGCTTTCTGCGTCATATGGCCGTCAGCACTTTTCCATTCCCATGCACTTCCTCCATTTGCGTTTGTGGTCTCGATGGTGGCTTTCTTCGAAACTTTGGCATCTCTGCCATTGTCTTCGTCCTCGTCCCCGTCACCTTCAGCGCCGGTGGAACATTGTCTTTTTGCCGCGCGGTCCGGTAGGTGACGAGGTTCAATTTTATCCCTCAATTTTTCCGCAGAAAAGCCTTGTGCTAAAGACCAAATAACACCTCCAGCGCTGGTGATTTCGGCGAAAACATCCGATTTGTTGCGCATGTACGCCGTGAACGCCGCCACTTTTCGCCCGGCTCGCGCCCACTCTTTACCAGCGCCACCACCTCTAGCTTCAATCTTCTCCATGAACTCGTCCGTGCCAAGTTGAGAATGTCTTTCTAACAGACTGATTGCGACGACCAGAGTATCGTTTGATCTCGTCCTCAAAGAACGACTGTGCTTTGTACCTCCCGAATTATCAGAATCAGAAATATAGTACATCTCTTCGTCGGAAGATATTTCTTTGATAGACTCCTTCGATCGGCGCGGCTTTTTGTATGGACCGCGCTTCAAAGAAGCGATTTCCATCGGTTTGTTTTCGTACCTGATTTTCGTCCGACCTCTTCCCACGATCGGCTCGGGCTCTTGTTCATTCACAGCTTCGTAACCATATTCTTCAACGGCAGCTTTCTCGCGCTCGATTTCTTCACGAATAACTTTCGGAGTGACTTGCGCTGGCGGGTGATATAATCCTGACGTTTCCGATATAATCTCGCGGTGGTCGCGATAGACAATGTCGTCTCCTGCAAACGGATTCTCCTCGTCATTGATTTCGTAAGGAACTATACGAGTCTCTTTATAATCCGTCGGTTCTTCAACATCGTCATAGATATCACCACCAGCTACGGGAAACGGAACGTCTGACCCAAAGAGATCTTTGGCAGCAGAGTGCATGCATTCTCTCAACACCGCCGCATCCGCATACATTTGAGTCGCCGGGTCGTTGTACCTCTGAGCGTTTGCAAATACGAGTTCCATGGCAACGAAGAACCACCACGGGGAGGCATACACTCCAGACTTCAATGAAATTTCGATGGTAGCTACGTCAATCGGATATCGAATGATTTTATAGTATTCCGGCAGTTGTGACTTCATAGGTAAGCGTTCAAACATTTCGACGAGGAGGCGCGTAGAGGAGGCAGCTGCTTTCCCGATACCTTTCCCTCTTCCTTCGGTGCTGCGGACGATATTTAAAATCTCGAGGCATTTTCTTCGCTCAGACATGCGCATTGGATGGTGTTTACTGACACCAAAATTGTCAATCGTATACACTTCGAACGGACCGAGCGAGATGGGATGCTTTGCTCCGGACTTTCCAGGTGCGCCGGCTGGCTTTCCGATTTTGTAAACGAGCTCCAAGTCAGACAAATTTTCAAAATCTTCCTCCTTGTTCTCTTCCTTCTCCTTCTCCTTGTCTTCTTCCTTCTCCTCCTCCTCCTCCTTCTCCCCTCCTTCTGCTTCTTTTGCTTCCTCTTTCATCGCCTCCGTTTCATTCGTCTTTTCGTCGACAATTTCCGGTTCCCATTTCAAATCCATCAAGAATAGATACAATTCCTCTGCCTTTCCGTCGTCGTACTCGACACGATGTTCGCCCGAATTCTCCAAAAATTTTGTTATGGTCCCAATGTGAAATCCACCATCGGAGGGACGATACACGGCAACTTTCTTATTTCTAATTCTTCCATTGTTGTCAAAATTTTTCCCAGATTCAATCATATGATGACCAAGCGTCATTCCAGTCGAATCGTCATTCCCATTTTCAAATCTCACGTATATCGAGTTCTTCCACTTCTTCTTCTTTGAACCTCCTCTCCTTTCAAATTCCGTAGGCCCTACTTGCTGGTCGGAACCATCGATTCTACACATCAAATTGAGGCGCGGTCGACCGTTCGTCATCATCATCCCCGTTAATTTACCGCAAATTATAGGAATCTCCTCCGGTGTGTATGCGCGTCCTGACACCTCCGCCGGCGGTTTCTTCATCGTAACGGCTAATGATTTACCCAAAGTTGAAGGTGACTTTCCGTTCTTTTCATCTATTTTGAGCTGCTTTTCGCGTCGTAATTTTTCGCGTTCTCTTGACGTCATGAAACGGATCGGTTGCAATGTCATCTGCATTCGCAAACGCTTTTTCTCATCTTCATACTCTTTACTGCGTCTATTCCGCTCTTGTATGCGTTTCGTATCTCGAAACTCTTTTAATCTAGCCTTTTTTACTGAAGAAATTGCTTTGTTGACACCTTGAATGTACATTTGTTGATCGCAGTCTTCTTCGTACCCAGACTCGCGCTCTAAAGTTTCCTTATAATCGCGGATAGCATCGAGATCATCTTGTGTGTCTTCATCCATTTCGTTGTTATTTTCGTTCGGCGCAGGAACGGAACTTTGCCACTCTTCGTCACGTTCGCGAAAGGCTAACAATGAATCTTGAACGTGTAACTGGCCGTATCCGAAAATCATATCACCGTCAATATCATCCGGCTTGTACTTTCTCAACTTTATCGGATTGATTACAATTGGCGACCTGTGTGCAATGTTCGCAGCAAACATTAAAGCATCGGAACCGACGTCTGGATTTGACCACTCCGGTGGTAATATCTGTATCTTAGGGTTTACTAAAAATCGCGCTGGAAGCCTCGTCGGGTTCAACTGTGCAATCCACGGTTGGATTTGAGAGATGGCGTCTTCATCTGGGAAGATTCCTTCCTCGACCATACTTTTCGTCATCATTCCAGCGCCGACAAACGTGACAAGCTTCGTCATTTCGCCCATTTCAGGAATCGCTTTTTGAATTTGCTCAGATAATTCTCCGCAGTGGTTTAAACCGACATACTTGACGGTCTTAAAATCGTGAGTCACAACAGCTGGATTCGTTCCTTGCTTCTTCGTTTCTTCTTCTTTTACCATTACTTCTTGCTTGACTTCAATCCCCATGCCGGGGTCTTCTCCTCCATCTTCCTTCTTTCTTCCTTCGGTGGTACTATCAGGCGCAGCGTGCGGACGATGCATGACTATTTTAAGCGACGGTTTAGCGTGTTCTACCACTGTGGTAGTGGCATCTTTGACGTTAGTTTCGTTGACTTGATGTTGTAGCTGCTGCTGCTTTTCTAGGCTCCCAGTTATCAATTCTAATTTGATCAGATTGTCTGCACTGAATTTCAGCATGACTTTTACGGCGTCTTCTTCGGTTACTTTTGTCTCCGCCAACTCAGCTTTGAATTCTTTCTTCTGCCCTTCAGCGACAAAATTAATGCTATTGCTATTGTTGTTGCCGTTCTCATTCAACAACGTTTGTGGCCACGCGCTTTTTCCTTCTACCGCTGGTGATTTCATCGTGAACAATAACTTTGGTTTCGCCTCCTCGTTCGCAGACGCCAGCACCGGAGCCTGAGCCGTCGCATCCGATGTTGGCGCGTTTTCTGCAGCCGCTTTCGTATTCTCTTCTATAGCTTTCAGCCGAGCCTCTTCTTCTAACTTTGAGAACGCAGCGCGTTTTTCGTTTTGAATATTAATTGGCAATTCCTCAAACTTTTTTATATCCAGCGGTCTCTTTCTCCCAAATGTCGCATAAAATAATCCGCACGCTGTGCAAAGGTGTTGGATGGACTCAAATTGTCCTGCGCGCATTTTGGGGGTATCTTTACACGATTTGCCGCAAGTCGAACATTGCAAAACACCACCATAATTATACCCCGAGGATTTAATTTCGGTCGTTCCAGACTGCGAGAGATCTTCCTTTAATTTCATTTTCCTTGCTTCCTCAGAAAACGGGTTCGCGTAAATCTCCGATACCTTTACATGATTATGTGCGTTACTAGTACTATCCTTCTGACGCTGTTGCTGCTGCTCCCGCCAACCAGGTTTATTAAATTTTTTATATCGAGACGGTAATGCATCTCGTCCGTGCGGATAATACGGTTCCGTTAAAATGTCATCCATATAGGCGAATCTTTGAACGATGGCCGTTTTCAAATTTTCCTCGCGTTCTGACTCCCACTTTTCAAATTCTCGTCGTTGAAGTTCCTCTAAAATAAGAACCGCAGCTTCGCTCGGCGTATCCACGCCTTCTTCAATCGTTTGCACGCTCTTTTGGCTTTTACTCGTGTCATCTCTGCCCCAAATCAAGTGATGTTTTTTATGTTCATCTACCCACGCGTAATATGGTTCATCGAAACACTCTCCTTCGGCTAAATACCTTCGAGGAATTAAGGACTTCTCCGCCATCACGTATGCCGGCGGTTTCTGCTCAACCCAATTATCCATTTCATCTAATCGCGGTCGTCCTCTCTTTCTCACCGGTGGGTTTTTAACATGACTTTTACGCGAAAGATAGTCTGACATTTGCATGGACTCTTGGTGCGGCCTGCCATTTACGTTTGACGTCGACGCGCCCGCGACGACGTTAGTATTACCTTCGTCCCCATTTTCTTCTCCATCTTTTTCCTTCGGATCTAGCCTTCCGAGTGCGATCACTTCTGTCGTCACCACTGCGTTCGCCACGCTCGCCACGCTCGTTCTCAAACTCCCGATCCGTTGTCCTTTCCAATGCGTCAATCGTTGTTGTTTTTTTAATTTATCTGCTCGACTCGAAAACCTTTGCGGTTTCATCCGTTTCCTCGCGTGCGCCCCTTTCGGTCCTCTTTTGGCGGTGTTTCCGCCATCGCCGCCGGTGTTGACGTTTCTTTTCGGTTTTTCTGGCGCGACTTTATTCGCGAGCGATTTCAGATCGAGCTGCGCGATGAGCGCTTGGTTCCGCGCGATCTTCCGTTTCCGTTCCAACTCGTATTCCGTCAAGTTCGCCTCGTTATCGTCCATGATGTTATGTCGATGCTGTTTCGATTGGATGCCGGTGTCGATGTCTTCTTCTTCGTCTTCTTCTTTGTCTTCTTCTTCTTCTTCTTCTTCGAACGAACGAACGAACGAAAAAAAATTTTCACCGCCCGTCGACCCGCACAACGTACCCGTGTCTCTCCCTCCACTCTTTCGCCGCGACTGGCCGAGACGCAAGACGACTTTGTCCACCGCCCGTCGAGCTCAAGTCGGATTGCACGCAACGACAGTCAAATCTCGCGCGCGCGAATTCAAAATGGGTCGAGAGGAGGGCTTCAAAATTCAAACGCCCACCCGGGCGCGCGACCGAGAGGTCGGTGTCACCACGGACGCGCGACTTTGAGACGACAAAAGTTGGACGCGCAAACAACGTCGGTGCTCCTGCGCGCAAAAAAGAGACAGAAAAGACGCGAAGGATAATACTAACGATGCGCGCTCGTCGCTTTTGTTTGTCTTCTTTTGAAGAAACGAGACGAAAAATTTTTTAAAAAACACAAAAAAATGATGGTCCTCCTCTGCAAAAATAGGAGGAGAAAGAGGAGAGAGAGATTTTCCTGGCAACGAATACGGAGCCACGGTACCAGCACCTTTCTTGACGAGAGAGAGAAGGAAAGAGCTTTAGGTGGAACGAGTGGTTGTGACGACAAAGTCCGCTTTTGCTTTTGGCCACGCGCCGAGGAGAACTACTTTTAAAACTTTCATCCCGTCTGCGTCCGTCGCTTTAACTCCTTTTTCTCTAACGTTCTCGCCACCGTTTTTAAACGACTCTCGTCGGAGTGTTTAGATAACGCGCGAGAACATGGACGAGGCGACTCAGCGTGAGGCGCATGCGACCGCGAGAGTGTGCGACCGTACAAATACACACGCGGTTTTGCCCGGTTGACGTGGAACGCGCGGCGTCACTCTTTCGTCGTCGTCGTCTCCTCTTTCTCTGGATCTTCGAACAGCCAACTTCGACCGCACACTGCTTCTACGCTCGCTTTCCAGCTCGCCACGATCGCGACTAAACCTAACGTTGGGTGGTTTGCGCTCGCCGCGTCCCAATCCTCATTTGCTTTTCCAGTTCTTACATCCTCTTCGAAGCGTTTACATCCGTCTTCCAATTTAAAGTGAAACGCGGATAAAAATGTTTCCGCCTCATCGCTCGTCACGTCTCGATAATCGTATTCTTCTGTTCTCGCGCAAAAGGCTTGCCACTGGTACGCGTAGGATTTGTGTTTCGAGAACGCGTGGTGGTGTACCGTGCGGTGTATCTTCTCGCCGAATTCAATTCTCGGGGCAGTTATTCTGTTCACGAACCTCTCGTAGTCCCCATCCTCCGCGTCATTAGTACCCGATGATGCGTCCGACGACGACGCTCTCAAAGACGACGACGTGTGTTTTGTGCGTCGTCTTCTCCTTTGCGTCGATGATTCTCTTCCAAAACGCGAAATCGTCGTCGTCAAAGTCGTCAAAGTCATCGCGCATATTTGTGAATCATTTCTCCATTAATTAAACGCGGAAGAAAAGAAAAACGTTGTCCCGCACCAATTTCGATTTTTCACCAAACGACGACACTTTTTGCCGTCGTCTTCGCCTTTCCTTTCCTAAAAGAGCGAAAAAGTGGTGGTGGTGGTGGTGGTCCCTCGCGGTGCGTTCTTTTTCGTTCTCTTCTTCTCCGCCGTCGTCGTCGCGGTCTCGTCGAATGCACAACTCTTCTCTTTTTGCGACGAATGCGATTGATGATGATGATGAAAATGATGACGAGAAGAAGAAAGGAAAATGATGGATGTAAAGAGTAAAAGGTCTGAGCGACGGCATCGGACGTCTCGAGTGTTCTTCCCACGCGCCCTTCGCGCGAGGCGCGTTTCGAGAGGACGCTCTCTCCATCTCCATCTCTCTCTCTCTCTCTCCTCCGAACGCCTCGAAATGCCCGGCTTTAGAACTCGAGCGACGAGGAGATTTTAAGCGTCCACTTTCCTACCTGTCGAAAGGCGCCTGGCGACATGCGTTCGAGAGAGAAAGAGAGAGAAGAAGAAGAAAAGGAAAAGAGTCGATCGAACCACGCGCCATACGCGCGAAGGGGGGTGAGGAGGGACCAGAGAATGTCTTTCCGGCGCAAATGTGACGCGACTTCATCGAAGAACAGATAACTGATTCCTTTATACCTTGCGATGCGTGCGCGCGTCGACGTCTCGCCGGCAGCGCTCGTTCGGAGTAACTGACCTTATTTTCACAAAATTAGGGGATTTTCATTTTTAGAATTGGTTCGCGTACGTGTGGGTAATTATGATGGCGAATGGTAGTGGAGACGGTAGAATTAAGTATGCGAAAGGTGATGCCGCGACGAGGGAGAAACAGTTGGATGATTTGAAAATCGAATCGCACTACGTTCGAGCTCTGGACGAGTTGCGAGAGGCGACTTTGTTCGTCATGTCGTCCTCGAGAGCGAACAGGTACCGGATATTTTCGAAGAGGTTGTTTCGAATGGCTTTTATGAATACAGGAGAAAGAAAGATTGGCAATGAGAGGAAACGAGAGGATGTTCTGAGTTCATGCGACGTTGCAACGATAACGACGTCGGAAGGCGGGCATGAGAGGAATTTGAACAAGATGAAGAGAAACGGCGCGAGTAATAGTAACGGTAGTAATAATAGTATGGATGACGGGAAAGAAGACGAAGAACTTGCATATTTGATGGAAGATATTATGCCCAGGAATACGTTGTTTGAAATTTTGGGAGACGTTTTGAACTTATCTTTCAACGGAGTGCCTCTGTGTCGAGCACAACAACGAGACGAGGAGGAAGACGAAAGTTTGCGCGTGAAAAGCAGTAACAGAGAAAAACGGTACGCGGCAAGAGCAGCGCGCGGCGCGCTACTTTGCGTAGGAACCGATGGCATTACGGATGGTTCGAGCGAACACGATGCGTTTGTTTTATTTATCGAAATTCTTGTTGATGTGTGCACACGGGAGCTCGAAAGGCAGCGGACGATACATTTACGCTCGAGGCAACCTCATCGCCTAGAAGAAAACGAAGATGATGATAATATCGATAGCGAGAGAGAAAAAGAAGAATTAGAGCGAGTTGAAGGTATTTTCCTGAGTTTTTACAGTGCGATCCGAAAGAATATGCGGGATAAAGCCAAGGATGCTGATTGGAGCGACGAGTACGATGAGAAAATTCGGATGAAGAATTTATCGAAAATCTTGGAGGAGAAGGACGATGCTTACGCTTCGCTCATTTTACAGGCTGAAATTTTAGAAACATTAATCGCGCTCGTCGCCGAACGACCAGAAGCGAGAGCGATGCTCGCTGAAAGTTGTGGGACGATTGAAGCGATAGTGCACGCATACACTTTCGGTGAAGATGAAGATTATGACGCGGATGATGGAATCGGTCGCAAATTTGAAGAGTTCCTTGGTAAAGTTGGGTACGTTACCAAGGAAGAAATGAAGGCTGCATTCTTGCGAGCTCAAACGCAGCTCAACGACGCATCCAGTGCTCTTCTTGCGTTACTCACGCAAGTCCCTGTGCGCCTTCCAGACACGTATACCATTCACGACAACATCGATGAAAAAAGTCTCGACGCTTTTGAATCCTTGCGAGAACCCGCCATGAAAGCACGAATGAAGTGCGCGAAACTTCTCGGCGGGGAGAAATATGTACAGGACATAATCGAAGCGCAGCAACACGACGTAATGTTGAGATACGCGAGCGAGCAAAAAGCGCGGAATAGATGAGAAGTACTATCTAATAGATGTAATCAATGTTGTACACTATTTTTTTACAAACACTTACTTATACAGTTCACCGTCAAAGACATTTAAATGGAAACGTCTTTGGTCTTTGCAACCAGTTATCTTTCAGCCATACGCACGATTCTTTCCCCCCTTCTACGTAATGCACCGAATAAGCTACCCTACTCTTATCGCTCGTATTCGCTAAACTCCAGTGGCAATTCTCTCCGTGAAGAAAAACTAAAGTACCCGCGTCCACCGTTAACGGCACGAAATCTTCAACTTTATACTCCACTTCCTCGCTGCCTTCTCTACCATCATTCGAAAACTGCACCTTTCTCTCGTTCGCCTCGTGATCCACAAACATACGCTTCTTCGTTCCGTTAAAATGGCTTCTCGGCAAAGCGCGCAAACATCCATTCTCAATAGTACACTTTTCCAACGCAACCCAAACACCAATCGTGCTCTTCTCTGGCCCAGTGCGCAAAAACGTATCGTCTTGGTGTGGCACCACTTCGCCGCCACAATGCGCGTTTTTAAAAATCACCATCGATTGCACTGGAATTGGCCTTAGTAAACCTAATTGCTCTAAAAACCTCTTCAACTTCTCGCTTCTAGAAAATTCCATGAATGGGGCGTCTAAATCGTGCAACGCGTGGCCGATTTTATTCAAAGACGGTTGATATTCTTCCTTGTTATCATTCGGCTCTTCTTCGTAAAAGAAACTGACATTCCCAGCGCTGTTCAAAAAGTATTCGTCCGAACAGCTCAGCGCTTGCTTTTTATCCCCCGTCGTGAATACGTTCTTTTCGTCGTCGCGGTCGATATTCTTTTTTTTCTTCTCGTGATGATGCTCTCGTTCTAGCGTCCTCGCGCGCTGTAAAAGCGTCTCCGTCTCCTCTTTACAGAGATATTCATTTAAACACACGAAACCTATTTCTTTGTACGCTTTGATAGATTCAGGAGATAAGGAAGATGACGGCGTGGGAAACGAAACGTCTTCGAGGGTTATCATTTTTGTTTACACATACAGGTAGTAGGTGATGTGACTTTTAAATGACGAAATGACGGAACGACTAACGAACTCTATCTTTCTTTAATTCTTTGGCACCCATTCGCCTCTAGGTTTCGCGAACGTCCTGCTCACTAAAAGTGGAAATCCGATGGTACAATCCACGTAACACTTGACTGGTTTCGCATCTAACGTAATCTTACCCCAACTAACGGCTTCATCCGGTCTCGCGCCACTATCTGACCCATCGTGTTCGGTTGCCGTAGACATGTAGATGGCGAAATCAGCGCCGTTTCTCATCAGGTTCGCGTTCGCCATGTGGTGTTTGGCGACGCCGCCTCCTAATATGATTAATCCGGTTTTCCGAGGTCGTTTGACTAGAAAGGCTTCGTCGTTGCAATTTTTAATATCTTTAACTAAATCGATGATTAAACCTGGATTTTTAAACGAGTGAAAATAGAGCATGTCTCCGATGGAACCGTCGGTTAATGCCGGACAATAGACGGGAATGTCGTTCTTTGCGCACCAATAAAACACCGACGTTTCGTCGTTAATTTCCAAACCCAACCGTTTAATAAACGACGATGGTGTCCAGTGCACGCCATTTTCCCTTTGCTCTTTCAACATCACGTCTAACAAGGGCATCAACCAATCTTCAAACTTGCAATAGTTGTCGTTCGGCACCAACAAGTTCCCGATGCGATTCAAGCCTTTTTTTCGTAAATCCGCGCCTTTCAACGCGAATTCGCCGATGTATGTCTTCGCGAGACACTTGATGAAATCTTCTTCGATTCCACCGGCCGTCGTGCAGAACACGTCGATCATTTTGTTCTTCGCCAAGTAACACAAGGTTTCTCTCACGCCCGAACTCGTTAAGTTGGAGGTGAACCCGCAAAAAATTTTCGTCCTAATTTGACTCCTCTCTTCATCCGTCAACAAGTCATCGCTGGTGTTCTCGTTTGTTCTCTCTTCATCCGATAATCTCCACCTGAGCATTCTGTTGACTTCGTCGATGCACATTCCAAGAGATGTGGCTTGAAATCCAGTCGTTAAGAGAGAGTCGAGCATGGTTTCGTAACAGATGGGGGTGGTGCTTCCATTTTTTGCGCCGTCAGCTGAAGAAGTGGACGCCGGTCCAAAGTCGTACCCGCGAATGAACGGCGCGTCCTCGGGCATTTTAACCGATTCGGCGAGGACTGCGGTTTCCAGAGAAGATGGAAGCTCTTCATTTTGTCGCGGAGAGGATGTCATGATTACGCGAATGCGGTGTGCGGTAGAGCAACGAGCGATGCGTGCTTTAGTATAACGAAACAAATCAAAATCAACAAAAAATTTTGTACGTACCACGGTAGTACCTAATAGGTATGTATGTCAACGCGCAAAGTACGTACAACAACAAAGCGTATTATAACGAAACAAATCAAAATCAACAAAATTATGCACGTAGTACCTAGTAGGTAGGTATGTCAACGCGCAAAGTACAACAACAAAGCGTTACGGCTTGCCCCAGATAACTTTCGTCATTTGGTCCGGGTTCGGCTGTTTTTCGTACACCTCCATCAACTGATAATACTCGTCGTCCATTTTGCCGAACCTTTTATACAGCTCCCACTTCTCGGGATCGGAAGAAGCGCTGTAACTTTTCCTCAATGCCCCATATATCGGAAAAAAGAATGGTTTTCGGTACAGCAAGCGAAAGTGATAGATCTCTTCCCAGCTGTTGGCGAAATCCATTCGTCCTTGCCTGCCTCGAATGGACATGACGTTCCCGGCGCTTTGAATGTCGCCGAGCTTTGGATTGAACAATATCATCGGTCGGTCCCCGGCGACTTCCATCATCTCTTCCATGTACGGTAGTATGCTATACCCGACGATATTTTGCGGGCAGATGAGAATGAACACGTCCTCGTCGTCTTTCGCGTGGTCTTTTCCTATCGCTCCGTTGCTGATTCTCTCCACCACGTCTTCCTCCCAATCCATCAAATCGATCAGGCGAGAGATGCCGCTCAGCGACAGCGGTAAGCCTTGAAACACGCCGGTGCCCATACTCCCTTGGACGCAGAGTTTCACCCTTTGCTTCCCGCCCCCGCCTCGTCGTTCCATTCTCGCCAACGCCGTCGCAATTGTTCTCACCATCTCCAACAGCGTCCCCGCGCGGAACACGTCGCCTTCCACGTTCAACTCCGGAAATTCCGAGAACACTTTCACTCTCGTTTTGTTCTCCCCATCCTTCATCGCTCTCACCACGCTCTCCGTCGCGTCGTCGTAAAAGAACCTCCTTATTTCTCTCGCGTGCGGAATGTTGTTGAGCAACGTTGGAATTGCAACGCCTTCGTACCGAACGCCTTTCCTCGACGATGATGATGATTCGTTGTCGTTGTCCTTCGACGACGAGAGCGCCAAACACAAAAGGCGAGACAGTCGTCGCGAGGCCGGCGCGCCACGACGTTTGCGCTGGTGGTGGTGGGTGCCCGACAAAGGTGTCGTCGTCGTCGTCGTCGTCGTCGCCGCAATCAAAGTCGTCGTCGTTGTCATTTTTGCCACATTTTTGTCACGCGTTTTACCCTTTTTGGAAAGAAGAAGAAGAAGACCAGTTCTTACATTCGCTCAATATGATACCCTAAACTATACAACACCCCTGTGTGAAATGAGAATCAGCTGAGAAATTTTATATATATATCGCCAGAGGGAGAGACACAAAAAACACGTTTTAACACTTTGTAAAGAACACTCTACTTACGTACATAACTGACTCCGCGAACAACCTGGACTCTTCAGATCTATGC
>MDTC01176062.1_pt1 | contig 14163 bp, 26 predicted proteins | sample 811181 | NCBI WGS metagenome assembly MDTC01 (sample SAMN05326644, study PRJNA326480) | marine metagenome | isolation source: seawater | place: Pacific Ocean: North | collected 2011
CAGCTTTGCCACGCTCACCTGTCCAGCCTCTAGACCTAGCGCAAAAAGACTTCTTACGAGCCTTCTCTTTTGCAGTTAAATTTTTCTTTTTCGTTACAGCCGTTTTAAGCTTTGATCCAGGGTTAGCACGCCTATGCGCCGCTACACCCTTTGCAGTCATACCAGCGCCCTCTTTTACAGAGCGGTAATTACGACCCTTGCCTTTGGTCGTCTTCCGTATAGCTTTCTCAGGCTTTCGTGGCATTAGGGGCGAAAACCTTTATACATAGGCCCATCAAGTGTTGTTGGCGGCAATAAGTAATTATATACTTGATTCATTGCTGACGGTCCTAACCTAGCCTCATTTGCGTTAGGCCCATACATAGCTGGATCAAGCAAAGCAATTCTCTCAGAATATAAACGTAAGAGGGGGGCCATGTCCTCTTCAGTTCCGCCAGCTTGCCTAACAGCGTCTATGCGCCTCTGAAGATCAGCTAACGCCATATCTTGGGTTGTAACTCCAGATGGATCAGCAGGCATAGAGCCAGCAGGCTGCTGACCAAAACTCATACTTGGCATTGACCCTGCTGGCTGTTGACCAAACTGCATACTATTATCAGATCTAGCCATAGGCATATCATAAGTTGGCCCAGCAAATGGGTTTGGAGTGTTATTAAAAGGCACGCCACTAACCTCATCTGGCATAACTGGTGGCGTATTGTTAAATGGAACACCACTCACTTCATCTGGCATGGTTTGCGCTGGCCTAATTCTTGGCCTCACTGGGCCACCAGCCACTGCTTGCTGAATAGGGGATGTTGTAGGCCCACCAAAAGCACGCTCACGCTGAGAGCCATACGGACTAATACCAATGTTATTCAATATCTGGCTAAGAGGTCCACCAGCAAACTCATCACCACGACCATCACGGTCTCCACCGTCAATCATATCTATAAAGGCAGGAACGTAACGCCTGTTTGCCTCATCGAAATACCCAAACTTACCATCAGCATTGGCCTTCTTACGATCAGCAGCAGACGTATTTTCAAACTTACGGCTACCCTTGTCCTTGCCCATACCCTTCTTTTTAATCTCTTTAGGTTCAGCCATTACTTCTTACCCTTCTTTTTTCTGCTCAATTTTCTTAAATCTGCACCTGTGATCTTCTTACGTGGCGGAGCTACGGCTGCAAGCTTTTTTTGCTTTGGGCTATATTTTTTATACGGCATTACTTTTTACCCCTCTTACTCTTCGTTTTCCAACTTATCCTAGCTGGACCTGTCTTACGTTTAGCCGCCCTCTTAGCAGAGGCGGAACTTGCCTTACTTTTAGGACGGCAAGCAGGGTAAGGTCTACCTTTATCTTTCTTGCCGCTCCTACCGCACTTTTTGCCAGTTTTAACATCGCGCCAATCTTCCTTAAACCACTTGGTCAAACCACCTTTTGGCTTTCTAGCCATTAGTACCTACCACCGCGCTTCTTATATTCTCTCACCAACCATGCATTCGCATACGCAGAAGGATAAACCTTAAACTTACGCTTTGCCGCAGCCTTTACCCTAGCGTAAAGAGCAGGGTTTTTTGGCGTTGGGCTAGACGATTTTTTAGCTTTTTTTGCCATTATTTACCAAACTTTTTAGCTAAACACTGACCTGCTCTTTTGCACCCCTCTTTTGTGGGGCAACCAGGGCATGGTTTAAACTTGTTTCCATGCATTACTTTTTCCTTCCGCCTTTTTTCTTTCCATAGCCCATGACTATCTCCTTTTTTATGCAACGTAACACATTATGCGATCCCACGCAAATTGCGTTTTATCTCCCCTCGCCAACTATTAAACGCACCAGATAACGCCGTTGCAGCGTCACTCGCCATCGTCAAACACAAAGCATCCGCTAAATCAGGCGACTGCAAACCACGCTTACGCATCTCATCCTTACTCTCAGCCTTCATCTTGCCTGACGATGTAAAACTATACCTAATACCCGTTAACTCAGCCAGCAACTGATCATCTTTCGGTAACTTACACGCACGATCCTCAAACCAAGCTTTCGTCTTAAACCACAACTCACTCCGCAAATTTAAATATGTGCCACCCATACTAGGCGCTTCTGCAACGTTTACGCCGCGCACTGGCAAGCCTAACTCGCGCAACCTATCAACCACACCAGAACCTATACCAATGCTATCCACAAGTATCTCTCTGGGCTGCTTAGACGGCGCTAAAGCCTCATATTCAGCCACAACCCTACCCACAGTCTGCATCAAGTCCAACCCAGACCAAGACCTAATCTCAGTCACAACAGAACCTTGACGCTTACACAGCGCCGTTTTGTCATTACCAAACCGACTAACGTCCAAACCCCACACACTTGGCAGGTCTTCATCACCCTTAATATCACGATGTATTGCAGTCTCTACTAAATGAAACGGTATAATCGTGTCATCATCTGCTTGAGGAAACTCGCCTAACACTCTGATCCTAAACGCATTACTGTCTTCGCCATAGCGCAACTTCATCTCTTCAACAAACTCGTCACTCACCAAAGGACTATCCACACATGACCAACGCCTTGTCCACCAGCTACCAGCCATGCGCGTTTGACTCTCAAAAAACGTGCCACTAGACCTAGTGGGGTTACTCAACATAATCGTGGTCGCATTATGACCAGACATAGAACCAGCAGCAGCCTCAAACACCTGCTCTGGCACACCAGATGCCTCATCAACAATCAACATAACATGCTCAGAGTGTACACCAGCTAACGCCTCTGGTGTCTCTGCACGACTTGTCCTAGCAGAAATAAACATCTCACTCGGCGCAGCAGTATGCTCAACACGGTCAGACTTCACGTTTAACACCTCGTGAAACGCTTTAGGCAACTCATTGATCCACCGCTTCATCTCAGCAAACAATGCATCAAACAACTGGCTAGACGTAGGGGCAGTCACCACAACCTTATTCGGATAATGCATCAAAAAATACCACAACATAGCCCAAGACGCCGCCGTAGACTTACCCGTACCATGCCCAGAACGAATGCTAATCTTACGCTCACCAGACGCTATGGCTTCCAAAAACTCAGCCTGGTAATCCAAAGGCTCAACACCTAACACCTCACGCACAAACAATGTAGGCTTCCTAGCGTAACGCTGGGTAAACTCTATCATCGTGTTCTGCGATAAATCATTCATGCTCAACAACCTTCATCTTGCGCAAAGCATCTAAATGCAAATCACCAATGTTAATATTAATCTGCTGCTGGTTGCGCCCACCATACTTCTCAGGGTTCCAATTAGACGCCGCTAAATTGTGCTGACCAACCTTTTGCTTGAGTAAACCCAAGTCAACCTGACTAACGTTAGCCTCACTAATGTCACGATCCCCATTCAAGGCTTCCATAATCTCGCGCTGCCTGCGCTCACTAACCTCAGAGATAACCTCAAAGCCAGCCTCAAAATGAGCATCAGCCGCCGCACGCCTAGCCTCGTCTATCGCAGCCGTTAACTCAGGATCACGCAAAATCATATTACGCAAAGAGCCAGCATGAACATCCAAATCTTTCGCTAAACTAGAAATAGAGTTACCTTCTAACACCCACTCACGAAGATACTCACCGCCACCCCTGCGCTTAATCTCAGCAAGCGTTCTTTTTACCATCGGCCTACCAGCCATACTGCACCTCATTTTTGCAGGATTTTAGCATGATAGTTTGCAAAAGCAATACGGGGGGTGGGGTGGGGTTGCTGGGAGGTAAAATTTGTCTGCAATGGGAAAATACTTCGAAATTAGAACGCAACCCCTACCAAACACTGTAACACAAAATTTTATGTGTGGGAATGTATAATAATAATAGGGGTAGGCAGGGGGTCAGACGGGGGGGTCAAAGCAAAAAACAAGCCAAAAACGGTGGAGCTATGCATATTCCGATAATAAATATTATGTTAATTAATTTAGCGCTATCTTGCTAAGTGTTTGATATTGTTTAACTAATTTGGATTTTGTAAAATTATGCTGCGCTGCAAATACTATGCACTGAGCGAATACCACAACATGTTGTGTTTGCAAACGCAGCAAAAAGCTTGACTTTTGCGCCGCAATGCAGCACGCGCACGCACGCACGCGACCGATTCATTTAATGTCTGATTTGTTCGTTTTTCTTTTTATTTATCTCTAAATATTTCTTTACAATATCTTTGTAATATATTAGAGTGATTCGTATAAAGACAAACAAACGAGGACAAAATGAAATATAAATCTGGTCAATTAACAAATGGTAAGTATGCCGTATTCGCTGGCTCTAAGTATTTTACAGACACAATTACAGACACCAAAGACAAGGCAGATAAGCTTGCAATTGTTGAATCTTTACTTTGGCATCAACGACAAATGGACAAGCTTAAATTAGTAGCTGACAAATCAGGACACTTTAAAGGCGAAAATATAGATGACTGGCTTGCCTGATGTATCGCTTAGAAGCGCGGCAACGCGCTTCCTTGCCATGCATCAAAGCATGAACAACCAAAACAAACGAGGATTAGACAAAATGACAAACTTATTACAAATAGCACACGAAATAAAAAACACATGTGAAGCAAGTGACCCCGTAGAAATACGGGAAGCTGTAGCGATGATTGCACCCTGCAAAATGTCGCAAGGTGATGATGATGTGAGAGTGACACTTGACGGTTGCGAATGGCGTTTTATTCGAGAGGATGCGATTGACAGCATCATGCAAGATGAACTGGCTAGTGATGAATATATTCTAGGCTGTTTTACTGACTGGTTTTTAGCTGACGTTTTAGACATTGATATTGATGTTATTCAGGCAATGCAAAAAGCTGAGGCTTTCGAGGCACTAGGTAAGCTTGTAATAAGCAATGGTAAACTTGAAGAACTGCAAGAAAAGTATGTAAGCACTGACGGTTACGGTCATCATTTTGGACATTATGACGGTTACGAGTACGAGCTTAAGAGTCAGCCTTATTACGCTTTTAAGTTGGGTTGATAGCTATGGACTACACAACAGATAAATTTGAAGTGGATTACTGGCAAGGCGTGTTAGTGTTCACTAACAAAGAGACAACAGAAACTAGGGTTTTAAAGCTTTATAAGAACAACAGACTTGCAACCCTAAACGAGTTTAAAAGCGGTATTAAATCGCATGGTTTAGAAAGAGCTTGTGAAACGTTCTTTAAAATAGCCGCAACACAATAGGAGTTTAGACAATGAAAGACCTTGTTCGAATACCGCAACGCTTCAGCATTGATTGTGCAGAGTGTGATTGTGAAACACCAGAACCAGTGAAGACAACGAAAACGCATTACTGGATAAGCACAGAACGCAACGAGCAAATGAACGAATTAATAAGTAGGGCGTTGTTTTACGCCAATTCGTCAATGTTTGATAATTACTACATAGGGCTTTGTAATTCAGCAAAAGCAACACTCAAAGCACTACACAAAGCAAATGTTTTAAATGATCAAGAAATAGCCATGTGCCGTCGTGAGTTTAGCTATCCACCATATGACATGAGCAACGCAAAAGACCGCGCCGCATTAGGAACATAGACAAAATGAAACATTATCTAAAAGAGTTAAAGCATGAGCGCTGGACAATAGTAGCTTTTTTACTGGCCGTAGCTCTTATCTTATACGCGCCAACACTAAGTAAATACTTTGCAGAATTTATGCTTAACATATTGTATTGATATTATGTCAATAATATGTTTACAATATTACATAACGAATCAAACGAGGATTAGACAAAATGAGAATTAAACTAGATCAATGGGAATTAATGAAAGCTTTAGAAGGATACTTTAGCGAGAAGAATATTAATTTTGACTTAACCAACACTTATACAGAAATGCACGCCCAAGTTACTGAAGACATAAGGCAGCACAAAAAACATAAGAACGGTAAAGTTGTGAAAAACCAATACGGCTATCCAGAATGGGAAACAGTAGGACAAGAAACAAAGTCTGTTCACATTAAAGAATATGACGAAATAGAGATTTTTGTGGAGTGCTAGTTATGACTAAGCAAGAACTAATTTCAATCATTCACGACGCCTTGAGAAAGACCGATGTAGATTGCGAACGGCTAACCGACTTTGAGCAAGATACAGATGAAATCGTAATGCGCTTTTTTCACGTCGATGAAGAAGAAGAATAAAATTTCCTCGTAGCTGTAAAGCTAACAACTAAGCCCGATTAATCGTCGGGCTTTTTTTCTGCGCCGCTACCGTAGACTCTACGTAACAAACTCAAAGCTTCATAGCTTACGTGTAATAAATCTTTAGGCGGTATAGTTCCTAGGTGTTTGCCATCTAACCACAAGCGCAAGCCATCGCTATAAACGCTCCACCTTATTTCGCTTGTTTTTTTAATATCTCTGCTTTTCTCCACAGTATCGCCTTTTTTTGTTCTTCGCTCCATTTGGGTAAATCAACCTGAAGGACTGAGCGACGATTGGCAAAGCCGCGCAATTCTTCGAGATCATCAATTGAGTTTAATTTGTCGGCAAACATTAGTAACGGTTTTATTTGGCTATCACCATGAGGATAAGCTTTTGCTTTGCCCTCATTTATTTTTGTCTGCAAACTCTTAGGAAATTCTTTTTTCATTTTTTCGCTAATATTTATACTACTAATACTAAACCTAGGGTGTTTAGTATAGTAGTAGTCATTAATATTTATATTCATTATTACTACTATTATATACTAAAACTACTTTTTTTATACCGTAACCCTTTGTTTTTATTACATTTGCATTTTAGTATGTCTAAAACGCTTCCTTTGCTCTGCCGTCTTTATCAGTAAACCAGATTTTACCCTCATTTATGGCAATATGACCGCCGCCTAGCAGCCCATCCACAGCCTGCTTATATGTTTGTGAAGGATTAGCCACGCCAGCCAACTTACCTTTAAAGTGATCTTTGATTGTTTCTTCATCTATGCACCAATACTTGCCGCCTGAAGGCCACCCTGCGCCGCTTGGGTTTGGCTTACCTATGTCTTCGCCGCGCAACTGGTAGAACACCTCTTTAAACAGCTTTTGATTTTTGCCAGTTATGCGAGACTTGATGTTTTCTTCCATTTCTTCTGGTGTCGCTTCACGAATAACGCATGTTGTAACCTGATCGCCGTCTGCGTCTTCTCCAAGCTCAATCACTTGCAGAATAAAATTTATTTCTGCGCCTGTTTCTATGTCACGTTGTTTTGTGGCTCTTGCGGTTCTAATGCGCGTTTCATCGTCGAATGAAAGCTCAATTTCAGTATCGCAGGCGGCGCGTAAAGAGCTTGCTCCACGAGCGCCGCGAGATGTGTCTTTGCCTGAGTGGTGAACAAGCATAATGTGAATACCTGTTTTTTCTCTAATTAGGTCTAATCCTGCAATTAGTTTTGACATTGCTGAGTTGTCATTTTCGTCCATGTTACCCAGAGCCGTAGCCCTGGATAGTGTGTCAATCACCATCATAGACACTTGCCCACGTTTTTTACTGATTTCTTTGATGATAGCTTCGACTTTTGCAATGTCTTCTTCAGCATCATATAGATTGATTGGGCTTGGTCTGACCGCTAGATCAACGTCTGTATAATCTGGATATTTTTCTCGCAGTGCTACTAGTCTATTTTGAAACGCTGCGCCGCCTTCAGTAGCGAGATATAGCACGCTACCTTTGTTGATTCTATTGCCCATCCATTCCCTGCCTGCGGCTATGTGATAAGCTAAACTCATGCAGAAAAAAGATTTACCTACGTTAGATGGCCCAAACACCACGCTAATTGAGTTTTCTGCAAGCCAACCTTTAGCAATGTATTTGTTATCTAATTGCGGCTTGGCTTGATCTGGAAAGATAACTTCGTCTAATAGATTGCGCGGCTTGAGTGCTTTACGAGTAAACTCGATGCCACGAGCAAGCCAGACATCATTCCAGTCATAGCCTTCTGTGTCTGGCAGTATGCTTTCAACGCCATGATCTGTAAAAGCTTTTTGACATGCTGCCCTGCCTGCTTCGTCGTTATCGCCTGCAATAATGAGTGTGACTTCTGGTTTAACTTCTTTTATTTCTTGAATAACGTTTGTGATATTGCTTGCGTTGAGTGCGTGAATAACGGGTTTACCTGTTGCTTCTGTGCATACGCAAGCATTTGCCCAACCTTCAGTTATGTAGGCAAAGTCTTTAATTGGCCCATTTACGACTGAAAAACAGCCTTTGTATTGCAGACCAAAATTGAATTTTTTCCCGCCGTCTTCATCAATAAACTGGCTGCCTTGCCTTTTGCCTGTTTTGTCTATGATGGGTATGACTAAATCACCTTCATCTATTTCTGCGTTATGTTGTTTGATTTTTTTTCGCGTTAGATATGGGTGAAGCTCTTCCTGTTCTGGAAAGTGTACCACTGTTGTTGCCTCTGTTTTGTCTGGGTAAATTTTCATATCTCTAAGTATTTCTATTATTCTTTTCCAATCACCGCATTTTCTGCAATTAACCTTAAGTAACCCTTGGTACTCACTAATCCAAAACCGATCAACACCGCCGCAGTTTGGGCAAGCTCCTTTATGCTCGTTGCCATGTCGTTTTAAATTAAGTGAGCTTATGACTTGCGGCGCGTACTCACTATATATGGGGTCTGGATACTTGCCTTTATCAATACTTTGCGTTACCATTGGTTCAGTATTCCTTTGTTTGAATATGTTATGTTTTGTCTAATTAAGACTGCCCCAGATTTAGGTCTGGGGCATTTTTTAGGTTAAAACGGTATCTCATCATCAAAGAAATCATTATTTGATTCGGACTTTGCAGGTGCAGCATCTTGTTTTGCAGGTGCAGCATCAGCAGCTTTATATCCGTCTGTGCTTTCAAATGGATCATTCTCTACACGATCTGCAAGTTCTTTGACTTGAACACCTTTGAGGCGCAGTCCAACGCCAGACACAGCGCCTGTATTATATGCAAACAGTTGACCCCAAACATTAACCTTACTGCCTGTTGTAAGCTCAAAGTCTTCAGGTAATTTATTGCTGTCTGCATCTTTCTGTACAGGTGGCCTTGTTTTTTCGCCTGAGTACGCACCTTTTAGCTTTGCTTTACCTTGCGGCACACCGTCTATTTCTTTGTATGGTGTGTAGGTTGGTTCTGGCTTCCATTTGCGTTTTGTGTCAGCCTTTGCAGCTTCTTTGTAAACTTCTTTAATTTTATCAAGAAACTCTTGAGCGTCTTGATTGCTCATTTCGAAGTCTAGCGTGTAAGCTGCGCCGTCATCTAATGGGCTACATGGTGTGGTTTTGTTTTCCATTGTGTCAAACTTGTAGGTTTGATTTAGTCTTGGATATTTTGCCGTAACGTTTTCAAATACGACTTGATTTGTATTAAGCATTTTCATTTTTATACTCCTTTGTCTAATTAAAATGCTGCATCTTCCATGTCATCTTCTAGCCATGCAGGAAGATGTACTTGGTTGATTTCGGGCCAACCTGTAGAAAAGTCTTGCGACGCTTCGGCGTGCTTCATCTTTTCTAAAGTTTGGATCATTCTTTTTTCTGCGTGCTTTATGTATATTTCTGACAGCACATGAACGCCAACTGCATATGGCGGCGTTTTTTCTATTGCGACTAGGTACATCTCTGAGCATGGCAGGGAAGCACAGCGCATGGTATGTAAGTAGAACGCAATTTGCAAATCATAATTATACTTGCGTAGCTCTCGCTGAAAGCCATTAGGCGAAGCATCATGCGTTGTTTTGATGTCAAGTATTTCGCCTTTGCCTTTGTCACTCTCTGGTATAATAAGCCCATCTGGTCTGCACTTAATAAGCATTCCTGTCTTTTTGCAGCGCGTAAATATACTAGCTTCTGATATAAAATTTTTGTTGCTGATTTTGCTGCGTAAAAACTCTGAGTTAAACAGTGCGCTTTCTGCTATTTCCAAAGCTGTGTCATAGTCGCGCTCTGTTAATAATATTTTGCCTTGCTGCTCTGCTTGCTGCTTAGCTTCTTTCCACTTATTGCCGCGCCTGTCTGATGGACCACGCACAACGGCTTGCTTTTCGTATTCTAGGATAAGCGAATGCACAGCTTTACCCATTTCCAGGGTTGGGCTTTCTTTATATTCTTGGCCTACCCAGTGAAGCAGGGATTTGCCATAAACTGTTTTAACATCACTGCTTGATATGTGCGGATGCTTTTTCTTATCGTGATACTCGTAGTCGGGCATCTCGTAATCAATGTTTGTCATTCCAGTGTTCCCTTGCAACATAGACGAAGCCTTCCCAGTCCATCCTAATTTTTTCATCATGTAAAGCGCCGTCTTTCATTAAATGCTCCAGACGCATAACCACTGTTATGGGTTGCCTGTCGTACTTATAGATAAGCACTGGCTCTTTACTTGCTGCGTTTGCAGCTTTCTCTACTTGATCCCACCAAGCTTTTTGATAGGTGTGACCTTTGCCTGCATAGCGTTTGCATTCGATAACATACGGCCAACTTTCGTCGCTTACCAATATGTCTCCATGATCTGCTGCACGATACTGCTCTATATCGCGTTTTGCTTTTATGCCTAGATCAAGTTCCAATGCTCTACAAATATCTCGCTCGAAGCCTGCCCCTTTGTTACGACTGTTGACCATCAACACGTTCGCCATGTTCTTGCAGATGTAAAACAATCGCGTCTTCTATTGCTTTTGATTTGCTCAGTCGATTCGCCTTTGCAAAATCTTTAATCGCCTCGTTAACATCATCTCGCAGATGTATCAGAACGGGCTTTATTTCATTACTCATTTTGTTCTCCGTAAAAATAGTTTGACAATATCTAGCTAATATAATATAAATATCGTGTCAATAGCAATGGGAGTTATTATGACAAAACTAGAAAAATACTCAAAGGCGTATTATTGCGCCGCTTCGAATGCGGAGGCGCTTCGTGCTTTTGCAGAAACTTTTGGATCGAAAAACCCTGCACTTCTACATGTTGTGGAGGATGTTTGTAGATCAATAGACTTAATGGACAAATACATAATGGAGAATAGAAATGGCTATTAAAAAAGCACCATCATCAACTACACTAGAAATTCAACCACTCAAGCAAGGTCGCGTTAAATTACGCATGATGGGTACAACCCCATTGTATTTTAACAGCATGAGCAGCAAAGCCATGCGTGACTTGTTGGTTGGTGCAGGCAAGAAGACGGCTGCACAAAAGAAAGAAATTAAGCACAATCCAGAACAAGAGTTTCGTGAGAGTGTTTATAAAAAACAGCATGGCGAGACATTGCTATGCTTTCCTGCACCTGGAGTAAAAGGTGCAATGGCAACAGCGGCATTAGAGACAGACGGTATTACCAAGTCTAGTGTGCAACGTCTTATCTTTTTGCCAGAAACACATATTCAGATTTGGGGTAAGCCTCAGTTAAAGATTGATGTTGTTAGGTCTGCTGACATGAACAAGACGCCAGACATGCGTACAAGAGCATACTTGCCGCGCTGGTGTGCAGAGGTAGATATAGCCTTTGTGCAGCCCACGTTGTCTGTGTATTCTATTGCGTCACTGTTAACCAATGCAGGATCAGTGGTCGGCATAGGTGACTTTAGACAAGAGAAGGGTCGTGGCTCATTTGGTTGTTTTCATGTTTTGACAGAAGACAGTATGGGCGACTACCAAGAGGATTGGGATAGTCTGATGCTTGAAGCTCGTGATGTCCAACAAGAGGCATTAGACAATCCTGAGTACGCTGATCCAGACACAGAAAGTCTAATGCAGTTTATGCAGGAAGAGCGTGCAAGGCGTGACATTACACTTGTTGCGGCAGAATAAAGAGTGGGGCAGCAATGCCCCATTCATTTGGTCAAGGTTAGTCGGTCGAGGCGGGGATCGCAAGTTCTGTTAAGTTCGGGTACGGACGGGCGTGTTATGGCGGTCGAGTCATGTTAAGTTCGGGTCTGTTTAGTTGCGTTCGGTTAAGGCGGTCAAGTCGGGGCGGGGTGATGTACGGTACGGCGTGTTACGTTAAGTCGGGTTCAGGCGGTCGAGTTTAGGTTGGTTGAGGTTTAGCGAGTTGTGGCCTGATAAGGCGGTCCCGTTCGGGTTTGTTCTGGTACGCTTGGTTAGGTTTGGTCAGATCTGGCGGTTTAGGTGCGGTCGGTCTCGTTACGGCTTTGTGTGGTCCGTTACGTTTTGGCTGGGCGCGGCAAGGCGGTCGACACAAGTCAAGTCAGGGTTAGATGAGGCACGTTAAGGCGGTCAAATTAAAAGGAGTAAAATTATGGCTGGATTTAAAAAGAAAGATAGACAGAGAATAATAGATGAATACTTAGCGGCAACGGGTAAAAACATGTTTCACCCTGCCGAGTTTGTAGACTGGTTAAAAGACAAGCCAGAGCATGAAGCGTATGATTTATTTTATTCTATGAACGATGAAGACGCAGCTAGGCAATGGCGTGTGCAGATGGCAAGGCAAATGGCAAGCGGTTTGCGTATTGTTGTGAATCATTCTGATCCAGATCAAAAGACTGTTAACATAACGGTACGAGAGTATCCTGCATTTGTTAGTCCTGCGAAAGATCGTAGGCAGGGCGGTGGTTATCATGCTTTTGATCCAGATGATGAAATATTGCAGCAAGAGTTGCGTAGACAAGCTGCGGTAGGATTGGCATCATGGCTAAACCGATACCGTGGTTGCGCTGAAAATATTGGCTTGGATATGCAGCCAATTGAAAGTATTGCAGAGGTCTTACGAGGTGTAGAAGAAGACGCCGCTTAAATAGGTATTATGTAATGAAGTGCAAAACGTGTAATAATAAAAAATATATTGAGGTAGAAGTAACGTATCCAGTGTCGTTCTTACCAGGTGTTGGTTACGTTTCTAAGGAAAGACAACCATGTAAGGAGTGTAGTAATGGCAGAGATTACTCCAGCAGATCAAGCAATGCTGAAGCACCTACGTCAGATGGTGGATCGATTGCAGGACGAAGAGTTTAGACTAGACGCGCATCCAAACGTAAAACAGGATTTATTTAGAGCGCGACAAGAGCTTAAACAGTTTACGTCTGATCTAAGACAAAAAGGTGTAAACATATGAGTACGCACACGCTTAAGGCAAAGCGTAGGCATCCAGACGTTATGCGTCAGCATATACAGGTTGGACATATAACCTTTGAGTTTTGCAGAAAAAACAAAACCTTTGCTTTGATTGCAGGTGATGCAGAGCAAGCAAAAGATAGACGCCCATTGTTCACAGGCTTTATAGAGCAGGGCATGGACGTAGAGCTAAGACGGCTTGCGTCTGTTTTTAAACAAATATTGGAGCAAGATAATGACTGAAGAAGAGATAGCGAAAATCTGGAAAGACATGGTTAAAGATGAGAAAGACAAACATCGCAAAGCTTTGCATGGTTCTGCAAAAAGTATCACTCAGGAAAATAAGTTTAAGTTGTTGAAAAACAATAGAAAAAGAAATCGTGAGGAAGCTCAGTAACAAAAACTTATTATGAGAGCAGGAAAAGTATAACGCTAAAGGCTTCCTCTGCAAACATAATAACATATTAGAAAGTACAGGCAATGTTGTTTTTAAATAAAATTAAACCAATTTTGTTAGATGTATATATGCCTGAAGAGCTTGAGGGGTATGATTTTGTTTGCAAAACAGGCAACGATAAAAAGCCTTTTATGAAACCAAATAAAAATAAATTTGGTGACATATCGTCTTGCTTTGGATTAGTCGAAATGCAGAAACGATCTTTGACTATAAAAGCATGGCAACAGATAGACATCATACAAGATGAAAATCAAATTAAGTTTGAGCCTACTAATGGAAAATATTTTGGTAGCGAATTACACACGCATCAAACTTGTGGATTTGCAGAGAAAGAAAACATAGAGGTTATTAAGGTAGCACCACCTATAGCCATAACGTGTAATGAAAGTATGAACTTTTTATATACGGCAAGTCCTTTTGCGTATCATCCGCTTAACATTATTAGCGGCATCAATAATTTAAAATACAACTGCCAGACCAATTTTTTTATTTACTTTGAAAAAGGTAAAAAATTTAATTACACAATTAAGCCTTTGTCACCGCTCATACACATAGTACCACTAAGCGATAGGCCAATAAAGCTTAACTATATTTATAATTGGAAAGAAACGACTAAAATCTTTGATTTAAAAGGCTATAAAATGTTTAGAA
>MDTC01224210.1_pt1 | contig 14160 bp, 16 predicted proteins | sample 811181 | NCBI WGS metagenome assembly MDTC01 (sample SAMN05326644, study PRJNA326480) | marine metagenome | isolation source: seawater | place: Pacific Ocean: North | collected 2011
ACTATTTCATTATTTGCAATTTTCCTGCAAATACCTTCCAATCTTAACCTATACTGAGTAGAGAGCATATGTAGTCATCTCCTTACGAAGGTATTTATTGGTGTTATTATAGTGGATATAATTAAGGTGTGCAAGAACCTGTTCTGTTATCATGACAAAAATCTATACCGACCCCAATTTTGATATTAAGGATTTCATATCTTACGTCACTGCGAATGGGTTGCAAAAATATTTTTATGAAATATATCATGCTTCATTTTTCTTATGTTTAATTCCAAGAAACATAAAAGAAGAAATATTAAGTAAATTCAATCGTGAGAATAAAACTGCATTTGATTCAATATTGAATGTTCATCAGGAGTTTTGCCAATCAATTGAGGAATGTGATTATGTTTTATTACCTCCTACTCCACTTGGTGTTACTAGAACCAAATGTTTGCTTGAGTGGAAACCACTAATACAAGAAGCAAAAAAATATGGAAAGAAAGTTATAATGATGTTAGGTGATGATTCAGAATCACCATTCCCAATATCAAAAGACTTGGGAATTGTTTTTAGATGTAGTGGTTTTTCATCTGAATCTGAAGATAATATTAGAGGATTGCCAACAACAAATTCAGACATATTTCGTGGGAAATACTTACCAAAGCAATTATCTATTGGATTCTGTGGTAAAATTACTCATCCTAAGAGAAAACTTTTAGTTGAAACTTTTATGGAACAGTTTCCGGAGGAATGTGATATTTCCATACGTCTACAACCCCGTGGAAATAACATACCTGAAAACAGAAAAGGATATTTTAAAAATTTACATAACAACCTATATGGTTTATGTGCTAGAGGTGGTGGAAATTTTTCTTTTAGATTAGGTGAACTTTTAATGATGGGTAGGATTCCCATCCTTCTTGATACAGATTGCTTATTGCCATTTAGAGAAAGTATTCCATATGAAACCAACTGCATTTTTATCACAGAGAACGATCTTCCCCGTGTCAGAGAAATCGTCACAGACTTTCATGAACGTCACAGTGAGGAGGATCTCATAAGAATTCAAAAAGAAAACCGATCTTTGTGGGAAGAGTACTTTACTCCAAAGGGAATATTCAACCATATAATTCAAATGTTATAAATAAATGTACGATAACAAGCACTATATCGAGGTAGCATTAAATGGCTGTTCTTGGATCAACCTCATTAACTGGATGTAACTCTATCCCTTCATTCATTGCCGCCGGGACAGTTGCAATCTTCAGACAATCTTCCGCTCCTGGTAGTTGGACGAAAGATACCAGTAATCACAATAATAAATGCCTGAGATGTGTCACTGGAACCGCTAGTAGTGGTGGTAACGTGGCATTTACAACTGCGTTTGCAAGTAAACCAGTTTCTGGAAACGTTTCTACGAACGTCTCAACGAACGTTAGTGTTTCTGTTGGTAACCACACTCTATCAAATGGTCAACTTCCCCTACACAGTCACCCCAACGGTGCTACGGGTAACCAAGGTATTCAGGGTGCTGAGACTTTTGACAATAACTTTGAAAGAACAACCTCTGCAAACACTGGTAACGTAGGTAGTAACCAAGGACACAACCACCCAGGCAGTGGTAACGCAAGTTCCAACGCTAGTTCCAACTTCTCTGGTAACAGCATTGACTTGAGAGTACAATATGTTGATGTCATTCAGTGTACTAAAAATTGATTGACAATTGATTATTTTTATTGTATATTGACTTGGAGTGAAAAAGTATCATGTTTGGTAAACGAATTGAAGTAGGTCATTATTGTCCATTATTGAAAAAAGAGTGTATTGAACACAAATGTGCTTGGTATACTCACATCAGAGGTACAAATCCAAATACTGGTGAAGATCTTGATAATTGGGCGTGTTCCGTTGCTTGGACACCACTATTACTAGTAGAAACGGCACAAAAGTCACACCAAACAGGTGCGGCAGTTGAATCCTTCAGAAATGAAGTTGTAAGAACCAACGAAGAAAATAAACAACTATATATTGAAGAGATTCAAAAAAACTTTGGTGTGATCCCAACAAAGGTGACACCACTTAACAACTTTCTAACAGGATCAGACATCGAGGAGGATCAAGACTAATGGCTATCACACGTTTATCAATTGTTGTTAATGACACAGTGAATAACACTGGTACAATCATCATTAATGATGTAGGACATGAGCACTGTGATCTTTCATTCTTAGGTAAATATCCATGCAGTGAATGCGAAATGGATGTACAGGCAAGGGCAGTTCAGTGGGATTCATCAGTTCCAAAATGTGAAATTGAATTGGTTACCACTGGAATGAATATTGAGTCCGAAACTCTAGATGCTACTCTAGCAGCTGCCGCACAAGCGTCATTAGATGCTCGCGTAGAAGCAATCGCAGCAGAAGAAGCAGCGGCGTTAGCAGCAGCGGCAGCAGCAGATGAAAGATACTTCGACGCGCTATTAGACGACTTAGATAACGCATAATATTAAACGAATAATAATTCTACACTAATTTTTGACATGAATGATAAATTAACCTGCAACAAGTATCTTGTTGTACGAAATTTTATTCCAGAAAATAGAGCACTGGACTTGGGCGTTGAGTTTGGTGATCACTGTAGAAATGAAAACATTCCAGGTGATACTCAAGCACCCAATTCAAGTAGCGTATACAATTACATCTCTTTCTTAGAACTTTTATGTGAAAAGACTCCAGAGATAAGTAAAATTGTAGGTGAGACAGTCTTACCAACATATACTTATGCTAGAGTTTATAGAACTGATGATGAGTTGTTACGACATAAGGATAGACCTTCTTGTGAACTGTCACTGACAGTAAATCTTGGTGGAAGTGAACCATGGGATATTTGGGTAGAGTCTGAAGGGAAAGAAATTCCAATTACTCTAAATCCTGGAGATGCTGTAGTTTACCTTGGTGCAGAGATTGAGCACTGGAGGGAAAAATTCCATGGAGATCACTACTATCAAGTATTTTTGCATTATGTGCTAAGTCGTGGACAATATGCACAACATTGTTTTGATCGTAAGCAGGGAGAGGAAATCTCCTATTATTCTGAAAAATATAACGTAGATTTTCCATCAAGAGAAATCGTTTTTCCATCAAAAGAAAAATCCTCAGTGGTTGTTGAATCTACCGACGATACTCCATTAGAAACCACTGATGAATCACCCTTGGTGGTTACTGATGATGATGTAATAGAGACCACAGATGAATCACCTTTAGTGGTTGGTGATGGTGATGTGATAGAAACCACAGATGAATCTCCCTTGGTGGTTGGTGATGATACTCCAACAGAAATTGTTGATGCGCCCACAAAGGACTCCTTTGTAGTTACTAACTTAACGCAGCGTAGAGATAAACCATCAAATAAGTTAGAGGATTATATTCACATTTTCGAGAATGTTTTATCGGATGATCTGTGTGACCAGATTGTCAGCACTTTTAATGACGATTCTCTATTAGGACCTTCTGTGATTAGAGATAACACTATCAATGATCATAGAACTTGCACTTCGTGCCAAATCAGTGTTCCAAACGAAAATATCCCAGAAGATAAGAGACTATATCTTGATGGTGAATTGTTAAAATCTATCAATGAAGTAACAAGGATGTATATAGAGATTCATCCATGGGTACACGTTGAAACTGATACTGGATATACATTCTTGAAGTATGCAGAGGGGCAACATTATACACAACATACTGACTCGTTCAAGGATGAGCAAAGATCAATCTCTTGTTCATTCTTACTAAATGATGATTTTAAGGGAGGTGAATTCTGCTTATTTGACAGAGATCTTAAGTTGAAACCTAAAAAAGGATCTGTTATCATGTTCCCCTCAAGTTTCATGTATCCACATGAAATTTTACCAGTTACGGAAAATGCTAGGTATTCAATTATTACTTGGTTAGTATAACTATGCACCACCACTTACATACCACAAAAACACAGAAAAAAGATCGAACTCTAGTAATTCTTTTTGGTGAATTTAGAGGAAATGATGCTTCTTGGCAAAATATGGTTGATAACTTAATCAAACCATACAATGCTGATCTTGCAATATGTACTGGGCAAAAAGGTGACACTCTGCCTCCACTCAATGCACTTACTAGAATTGCTAAGTATGATTGGACGTTTAAAGAACCAGAACAATGGTATGATTATGTTGAGGATTTTTTCCAAGAAAGTGAAATTAAGTGGTGGAAAGACAATTTCAGATATGGTTTAAAAGGTGGTGGTTCAACAAGAGGAATCATACCAATAATTTTCAAACATCATATCTATCATAATTATCTTCACATCATAGAGGAATATGATAGGATCATTCTAACAAGAACAGACATGTATTTCGTTAGACAGTATCCAATATTATCTAATGATCATGTCTGGATTCCAAATGGAGAAGATCATGGTGGAATATATGAAAGACTTACAATATTTCCATCAAAATATGCAAAGGAATGCATGGCATTATTAGACTTCATGAATACAGAAAGTATGAATATAGTCATGAAGCGCATGTATAAAAATAATAATAGATCAATATCTTACATGTTGAATGGTTATCCAGTTGAAATTGGTCACTTCAATTCTGAAATTTATCATAAAATTTTCTATGAGTGGAATAAAATCTTCTACAAAGTAAGAAGATCTCCACTTTTAAATTTCTTAATTGCTGTTAAAGGAGATACAACAAAGTCTGGATCAATTGGAAATATAGAGTTTAAATATGATCTTCTCGTAAGATACAGAAATGAATATGTGGATGCAGTGAGAACTAAAGCATTGTTTGGTGAGAGTATAGATGATCATATCGAATAAACTTACATATTCGACCGATGATTATGACTTTCGATCTATCATATGTGATTACTTAAATCTATATCAATTAGATAATATTTTTGTTGATCAAAAGATAACAAAAGAGAATAATCAATCAACAGAATACCATAAGAGATTTTATAATTCATTGGACAATGATGATAGACTAAAATCCCTATATGACAACTTTATATCAAAAGTGATAAAAAACTTATTTGATGAAGAAATTATATACCAAGTAACTCCAACCTTTAGATTACAAGCAATAGACAACGTATCCGTATTTGCCTTCCATAAGGACACAGAGTATGGACATAGCGATAAGACAATCAATTTCTTTCTTCCAATAACTAAGTGCTACGATACAAATGCACTATGGGTTGAGTCTGGATCATCGTTTGAACCTATGGAGTGTGACTATGGTGATCTGATCACATTTGATGCTGTCAATCTTCTACATGGAAATAAAGTAAACAAAACAGGGAAATCCAGAATATCTCTTGATTTTAGAGTCATGAAGATGGTAGACTACTGTGAGACTTCCAAACAAACCTTATCAAAAAATAGAAGATTAATTCTTGGAGATTATTATACAAAATGAAAGTTTTAGTTCTTGGTTCTGCTGGTCAAGTTGGAGCACCATTAGTAAAGCATTTGAAAAGTAATGGGCATACAGTTTATGAAATGGATATTGTAAATGATCCACATTGGCAGGATCTAACCATAAAAAATAATGTTTATTTGTTAGAAAAGGTTATTCAGTGTGACTTTATTTTCTTTCTAGCATACGATGTTGGTGGATCACAATATCTAAGAGAATATCAACACTCATATGATTTCATTCATAACAATAGTGTGATGATGTCAGAAGTATTTCATACAATAAAGTGTATGAACAAAAAGTTCGTATTTGCTTCATCTCAAATGAGCAATATGAACTTCTCTCCTTACGGAATTTTGAAAAGGATTGGGGAATATTATACACAATCGTTAAATGGTCTATTTGTTCACTTTTGGAATGTTTATGGGATTGAAAGAGATCCAGAAAAATATCATGTGATCAATGACTTTATAAAAAAAGGATTTGATACTGGTAAAATTGAAATGCACACTGATGGGCAGGAAGAAAGAGACTTCTTATATGCTGAAGACTGTTGTAAAGCATTAGAATCAATCATGATTAATTATGATCATATTGATAGAAATGAAAAACTGCATGTTACCACAGGTGAATTTACAAAGATTATTGACATTGCAAGAATTATACAATCTAAGTTTGAATCGATTGGGAAGAGTGTCGATGTGGTGCCATCATCAAATAAAGATTCTGTTCAACCAGGAATTAAAAATGTAGCGTCTACATATATTAGAAAATGGTGGAAACCAGAAACTTCTATTGAAGTGGGTATCTCAAATATATTTGATCAGTTATGAATCTTAAAGATAAAACAAAGGGATTGCCAAAAGTTTATCTGATGAATCTCCAAGAGAGACCGGATAGATTAGAGTATATGGAGACCCAATTTGAAAAGCATAAGATTAAAGATTATGAAATTTTCAATACCTCAACACTTACTCCATACAATTTTGATGAGTGGAAATCAAAACTAATTTATGATTTTGATGTAGATGTTAATCCATTTTTCATTAAAATCTATATGGGTATATTTTTATCGTATTTTGAAATTATAGAAAAATGGTTGTCTGAAACAAATGATCCATATATGATCTTAATGGAGGACGACTACAATCTAAGTATGACAGAGCACTGGCATTTTGATTGGGAATATTTAATGAATAATATTCCATATGATTGGGATTTAATTCAACTTGGATATGAAAATGTATTTCGTTATCCTTGTTTTTTGCACCCAACATTGGAGACCAGTGGAAATGGAGCGTGGTTAATGAACAGACCATATGCACATAAATTATTGAGACTTCATAAAATAGATGGACGTTTGAACATACGTAAAAAAGATTATCCGATGTGTTCAAGGTTTATGAAAACTTATGAATGTGTTGGAAGGCATCAAGTTGATTCTGATGGAAAAAATACGAAGTTTTTTCCATGGTTGCAACCAAATTATGCAATCTTAAAAAATGGAAGAAATTATTCCATACCCGTGTGGTATGTTTCACCAAGTATGGGTAGGTCTCGCTTTAAAGAGGCTAGACCTCATCCGATATTTAAAGCTGTGGAAGATGCATGTATACTTTGGTGGACGGAAAAGAGAGATCAATATACTTTAGAGGATTTCTTCACTTATGGAAAGCATAATGATTTTACACTTAAGTTTAGAGATTTTAGAAAATTGATAGTTCCATACGAAGGAAAGAAGTAGATGATAAAACCGAAACTATTAGATTTACACATAACGGAAAGTTGTAACCTAACTTGCGAAAGTTGCTCCGATTTCAATAATCATGGGTTTTCCTCTATGTTATCATTAGAGGATGGTGAAAGGTGGATGTCTCTTTGGAATAAAAGAATTCAACCAAAAAAATTCATAATTTTAGGTGGAGAACCAACATTACACAAAGATCTAATACCTTTTCTAAAACTTGCCCGAAAAATGTGGCCAAATAGCGAAGTAGTTTTAACATCAAATGGATTCTTTATTCATCAACATGATGGACTGGATAAAGTATTAATAGAAAATAACATCACTCTTGGTGTATCAATACACCATAAGAGCAAAGAATATGCGAGAAGAATTAGACCAAATATTTTACTGTTAAAAGAGTGGAGGAAATCGGGAGTAAGACTCAACATAATTCCATACCCAGAAAAATGGGCAAAAATATATCATGGATATGGAGACAACATACTTCCATATGAAGACAATGACCCAGAGGCCAGTTGGAATTGTTGCATCAATAAGGGATGCTATCAATTGAGGAATGGACATATATACAAGTGCCCACCGCTTGCATACTTGCCATTAATGGCAGAATCGTATAGAATATCAGATAAGTGGGATCCTTATCTTAAATACACTCCACTAACATCAGAGTGCAGTGATGAAGAACTGTTTGAGTTTTTCAATAAAAAGAGTGAATCTGTTTGTGCCATGTGCCCAGCAAATATGGAGTTCTATGACCCAGAAACACTAAAAAGTCCCCTAATGTCCGTTAAAGAAACTAAAGCATATTATGAGTCAAAATCCATTCATTGAAATTGTAGGTAAGTTTGAACAAAGCGTAGCAGAGTATTTTGGCGCACCATATGCTGTAGCGGTAGATTGCTGCACTCATGCAATAGAACTCAGTTTACGACATGAAGGTTATAAAGTATTAACCATACCTAAGAGAACGTATGCATCCATACCCATGACAGCGATGAAGATCGGTGCATCATTTACATGGACAGACGAAGAATGGGAAGATTATTACTACATAGGGAATACAAACGTTATAGACGCCGCTACAGTATGGAGAGAGAATGGTTATATTCCAAATACATACATGTGTTTAAGTTTTCAATTTAAAAAGCATCTGTCCCTCGGTAGAGGTGGAATGATCTTATTAGACAATAGAACGAATTACGAAAGAATTAAAAAAATGTCCTATGATGGTAGAAATATGAACTTTTCTCCATGGGGAAATTATGATATAGATACTATAGGTTATCACTACTATATGACCCCAGAAACCGCTTCATTAGGACTACAAAAACTAGAAGAAGCAAAAAATAAACCAGCAACTATCTGGGATTATACTCTATATCCAGATTTATCAAAGATGAGTGTATTTAAAGGAAAGGTATGAAATCACAAGACACGTTAATAGAGTGGGATAATCGTACCCTAAATTACGACACTTCAAGATTTAATTTTAGAGAGTGGATAATTTCTGCAATTCAGGAAGTAAAACCTGAAGTGACAGAATTGGAAACAATGCATAAAATTGTTTCTCCTGAAGAACTCCAAAAAATAAAAGATCATTTCCATAGTGCATGTTTACGAACAGAGTTCATGGAAATGATAGATGCTTTTATGGCAGAATACATTCCTGAGAGAATTTGCAATAAAGAATACTTAGTTCAAAGGTATCCAACTCTTAGAATTATTGAACCAAATCAAGCAAAAAAGTCTAGGAGATTGCAATTACACAAAGGTGTTTGGGCTGGCAATGGAGAAGGTCTAAGAACTGTTTGGATGCCATTTACGAAAGCATGGGATACTAATACATTGCAGATTCTTCCTTTAGATATCTCACATGAACTTTCAAAGAAATGCCTTGACAACTGTTGGTCTCTTGAAGAGTTTGAGGATGAATGTTGGAAGCATTCTTTTGCCGTCAATATAGACTACGGTCAAGCACACTTGTTCTCACAGCAACACATTCACGGTAATATCAATAATGAAACTGACATTACTAGAGTTGGTATGGATGTTCGGGTTCTGGTAAAAGGTGAACCATATCTCAGAAGACTTCCTGGAGCATGGTTGAGATTTCCTGGTGATTATAAGTCAGATTTCAAAAAAGATTACTCTGGTAAATATTTTATTACTTATGATGCTTGGACTTCTAACTACACCAGAAATATTCCTTTGCCGATGCAAAGACGTGTGATAGATGACTATTGCCAAAAAAACAAAATTAGTTATGCTGATCAAAAAGGTGAAAATGATGAGATGGGTTGGTGTCCAGGATTGCAACATTTCATCAAGCAAAAACCCGAAGGTCTTGTTATGCTGAGTATCTTTGCATTGCCAGATAAAAAAGAATGGAGGGATGACATTCTTAATTTGGCCTTAGAAAATAATGTAGAACTTCATTTTGCTAATGAGTATCTAATAGTAAAGGATAGAAGCGATTTAAAACTAATAGAAGATTATTTAACTTTTTCTCCAGCATAAAGTAAACAAAGAGGGCACCAAAATGAAAAATCTTTATATTTTAGAATTAAGTGAAATCTTCGATAAAGAAGTTAGACTTCCATATAGCACTGGTGTAATATGGTCATATTGCAAACAGAATGAAGTCATAAAAAATAACTACAATCTAAAAGAATGGTTTTATCGTAAAGAATCTCCAGCAAACATTATTGAGCAAATTGTAGATCCAGACGTAATGATAGTATCATCATTTGTCTGGAACTGGGAATTCAATAAAAAAATTGCAAGGGAAGTTAAGAAAGTATATCCAAACTGTATTACGATTTTTGGTGGACCCATGGTTCCAACTCCTGAGATGTTTAAATCCGAAGGAGTTCATCCATATTGGGAATGTACTATGGATAATTGGTTTGATGATTATCCATACATTGACATTGTATGCCATGGAGAAGGAGAACTAACCATAGAAGAAATTTTATTAGAATGTTTGAAAGATAATCAATTTAGTAAAATTAAAGGTTGCACTACGAAAAACCATTCTTGTATGTTGAGGGAAAGGATCAGTAACATTGATTCTATGCCTTCACCTTATTTGGATGGTACTTTTGATGAGTTTATAGAAAAATATGCAAAAAGAGAAGATTTTGATTTTGAACTAACTGCTACTTTTGAGTTGGTTAGGGGATGTCCATATTCATGCACATTTTGCGAAACTGGAAATAAGTACTATAGTAAATTAGAAAAACAAACAATAGATAAAGTAAAGAGGGAAATTGATTGGGTTGTAAAGCATAAGATTGAATATATCTACGAAACCAATTCAAACTTTGGATTGTATTATGAAGCAGATATGGAGATTGCAAAATATCTTGTAGAGTGTAACAAACAATACGGTTACCCTAAGAGATATCGTGTTGACTGGGCAAAATCAAGAGCGGACAAATGTTTGGAAATTGCCAAAGTTCTCAATGAGGTAGAATTGTACAAAGGGGTTACTATTGCTCTCCAGTCGTTAGATAAAACTACCACAAAATATGTCAAGAGAAAAAACATTGACGATGGAGATTTAAAGAAAACCTTAGACATTTATAATGAGGCAAGTATTCAACCATATATCGATTTAATCTTAGGTCTTCCAGGGGAAACCAAAGATACTTTCATTAATGGTCTTTATGATTTAATGAATTATGGACATCATGGGTATGTCTCAGCGAATCCATTGGAAGTTCTACCAAACACACCATTTAGTGATAAAAATTATATTGAATTGCATGACTTGAAGATCATAGAAACGATGCCACAGACGTTTCATTTCAAGATTGATCCTGAAACAATGATCAAAACCAAAGTGGTGGTCAGTACAAAATATATGCCTTATGAAGATTATGTGACATCATCCTTATATCGATGGTTGCTGTTATCTTGTCATTTCCTGGGTCCAACGCAGTTTATTGCAAGATATTTTAATGATTACAAGAATTATTATGATGGATTGTATGAATGGATTAGAAATAACCCAGACACACTTTTAGGAAAGGAGTTGAGCAGAACAGAGTACAATCTTAGAAAAACGTTGACAGACAATACTCATCCTTGGGGAAGAATAATTCCAGAAGTCTGTGAGTATGCATGGGAATACGAAGAGGCCACGAACTACTACATCTCTAAGAATAGAGAGCAGTTCTACAGCGAACTGATGGACTACAGAAAAGTTCCAGATCAAGTTTTGAAGTACCAAATTGACAATGTAGTTGATCCTGAGGTAGAATATGATGGGGATTATTACTCTTGGATGAAAAAATGCCTATGGTGGGGAAGAAAAAACTCTGCCTTCTTGAAGACCATGCACTTAAATTTGGAAGTTAATGACCAGTAGTAATGAGTGGGGAAAATTAAAAAAGGTAATCGTTGGTGTCGCTGATCACGCAGTGATTCCACCAATGGATAGATCCATGCGATACATCAATTATGCTGACCGTGAGGACGTTACAAGCGTCCCCAATGGGGCGTATCCACAACAGGTGATAGAAGAAGCAAATGAAGATTTAGAGACCTTGTGCGAGTTCCTACATGGGGAAAGCGTGGAGGTTCTAAGACCAAAAAGAGAACCCACAGAGTTTTATAACTATTGCCCAAGAGATTGCATTTTTATTCACGATGACTTAGCATTGGCAACACCAATGCCACTACAAGCAAGAAAAGATAATTGGAGATCCATTGAGCATCATATCAAAGTAAAGACAGCATTTTATGCAAGGTGTACTTATGATGATCAACTGTACAATGAAGAATGTATTGGAAATAAGGACATTCTTGCATTGTCCGAACACTCTCCTGCATTTGATGCTGCAAATGTAATTAGAGCGAACAACGATTTACTATATCTTGTATCAAATAGTGGTAATGTTAAGGGTGCAGAACTTCTTCAATCAATGGTAAAACCCGATGTAAAGGTGCATCTATTGAGGGACGTTTATAGTTACATGCACATTGATAGCACTGTAGCATTTTTACGTGAAGGGTTGTTGATGGTGAACCCAAGTAGAGTGAAGAAAAAAGAAGACTTACCAGAACCATTTTGCCATTGGGATATTATCTACTGTAATGAACCAGAAGACCAAGGATATTTTGGTGAGCATAATTATGCATCTCCATGGGTATGGAACATGAATCTTTTAAGTGTCAATGAAAATTTAGTAATCTTGGAAGAGCACCAAAATACTACAAGGAAACTACTAGAGTCATGGGGAATAGAATGTGCTATGCTACCTATGAGACACGGCAGAACCCTTGCTGGTGGATTTCATTGTGTAACTTTAGACTTGGATAGAGAATGAAATACGTATACTCAAGAAAGCATCCAGAAGATCTTTTACATATCGTCAATCGTGTTGAAGACATTGATGGTAGAAGTGATCTTACTCCACCAGATAAATTTCTACAAGTTGCCACATTTAATTTTGACCCTGATGTAAAAATAAGAGCACATCAGCATAGATGGAGAGAACCACCCAAGACTCAAGTCATTGCACAAGAGTCCTGGGTGGTTATAAAGGGTAGTATTAAAGTATTTTTATATGATACTGATGGATCTCTATTAATTGAAGAGATCATATCTGACGGAGATTGTACCGTAACTTTTGATGGTGGTCATAAATTTGACGTGTTGGAAAAAAATACTATCATATATGAATTTAAAACTGGACCTTATCTTGGAAGGGAAATGGATAAATTTTACTATTAACACTGCTTAAAAGCGTGTGAGAAACACCAACCAGTTAAAATATATTTGAGACCATCTTTTGGTGGATACCCTCTATGCACATAAGTCCAAGTTGCAGGAAACCACAAAACCCTACCTGCCCTTGGTCTTACTCTTGTTCCATCGCAAAATTCTGTATACCCATCGATATCTACATCATTTAAGTAAAATATGAATGTAAACATCCTTGCACCAAGTGGATCATAAGTCATAAAATCTTGGTGCCATGTATACCCACCACCAGATTTATATCTTTGTATTTGATACCCCTGATCAGAATAAGCGGCCGGTCTCAAATCATTAAGGTTAAAGATGCCAATCATAAATTTTTCTAGGTAACTGACATATTGTTCCCTAGAATCAGAAACAATTTCAAAAACTTTTTGATCTTCATCATCCCAACTACTATTACCACTAATTCTAAGATCCGTTGTGTTTTTTACATGTTCTTTAAGTCCACCAGCGGTAACACCTCTATATTGATTTTCGACATCTGCCTCAAATTTAGATATTAAATGTGAGCAAAAATCTTTATCCATTACATCATCTTCAACATAGATGAAGTCTTTCATCGAATCAATTCTATTCATAGCATTTTAATGGATTTTCCAGTCTTATTGCAGTTATCTAAAGGATTCTCATCAACATAGTGGACATATTTTTCATTAGCATCTTTCTCTAAGATTTCACCAACCCTATCACTATAATAACAAATTGGAATATTTAAATGTAAAGACTGTAAATATTTTTCTTTGTATAAGTATAGCAACTCATAACTTAAATATGTAGCATCTGGAATGCCATCCAGTTGTTGCATAAACTCCGGAAGTGTATGCTCACCTCTCAATCTGGTTTGTTGATTATAGAGGATGTTTTGATCTCTTCCTATAACAGCGATTTGAACATTGATACCACATTCTTCTGCTGCTTGTTTGAATTCTAGAATATTTGGTGCCCACTTTTTCTTCTTGATTCCAAGTGGTACACTAATACTAGTAAAATAAAATTCGGACTGTTTCCAATTAAACTCACTTAATTTTGATGGATCTTTCCAGTATTCACAAAATGGTTCTGCGAACCTATGTGCTTCCCAATAATTATCAAGTAAAGATTTCCAACCATATACCTTTGGATGTAAAGAGAGAATCTTCGACCAGAGGTGGTTTCCTGATCCCTGAGGACCAGTCAGAATTAACATATTACGCA
>MDTC01153336.1_pt1 | contig 14157 bp, 15 predicted proteins | sample 811181 | NCBI WGS metagenome assembly MDTC01 (sample SAMN05326644, study PRJNA326480) | marine metagenome | isolation source: seawater | place: Pacific Ocean: North | collected 2011
AATCCATATTTTTTATTTCTCTGGAGCGGATACAAGCACAATATTCGCCGTTCTCTTTTAGGAGCTCTTCACACACCTGTCGCATGTGTGGGATGTCCGCACCCGCCGTGATGTTTGCCACCGGAATATCGCGGAAAATCCGGGCGATCCGCACCGATTGGCCTACATTCCGCATAGCGTGCGAAACGACCATTAGGAGGGCATCATTTGAGTAGGGAGTATAGCTTCCCTCACGATACCACTTCTCAATCTGGGTGTAGACCTCGGTTTCATCCTTATCGCTTGTAGTCGTTACACTAGTAGGATAAATCTTCCACTCATCAATCTGGTTAAGAGGGTCATCTATCATCTGGTTGAACATCTCCATATCACCCTCGGGTGTCGCTCCTGGGAGGTTGGGCATCAGGTGTCCCAGAACCTTAAAACCAGAGTCTTTGAGCATATGGATGGCTTTCTGGGCGTCTTTGTGGCGGCACCCACGATTGATTTTCTTGAGGAGTTTATCATCGGTGTGCTGGATGCCTATCTGGACACGGGTGACACCATATTCCAGGAACCGCTGAATTTCCACTGGGGTGATACAGTCTGGGCGGGTTTCCAGAGTGAGCCCAATTATCTTACACAGGGCGGTCTCGTTGATGTGCTTCTCCTGTTCCAGAGTATACCGCTCTCTTCGGTTTAGGTCAAAGAAGACATTAGCGGCATAATAGGTGTCGCGGATGAATTCGCGCTGATAGGAAACCGGATAATTAGACCAGGTGCCTCCGAGCACAATAATTTCCAGTTTGTCTATGTTGTGTCCGTTAAGACTATAGGAGATGAGACGGGTGTGGACCTGTTTTACTGGGTCAAATCCCTGTTGCTCGGCTCGGCGGACCGCGGGTTCTTCCTTGATGTAGCTCCGGGCGAATCCTTCCTGCTTGGGACAATAGTGGCAATCATAATTACACGAGAACTCTCCAGGACCGGTCATAATGGCGACTTCCAGAATCCCCGACAACGACCTACAATTCTTCGCCATCAAATACTTTTCCACAAGTTTGAGGTCTGTGTATTCAATAAGACGCGCCGAATACATGGTTTTGAGATGGTAGTTCAAGATAATGGTCTTGATTTTATCCGCCATTTTGAAAATTTTGTGGAGTTCCATAAACGCCTTGTTGAATTGCTTTTTGTTCTCTATATCCTTGGTTTTGACGGCATTAACAAGCGCGTGACAGAAATCATCAATCTGGGGATACTTTTTCATGTAATCGCGGAAATCCTCGCGGAGTTCAAGGTGAGTTCCACCAGAAACCTTGCGTCGGAGGTCTTCAATATCAATAGTCATTTTTTTATGTTGAAAGATATAGTAAGTGTTCCAGTTTTTCAAATTTTAATTATCACACATAAAAATAAAAATAAAGAAATCTAAAAAGAAATAGTGAATTACTAAATTATTGACCCTAAGCAAAAAATGTTTTACGGTATTGAATTGGCGGGCATTGAGCTTCTGTGTATCTTCGGGATCGGCGAATTATTACGGAGCAGTTTTAGGAATATTAATCCGGTGATATACTATTGGCTCATAATTACTGTGATAACGGGGTTCTTGTGGGAGCCCGCGTTTGTGTATCAATACAGGCAAGTCCAAACCTATGCTGATTTACTAATAATTAACAACACGAGTGTCTGGTTTGATAAATACACACTGGATTACCTCATACCACACAAATTCTCTATGATTTTCTATTCCACTTATGGAGCGTGGGCGGACCGTGAATATATGGACATCGGCAATTACTGGAGTCGCATCATCGAGAGCACCCACGCTCTTTTCTGTGGGCTGTTCGCGGCGCTCTGTTTGGTTTTCTATTTGTGGGGAGACAAGAGCCATTACAATCTGCTCTTGGGTGTGTCCATGGGAAGCCAGCTGATGAACAGCATCCTATATATGGGCGAGTATTTTATCCAAACTGCGGACATCAACTCTCCGAATTACGATACGGCTTTCTTTCCAACTGGGAGGTTTCTTAGTGCTAGACCTTTTATGTGGATAAATATATTCTGGACAATTATGCCTCTCTATGCTATCATAACGATGATGTTTGGCACTAACAGAGTTCAGTTGAGGAACACACCCTATCGGTATAGCGCCCCGCTTATCAAATCTAAATATTAGTGAAATTCTCAATTGAAATCCTGTTTTGGACCTTAGAAAACCAAGAGGTTGATGGTTTCTGGTTGCTATTGATGCGACGCATACTGGGCATCTCGTTGTTGTGGGTTACCAACGGTGGCAAAACATAGTAACACTTCAATTTTCCGAACAAATTGTTTTTTATTTTTTGGTCTATATTATCCGATATGACCCTGTTTTCGCGGAGGAGCACAGGCAACGCCTTTTTGTTTATGACCATCGCATAGGTTCCGGTGTTAAATGTGCCCTTAGCTTTTGTTTTTTTAGGAACACCGATATTAGGAGAAACCCGCTTCACCTTGAGATTGGAACCTCCAAGATATAGTATATCAAAATCATCGGGAACCTCCGATAATATCTTTGCTAATTTGGCTTTAAAGTTTTTCGCAAGGACTACATCGTCTTCCAAGACCATAATGTTCTCGTGGCATTTCCTTTCGGCGTCTTCCCAAATACCGATGTGACTCAGTGTGCACCCGACCGCACCTCGGGTCATTTTTTTGTTGGTGACATTATCCATAGAACTTATATCAAGTTCTTTCCCATTGACCGCTGGAAATCGTGCGTATTCTATTTTCTCTCGCTTACACTGTTCGTTCATAAATTCCAATCTGTCTTTAGATACGTCAAGATTAATAAGATATACACTAATTGAATCCACGGTTTCCTGTGCGCTATTATCGGTGAATGTTTCCTTTCTTTTTAGCGAATCATTTAATTTTGCTACGATAATCATTATCAACGCTAAAAGTGCCGTTATCACAAGAATTCTTTCCATTAAGATAAAAAGAGAAAAATAAATTGTTAGTTTAGAATATGCCTAGAAGTCTGGTTAATATGAGCAGGGTTCGCAACAACCGTATCAAACGGAAACGTCGCATTTCAAGCACCACATCGTATTCGGATGTGGTGCGTCTTGAAAGTGGCTCAACCTCCTCAATCCCTGAAGACGCGCTTATTCCAAAAACAGAGCATTCATTGAATGGAAAGCGATGTAAATGCTCCGAATGTAAAAAAGGTTACAAAAAGGCCAGGGTGCGGCTGTTCCTCTCTTGGAGAGCAAAATTGATTTGATAAAATTGAAATTTTATTTAGTAATATCATTTAAAATAAATTAGTTATCTATTTATAGTCTATGACTAATAACTACAATATCTACCATATTTGCGATATCAATAATAGCACTAAAATGATTACATTCGCAAAAACCGATTCACCGGAAATCAAAACAGAAATAAATTGTCTGGTATTTAGCGATTACCTCCGTGTCCCCAACAAGGCATACTTCTGTGAAGAAAAAGAAGAGATTATTATTAATTACCAGATGAAACCAAGAGTAGTCTCAGTTATTGATGAACACTTTTATCGCCCTGCTACCCAGTGTGAATTTGATTACTGGAACACAATTCATCATCCAACCTCCGATAATTCCAAGGTTTACAACCGTGTGCTGGATGACTTCAACGTTGAAATGTTCTGCTCCAACTCCTAGTTAAGGTAAAAATTATTTTTGATGGAAATATCTAAAGTTTATGGTCTTTTTTTTTATAGATAAGCGATGACTATCATCGACGATTACTTAGACTACCAGGATGAATATTCGCACAAATATGGTGAGAACACGTGTGTCTTGATGCAGGTGGGTCATTTTTTTGAGGCTTACGCGGTTGATAATGAAAAGGAGAAATCCAACAGCGATAATATGTATAAGATGGCCAACATCATGAATATCCAGATGACCCGAAAGAACAAGAGCATACTGGAGAATTCGCGGAAAAATCCATTAATGATAGGTGTGAATCTCCTTAGTGTAGAAAAGTATATCCAGATACTCCTAAACAAGAATTACACTATTGTGCTTATAGAGCAGGTCACCGAGCCCCCCGAACCCGAGCGGAAGGTCACCCAGATATACTCACCAGGCACATCTATTAATTTCGTCAACCGTGATTTCAACAATTATTGTGTGTCGCTCTATTTTGAGGGGAACGGCATCGGGATGGCGGCGCTTGACCTGTCCACCGGGATGTCCGAAATCTATGAGAGCTATTCCCCAAAAGATGATACCAACTATTGCCTGGATGAGACATTCCGTTTTATCCAGGCGTGGAACCCCAAGGAGCTTATGCTTATCAACTGTGAGAACCCCGATAGCGTCAAAAAATATCTTGAACTGAACGAAAGGAAATTGTATTCAATTTCTCTGGACAAACACTATAATACTATTGATTTCCAGAAGACATTTCTATCAAAAATCTACAACAACAAATCCATGCTCTCAATCCACGAGTATCTTGACCTAGAGAACGCTCCCCTCGGCACCATTAGTTTTATGAAAATACTTGATTTCGCCCATCAGCATAACGAGGAGCTCATACGAGATATAGATAAGCCGAGTGTCCTTCTATCTGATAAGAACCTTATACTCGCCAACAACGCCATCAATCAGCTGAATCTCGTATCACGAAACCAGTATGAGAGCCAGAATTCCAGCGTGTTCTCGGTGATTAATTTCACCAAGACATCTATAGGAAAACGGCATCTTTATAATAATCTCGTTAATCCGATCAAGGACCCAGAGCAACTGAACGCCCGCTATGATGCGATTGATAACATGCGTCCTCTGTGCGAAGAGGTCCGGAAATATCTGGCGCCGATTGTGGACTTTGAGCGCCTCCACCGCAAAATCAACCTCAATATGATCCAGCCCGCCGATTTTGTTGGGCTTTCTATGACCTACAATAATATTCTCAAAATCATCCATGTTTTGCCCGATAGTTATTCGTCGTTCATCCCCGACACCGACACGTTAACTTTTTTCAAAGACCATATTGCCCTTATAGGGAAGCACCTCAATATGAATATCATCGGCAAATATCACCTTGATAAAATAGGTGAGAATTTTTTTAATAGGGGTATTCACCCTTCCATTGATGCTATCCAGGATATATTAGATGGTGGGCTCAATAAATTGGAAGCGATATCCCGGGTGCTTTCGCGGAAAATAGATGACCGGAGTGATATGATGGTGAAAGTGGATTCAAACGACCGAGATGGCTATTTTCTCCAGATTACCACTAAGAGAGCCAAAATATTAAAGAAGGCGTTCCAGAATATCGGAAATCAGAAATTCACTATTTATGATAATTATAGTGTGCTTACAAATGAGTTTGAGATAAAAACTATAAATACAAGTCAGTCGCGGATCACGGGCAACCTTATCCGCACCATTTCAAAGGAAATTAATGACGCCAGGTGTGATATCCAGAAGATGGTTTCGGCTGAATTCTTTAATTTCTTGCGATTACTGGATACCAATAAGCTTAAACCTATGATTGCGTTCATCGGCAATATCGATACATTCCAGAGTGCGTTTGAAGCGGCGAGAATCTATGGCTACACCCGCCCCACAATTAACAGCGATCCGCACGCACCGCTATCAATAGACGGCATCCGCCACCCCATTATTGAGCGCTTACAAAACCAGGACAGCTACGTTCTGAACGATATCATCTTTGATAACAGTTCAAAAGGAATTTTGCTCTACGGAACAAACGCCTCGGGTAAAAGCAGTCTGATGAAAGCCATCGGCATCAACGTGATTATGGCGCAAGCGGGGCTCTTTGTCGCAGCGAATAAGATGGGTTTTGCCCCGTTTGATACCATATTCACACGCATCAATAATAATGATAATCTTTTTAAAGGGGAATCCAGTTTTGCGGTGGAGATGAGCGAACTCCGAGGAATCCTGAAAAGAGCGACCAAAAACAGTCTTATTCTGGGTGATGAGTTGTGTGCTGGAACCGAAAGCATCAGCGCCCTAAGCATTTTCGCCGCTAGTGTGAAGAAATTGGCGAAGGTGGACTCCACATTTATCTTTGCGACCCATCTCCACGAACTGGGGTCAATAGAGAGCGTCACCTCGCTGGATAATGTGAAAATGTTTCATCTTAAGGTGATATTTGATGAGACTAGCGGAAAGTTAATATACGATAGAAAACTATCACCTGGAAGCGGAAACGCTATTTATGGTCTTGAGGTGTGTAAATCTATGGATATGGATGAGGAGTTTCTCGCCGATGCGAATATTATCAGACGGGGAATAATGAATATAAACGAAAACATACTTGATAACACACCTAGTAAATATAATAGTAAGGTTATTATGGATACCTGTGGGATCTGCTCGGCGGAAGCCATCGATACTCACCACATCAAGTTCCAGAAGGACGCGGATGAGAACAATCTACTAGAAGGTCATATTACAAAGAATACTAAAAGCAACCTTATCCCACTGTGCAAAGTGTGCCACGATAATGTTCACCACGGTAATCTGGAAATCCGCGGCTATAAGCAGACGTCGGAGGGCACAATTCTTGATTATGAATACATCAAAAACGAAGTGAAATCAAAAAAGAAATATTCGCCAGAACAGGTTGCCGAAATATTAGAAATAACAAAAAACAACGAATTGGTGAGCAATAAATTGCTAAAAAGCATTATAGAAGAAAAAATGAACCTTAAATTATCCGTGCCAATATTATCAAAAATCAAGAATGGGACATATTAATGTGAATGAGCTCTGAAAATTTCCCGCGGGACATCTCCCAGTTTTATCCGCACGATGCCGAAGATATCTATTTTGGCGTCCATATTAGGTATTGAATTGATGATTTGTTCGGCATCATTTACCGATGAAACGCCTGGGAGCATATCGGCGAGAGACACCGAACTATTAAAAAGACTAGCGGTATCCGGGAAATAAGACAACTCGGTGACCCGCTTTGTTATAACTTCCTCGGTTTCCTTGTTTACGAAAACAATATTTGTATTAATTTTTAATTCTTGGCGTTTCTTATCAAACGCTCTGATTTCGTATTTCTTATCACCAGCGAAAATATTGTAATAGTGTTCTGGCATCAGTTTCATAGTTTGGACGCTCATTTCACTTGCGGAAGTCTTTGCCTATACTGTAGGTAAGTGGATAATTCTCAAATTTATTTTTTGAACGGGGCACACGATGCTCTCTTGGTGAAAGAGCTAATCGGTCTCTTAGCCGCGCGACATTTCTTTATGGAGAATTTCCGGGGCAAAGGAAATACCTTTTTATCCGATTTACGCATACACGACTTATATGATTTTACAGTTTCATCGGTGAGCTTTTTATCGTGGCACATAATGTCTTTGTGGCGACCGCCGCCTCTCGCCGTGAATTTCTTCTTGATTCCATAATCATCCAGAATGTGCTTATCAATCTTGTAGGAAGGACCACCAGTCAAGACACTAGCGACACGGGCATAGGCCCAAGACCATGGATTCTGATTTGGACGCGAACCACCCGAATAGAAGGCCCCCATACCTTTACTGATTATGCGATATATGGCTTCTTCGGGAACTCCTGTTGCCTTGGATACCGCCGGGATATCGGTAATAGATACCTTGTATTTCTTTTCAAAATTTTGGACGTGCCCCGATTTCTTGTTTTTGAACGATTTCATCTTTTTTCTGGTGAGATAAATCCCCTTCTTATAGGCGTCACGGGACGCTTTCAGTTGTTTCAATTGCTTTATCTGGTCTCCCTTTGAAAGGCCTTCATAATAGCGGTTGGGTAAAACACTCTTTAATTTTTTCAATTCGGTATTCATTAAAATAAAAAAACATATTATATTAATGATAATCTGGATTGTTTTGATGGTAACAAGAAAACTGTTTGAATAATTTGTAAATTAAACATATTAACTAGGACTTTTAAAAATAATAAAAAATGCGTTATAGATTAAAATAAGGCTAAGATTACATTCATAAAGTCTAGTGTAAAATAAAAATTGAAAAATAGGACATACATTCTAAGCTCACATATGATGCCTCCAAGCACACCTAAATTCCAACACTGGCTATACTTCTACACTATTAAAAGACAATATAATGGGGAAATATCTAATCTTATAAAGGTAGGAATAACCAAAATAAAGTCCGACTGTGAGAGACTGGATGCGATGCGCACTCGTCTTAGGAAAGACCCATACGCTCATCCTCGCGGAACAATAGGAGAAACATTCAAGCTCATTGGAATGGTAAAAGGGAGTAGGTATGATGAACAAGATATAATAGACGAACTATACAAATACAAACTGAACGCTACAATAACACATATAGGAAATGGAAAAACTCTGACGGAGTATTTTCTGGATACGCAACTATGTCGCAAAATCATTTTAAAAATCTTATCACATTCCTGTGCTAGTTGTTACGATACATCTAATTATCGATGCTTAGTAGAAAACATCAAATGTATGCTTCATGAAACATTTGAATATGTTCCAACTTATTGAACGTATTTGAAATATTTTTATATTTATTTTTAATTATATATATTTATTAGTGTTAATACAAGGCATATCATTCAAACAATTTTCTCTATATTTATACAGCACATCATGGAATATTTCTCCTAAAATTTCAGCCCATCTTAATGGATATTTTGAACCATTCTCACTATATTCAGTAGAACCTATAAATTCTCTAGGATATACAGCCGGATTTTGTTTTAACGATTCATATTTTTCATCCATTTTTGTTTGTAGACACCTATACCAATCTTCGGTTAATGGAGTTCTTTTTTTAAAAATATACATACAATTTCCAATTAATTCCTTGTAACTATTTCTGATATGCTCATTAGTGCTAGCGCTTCCTCCGGGAATTTCGGAATACCCTATACACCAGTTGTTAGTATCCTCTAATATTTTGAAATATGGGTTCCAATCAAAATCACATTGTTTAATATCGGTATATCCGCCTCCATGAAAATTCATGAAATAGGTTCTTAAATAATCCGATTTATGAACTAAAGATAAGTATTCAAAACCAGGATGGAGTGGATAGTCTTTTAAAATATATTTATCTAAATTATCAGGAGTAATTAAAATTACTTTTACTTTACATGATGATTTTATAGATTCTAGACACCGTCTCCTGTTTTCAGACATCTTGTTTTTGCCAGTCCAAAACACATAAATAGGTCTTTTGTGTTGAGTGTATTTTTCAATATTTTTTGTTAATAAATAACTAATTGATAGAATTAGGGCAATTATTATAAAAATAAAAACTACATACATTATTAATTACTATAATTTATAGTTATAATAAAAAATACAGATTACTTATTAATCAGCTATAAATAACACTAATTCTCTTCTCTATCTGGTTCAAAGTCAAATGTGTTTTAGTTTGTAAAATACTTATGACCTTGTCGATTTGATGAAAACCAGGGTGCCTGAACTTAGGGATATTCAAATTCTGGGAGCACTCCCGTTTCATCAAATCAATAGCATTCGTATATTTGTCTATATAATCTTCAGGTATTTTGTAAGATTCACCCACATTCACAATCATATTAAGCACATTCCCGTGTGTTTGGATGAGCTTGATGGCGTTCTTGGGCCCTAAATTAGGAATTCTGTCGCAGTAATCGCACCCACAAAGGACACAGAAATCAAGCCACTGGTCAAAGGTCAAATTCAATTTGTCAAGAATGATATTCAAATCATAGTAATTTACCCGCGAACTTGTGATGAAAAAATTCCGAATCACTCTATACGAACCGCTTGTTAGCATATCCATATCATCGCTCATCACCAAATCAATCTTTTTTTCCTTATACATTTTGCCTAGAAGGTCATCCGCCTCGCCTTCGGCCTGGACGTAAGGAATTTCTAAGAGCTGAAACATCTCTTTTAGCTCATTTATGTTTTCTTTTGTGATATAAATAATTTTTTTTTTCATTTTTGCTATCTCAATGTTGATAATTTTTAATTTATCATCATCATTTATTGATTCTTTCTCCTTCTCCAACGCAGCTAGGGAATTTTTCATCTCCTCCTTGCGCTCCTTCCGTTGATTCAAGGTCTTGATTTTCTCAGGAGGTGGAGCTCCATCAAACACATAGACAGGATGCAATCCATTCTGACGCAACCGAAAAATTTGCTGGAAAAATCCCTCTAAAAATCGCGGGTTCTTGTATAGGAATTTATAGAAGTAAATTGATACATCAATCCCCACTCTTTGTCCTTTGAAAGTATTAAGATCAACCTCTTCTAAAACTTCAGGCACGGTTTCTTTCAAAAACGGATTCAAGTCTCGTATTCCCATATTAAGGAGTATATCTAATAATTGTGATAATTCTTTGGGTATTATTCAAATTTATAAATTGAATACCTTAAAAAACGGACATTTTAAGAGAGACACATTTTGTGTTATTAATTTGGATTTTATTAAACAGTCCTGTGTTTACAAGTTTTACTAGTGCTTCATTAAAATCAATATCCTCGCAAACCATAGTGGAATACTTCGGTATATCTACTAATAATGCGGCGGTCAAAACATAGTAGGCAAAGACATTACTTGTCTCTTTGAATTTAAAGTCACTAGAGTTTATTAATGATTCAAGGGAGGTGTATCCAAAGAACCCGATTACTCTCCTGGCCACTTTTACAGCGTGGTTTACCTGTTGGTCTAATAATTCAATCAGATCCAATTCATTTTCATCAGCATAGACAACGGCTTCGCTGACCCTAGCATTGAATTCAACGTAGGCCTCATTAACTAACACTTTTTTTTCCAGGAAATCAAAGGACTCTTCACGGTGTTTACAGTCAAGATTGTAGGCGTGTATTAATTCGTGTATAAGCGTTTTCATAATGTCTTCTCGGCGGAATATAACCACCCTGGAAAGCTGTTGTTGGAAGAAACACACACCCGAATTCACCTGGTCGGTGCCAATAGTATCTATTTCATGATTAAGTTTCTTTTTTTGTTTATTGAGATACACTATCACTTCCACTTTTCGGTCTGGGTCCTTCTTCGCAAAAATAAGGATTCGCCTAACTAGTTTATCGGTGAATTCTTTTTTTACCTTATTATCGTTAAATATTTTAAGTGAGACATTATTGGTAACCTGTATGTTATATTCAATAGGAACAATATCTTTGAAATCATTAATAATTGATTGTGGTGTGAAATCGGAATCAATAATATGAGCGTAAATATTCATTAATATATTCTATGAAAAAATAAATGTAGTTTTATACTAAATATGATAATACTAACGGGCGTGATTGTATTATTGCTTACAAATAATTTTATTTTCCACAAACAAAATGAAAATATGAAACTAAACACAAAAGAGAGAATCCAGAAACTGGTGTTTGAGACGCTGATGATTTTGGCGGTGATATTTGTGTTTGAAAAATTCACAAAAGTGAACCTACTGATTTCGCTGCTAACAATTATGGTTTTTTCTTACCTCACACACAATTCAATCTACATGAATGCTATAGGAATCCGACAAGAAAACTTTGCTCTGGTTTCATCTATGGTTCACCGAAACGACACGCCCCAATTTTATGAATTTGACAAATTGTATTCAAAGGAAATCAAGACCCTGGATGACGACGGATTTATTGAAGTTGAACCCGCAAGCGATTCACCTAAGGCTCCTAAGGCCCACTATTTCAATAATACACCAGAAGAAACATTAAACACCAAATATTTTAATATTGTAGAAGAAGAGGAAGAACAAAAAGATAGTTTTGATTTTAATGATATAACCGATATAGCACGAGACACAGACATATTTAAGTATGAATTAAGTTCCTGGCAAAGATTAAAAAATATTGTAAGTAATTATGTCTTTTAAAAAATCAGTATACGATGTGGATTGTTTGACGCACAAAGAAGATATAGTAAATAAGAAATTATCGATACAAATCGGGCAAGAATTGCGAATTGATATTGAGGGAAACTACAAAATCAAAAATCTAGATAATATTGATTGCTTTTTCCCAAAAATCAAGGAAGTCAAAGTATCTGTTGATTACAGCTGGTTCTTTTTTATCTATTTAACCCTTAAAATAGACGATTTCAATATTTATCTCTATAAAAAAACTAAAATAACTATTTACGATAACAATAATATAGTTTTTGAAAAATCCATCTAAGATTGATGATTATTGTTTTTATTATATGAACACCTTCTATTATAGCGACCTTTTGGAAGCAGGTGTTGATGAAGTAGCGCGGGGAACGCTGGCGGGCCCTGTCTACACCGCGGCGGTGGTATGGCCCAAGGACGAGGGCCTTGATATGATTACTAAGGATTCAAAACAATATTCAAAGCGCCAGAGACTGATGCTCAAAGACTATATAGAGGAGTATGCGATTGATTACTCTGTGTCTTACGAAACTCCCGAGTGCATAGATAAGATTAATATTCTCCAGGCGACGATGAAATCTATGCACACATCGCTGAGGAATCTAAATATGGATGTGGAGCACATCATCGTGGACGGCACCAATTTTATTCCGTTCAAAGACAGCGATGGTTCTATTGTGCCTCATTCCTGTGTTCCTAAAGGTGATACCAAATATATTCCTGTAGCGTGTGCCAGTATTCTGGCTAAAGTGTATCACGACCAGGCTATTGAAAAATACTGCGATGACCACCCAGAACAGGACATCTATGACTGGCGGAGTAATATGTGCTATGGAACCCAGAATCATTTAGACGCTATACGGAAACACGGCACTTCCCCATACCATCGGAAAACATTCGGGATTTGTCGTGAATATTAATCTATTGTTTATTATTTTTTAAAAATATTATGCTTGAGAATATTATGGATAATAGAATCAAGCTTATTATTCTCGGTGACCTCTCCGTTGGAAAATCATGTTTGATAAAAAGAAAATGCGACCATTCCTTTGTGAGCCAATATTCATCCACAATAGGAATAGATTTTTTCACTATGCCCTACACTATTAGTGGTAAGGAATACAAAATCAATATTTGGGACACTGGTGGTCAGGAGGCGTTCCGCACCATCATCAAATCCTATTTTAAGGGCGTTGATGGTGTCATTCTCGCATTTGATATCACTAATTACCGTAGCTTCGCCAATCTAGATTATTGGCAAAAATCCCTCCAAGAATACGACATAGACCCTGTAGGTGTCTTGGTTGGGTGTAAAAGCGACCTAGAAAAACAGAGGGCAGTAAGGCGCGAAGTAGCGGAATCCTATGCCGACAAATTAATCTATCCGTATTGGGAATGCTCGGCGGTGACCGGGGAAAACATCGACACCCTCTTCTATCATTTTATCCCCGAATGTATTGAAAAAAAATTAAATATAAAATCCGAACAATTCCAAATAGATAAGCAGGACCAATCCAAATCAAAGCCAATCTGTTGCGCCATATCCTAATAATTCATTAATTCCATCACAAAATATTCCAAATGATACATATTCTTATAGGATTTGTTTAACCGCACCATAATTTTGCCCGCGAATTCCAGTAAGGCACATCTTTCCGCATCATCATTAAGACCCTCCAACCACATATAGGTTAAATCTAAGATTAACGATTGCTTAGAAATATTGTGGGAAATAATATCGTATAGGATTTTGCGAACCTCTAGTATTCTTTTCTTTTTTATTTCCGTCACTAATGTTCTCTTTTTCAGCTCCAACGGTGATTCAAAGCTGACCCCGGGTTTCAAAATCGCGAGATCTAAATGTAAAAAAACAGAATTAATGTTGTTTTCTTTATTCACTATAGATTCTAATTCTTTTTTCGCTATTTCTATCTTTTCCTTTTTAACAATATTCCAGAAGAATTCCTGGATATCAAGCATCTTAGGTATTTGAATTCTCATAAAGAAAAAGAAGCCTTTGAGATAACTGGGAACATTATTGAGGGATTGTGATAGTAATATAAATTTAACATTATCATAATATTTCTCATTTATCATTTTTATTATTTGATAGGTTTCCTTTGAGAGAAACTCTATGTTTTTCAAAACTATAATTTTATAATTATTGTTAATTATTGACTTGGTTTTACAGATTTCCTTTAGAAATTGATTAATAGAGGAATCCTCATAACAGTAGTTTTCGTTGAAATATATTTCATAATGATAA
>MDTC01234248.1_pt1 | contig 14156 bp, 13 predicted proteins | sample 811181 | NCBI WGS metagenome assembly MDTC01 (sample SAMN05326644, study PRJNA326480) | marine metagenome | isolation source: seawater | place: Pacific Ocean: North | collected 2011
ACAGTCGGGAGCGGCAATATCTTCAAGGTTAATACCTCCAAATGTACCACTAATATTTTTTATAGTTTGAATTATTGAGGTTGCATCATTACTGTCAATCTCGATATCTATAGAGTCAATATCGGCAAAGCGTTTAAATAAAACTGACTTACCTTCCATCACAGGTTTAGATGCTAAAGATCCAAGATTTCCCAGTCCTAATATTGCAGAACCGTTACTTATAACTGCTACTAAATTTCCTTTACTGGTATAATCATAAGCAAGTTCTGGATTTTTTGATATTTCTTTTACTGGTGCCGCAACACCAGGAGAATAAGCAAGAGACAAATCTCTCTTAGTAGTAAGTGGTTTTGAAGAGCCTATCTCAATTTTGCCTGACTTGCCTTTTATATGAAAATCAAGTGCTTCTTTATCTGTATAGTGATCTATTTCTGTTTTTTTTGGCATTTAGTTAAATGAGTATGTAATATAAAGAATGATAATTCACTAAAAATTTATGGCCTAATTAAGAATATTTATGAACCTTTTATCTTCAGCATCAGTATTTAGTTTTTATACCTTAATCAGCAGGATTTTAGGTTATGCAAGGGATATTTTGATAGCGATATTTCTAGGAGCTTCAATATTTGCTGATGCTTTTTTTGTGGCATTTAGATTGCCAAATACTTTTAGAAGATTATTTGCTGAGGGAACATTTAACGCAGCATTCATACCTAGTTATACGTCTGAAAAAATTGAAAATAAAAAAAAAGGAGAAAAATTTGCAGATGAAATTTTAAGTTCTTTATTATTAATTCTACTATTTATTGTAACAATTGTTGAAATTTTTACACCCTATTTAATTTACATTATTGCCCCAGGTTTCTTAGAGGATCAGATAAAGTTTAACTTAGCTGTGGAATTAACAAGAATTACATTTCCTTTTTTATTGTTTGTTAGTTTGTCATCTTTTTTTTCTGGTATTCTTAATTCAAATAATAAATTTGCAGCCGCCGCAGCCGCACCAATTATTTTAAATATAGTTTTGATAATAAGTTTAATTTTATCTTTTATTTTTGAATTGAATTATGCACAACAACTTTCATATGGAGTTACAATAGCAGGTTTAATACAACTATTATTCTTAATTTATGTAACTAAGAAATTTTACACACCTACACTAAGTTTTAATTTCAAAATTAGTGGCAAATTAAAGTTTTTTTTTAAAAAATTATTACCAAGCATTTTATCCTCTGGAGTTACACAGATAAATATTTTAGTTGGAACAATTATTGCTTCTTTTCAAACTGGTGCAGTTTCTTACCTTTATTATGCCGATCGAGTTTATCAAATCAATCTTGCTATTGCAGGAATTGCAGTAGGGACTGTTTCTCTACCAGCTCTTTCTAAAGCCTTTAAGACAAATAATGAAAAAAAAATTTCTAGTATTCAAAGCAAATCTTTTGAACTTTCACTCTTATTTTCAGTACCTGCAAGTCTTGGACTGATTTTAGCATCTTATGAAATAGTGAATGCTTTATTTGGATATGGATCGTTCTCTTTAAAAAATGTGGAAATGACAGCCGTTGCTCTGAAATATTTTGGATTTGGTGTGCCTGCATTTGCGTTAATAAAGATTTTATCTAATTTTTATTTTGCAAGAGATAACACTAAAACACCTTTCTATATTTCTACATTCATTGTCATTTTAAATATTGTAATTAGTGTTAGTTTTTTTAACCAAATTGGATTTGTAATCATCCCCATCGCTACCTCAATTTCAACTTGGGTTGGCGTAATAATTTACATTTACCTATTAAACAGAAAAAAAATCTTATTATTAAAAAATCAATTTATGATCAATTTTGTTAAAATATTTATTTCAACAATATTAATGTCGTTAATATTGTTCTTCTCTTTAGATTGGTTTGCGAATTACTTAGACTATAGTTATAAATTCAAAGCTATTTTTTTAATATCAATTGTTAGTTTTGTGGGTATGTTTTATTTATTAACATGTTATTTATTAGGAATATTAAAACTTAAAAATTATAAAACAAATTAAATGAGTAATAAAAAATTAGTATTTTCAGGCGTTCAACCAACCGGCAATCTTCATTTAGGAAACTATTTAGGAGCTCTTAAAAACTTTGCTTCATTGCAAAAAGAAATGGAATGTATTTATTGTGTTGTTGACTTGCATGCTATTACTGTTTTTCAAAATCCAAATCAGCTGTATGATAATGTTTTAGAGACAACTGCGAGTTTTTTAGCAACAGGTTTAAATCCTGATAAAAGTATAATTTTTAATCAGTCATCAGTTTCTGGTCACGCTGAACTTGCATGGATTCTTAACTGTGTATCAAGAATAGGTTGGTTAAATAGAATGACACAATTTAAAGATAAAGCCGGATCAGATAAAGAAAAAGCTAGTGTTGGACTTTACATTTATCCCAATCTTATGGCTGCAGATATTTTGCTTTATAAAGCCACACATGTTCCAGTTGGAGCAGATCAGAAACAGCACTTAGAATTATCTCGAGATATAGCCCAAAAATTTAATAAAGATTTTAACTGTAAAGATTTCTTCCCCTTACCTGAGCCCCTGATACCAAAAAATATTTCTAGAGTTATGAGTTTGAGAGACGGAACAAAAAAAATGAGCAAATCAGAAGAGTCTGATTTTTCAAGAATAAATTTAAAAGATACCCCTGATGAGATCAACAAAAAAATAAAGAAGGCCAAGTCTGACACAGACTCGATCCCAGGAGAGATAAAATCGCTAGAAAACAAACCCGAGGCTTTAAATCTTTTAACTATTTATTCTGAGTTAACTAGAAATAGTTTAGAAAAAATCATCTCAGAAATGGCAGGAAAAGAGTATTCTTTTTTAAAAACAAAGTTAGCCGAAGTATTAATTGATGAAATAACACCAGTTGGAAAAGAAATTCAAAAATTATTAAAAGATAAGACACATTTAAAAAATATTTTAAAAAAAGGTGCTGAAAAAGCTAACATATTAGCTGAGGAAAACCTTAAGAATATACGTGAAAAAGTAGGTCTTATATAATATAAAACCGTAATGATACAAATAGAAACTACACCAAATCCGGATTCTATAAAGTTTTTGTCTGAAAAGACATTATCCACTATTGGAACTGAAGAATTTAAAAAAGATAAAGAGAGTGAAATAAATATTCCTTTCGTGAAAGAGCTTTTGAACTTTAAAGGGGTAGAATTAATTTTGTTAGCAGAAAATTTTTTATCTGTGAAAAAAAATAAAGATGTTTCTTGGAATGAATTAAAACCTATGGTTATTTCCCACTTAAACGATTATTTCGAAAAAAATAGTGAGCCGATATTAAAAGATAATAAAAAACCGGCAGAGTCTAAAAATAATGAAGATGAAATTGTGAATAAAATTATTGAAGTTTTAGATACCAAAATACGCCCAGCCGTGGCAAGAGACGGAGGAGATATAAAATTTAAATCTTTTGAAAATGGTGTTGTAAAAGTGCAATTGCAAGGTAGCTGTTCAGGTTGTCCTAGCTCTCTTATGACTTTAAAACAAGGGGTTCAGAATCTTTTAAAACACTACGTTAAAGAAGTAAATTCAGTCGAGGCTGCACAATGAAAAAAAAGCTTAGTTATAGAGATAAATTAGTAGAACTTGCATATATCTACGATGTTAAAGAAATTAAAGACTATGAAAAAAGTAGAAAAAATTTAACATCTGGTCAATTAGAACTTATTCTAAAAAAAAATAAGATTGTAATACCAAAAGATTTTAAAGCAAATTTTATACGAGACAACTTTATTAAACCTGTTGGAAGATTAAAATCAAACATAGCAGAATTTAAAGATAATAAAATTAAAGATAAAAATAGGGCAATAAGAAAATTTGAAAACTTTAAACTAGATAGCAGCAGAAAAGTTGGAAGAGCTTTTAAAGATTTATGGAAACAACTTGGTCATATAGGAATAAACTTTTTAAACATAATCCCAAAGTTAGGTAAAGTTGTTTATGAATTCTTCGGAGACGTATTTACAGATTTGTTCCATGGCATTTATAAACAACAAATAGAGCCAAAAAAAGCAAAAACAGTAATCGCTGCTATTTTATCCGTTGCAGTTATCGCAACGATAGCATTTAGTGGTTTAAATTATCTTTCTAAAAATGATTTAGTAAAAAAGCCTGAAATTAAAAAAGAAGTAAAAAAAGAAGTAAAAAAACCTGAAGAAAAAAAAGAAGTAAAAAAACCTGAAGAAAAAAAAGAAGTAAAAAAAAATCAGCCTAAAAAGTTAGAACAAAAAAAAGAAGTTAAAAAATCAAAAGAAAAACCGAAACTTGAGGTCAAAAGAAAAAGTGTTGATGAAGTAATCTTGCCAAATTTAAATCTTAAAACTGAAACAGTTTTAAATCTTTTTAAAGATGTAGAGTATGATCTTGGTAAAGTTCGTTCTCAAAAGTTAGTTAAACCAATTTATTTTACGCAATTTCCTAGAGATCTAGACGCTTTACAAAGTACTAAACTTAAAAAAGAAACATTTATTAAAATAGTCCTACCATTAATTGTTGCAGAAAATGAAAGAATACTAGAAGATAGAAAAAAGTTATTAGTTCTATCTGAAAAAAAATTCACTACTGATTTGGAAAAACAATGGCTCAGACAAAAATTGTTAGAGTACAAAATTAAAAAAGGTGATTTAAAAGAATTAAAAGCTAGAATGGATATAATACCTACTTCAATAGCTTTAGCGCAAGCAGCAAAAGAAAGCGGATGGGGAACATCGCGTTTTGCTCTGGAGGGTAACGCTATATTTGGTCAGTGGACATGGAGCGGTCAGGGAATCGCACCTCTGAATAGAGAGAGTGATAAAAACCACAAAATTTTGAAATTTCCAATTTTAAGAGCATCAGTAAAAGCATATCAAAATAATTTAAATACTCATAAAAGCTATCTAAAATTTAGACAGAAAAGATCAGGCTTAAGGGATAAAAATAAAAAAATTGCTGGGTTAGAACTGACAGAGACTCTAAACAATTATGCTCAAACAGGTTCAGAGTACACAAAAATTTTAAACCAAATCATTAAACAAAATAGGTTAACAGACTTCGAACCAGTGAGGTTAGTAAACTCAATTAAAAAAATTGAGCTTAGTTCTTAAATTATTTTTCACTGATCACAAACTGAATACCTAGCCATCGCCAGTATCCATTTGCCACTCTTAATGAACAATTAATTCGTCCTCTTTCACCAATAAATTTTTCACTAATATTGATCAATAAAGTATTGTTATTTTCAAATTTAATATTAGACGCTCTCCATCTATCACCTTCATTTGAATAACATCCCAATGATTTTAAATTTTTAATATTTTCATAAAACTCTATTTTTACCTTTGGAGGATTTTTGTCTTGTAAAAGATATCTTTCATTTGGATAAATAGCTCTATACTTGAAAGGTAAAGTTTTAGTTAAAGAATTAAATCTTTTTATTTCACCATATTTTTCATTAATTGGAAACCTTGGAAACTCATAAAAATTTTTTGTTTCATCTATGACACCAGAGTGTTGTCCAAATGCATATTTGAAACCTAAGCTTTGAATTATTTCTTTAAATTTCAGACTATATTCTCCAAATGGGTATGAAAAAAAAACAGAATTTTTTCCCAATTTATTTTCAAAAATTGATATAGATTTTTTTATATCACTAAGGATTAAATCACTGTTTTCGTCTACCAGATATTCATGAGTATGACTGTGATTTCCTATTTCAACAAAATCTTCATTGCTTAATTCCTTAATCTGAGGCCATGTCATATAATTAGATGCGCCTACTTCGCGAGTGCTAACAAATAAGATAAATGGAATTTTCTTTTTTTTAAGAATCGGCCAAGCATTGTCATAAAAAGAGCTAAATCCATCATCAATAGTAAGAAGAATTTTTCTTTGTCTTTTATTATTTTTTAATTCGGTCTCAAAATTTTTTGGATTAACAAAATGTATTTTGTTTTCTTCAATTATTTTTAAATGTTTTTTAAAATCAGCAAGTTTAATATTAGTAGACGGATATTTATTTTCTTCGAATCTATGATACATTAAAGAAACTATACCAAAATCTTCAATACCCCTTATTTCTTCGTTAGAATACAAATTGTTTTGAAAAAATATAATAGATATAAGTATACTTATGATTAAAAATTTTTTAGTTTTAAATTGCATAGGCATTAATGACAAAATTGGTCTAAAAGTAAATAAAAATTTTTTTATTCATAACTTTGAAAAAAAAGTTAATAAAAATGATCAACTAGTATCAAGCATATTAAATCTTGTTAAAAAAAACAAAGTAAATATTGATAAAAATTTCTCAATTCTTGTAAATAATGGACCAGGGAGTTTTTCTACCATGAGAGTTTCGTTAGCGGTAGCAAAAGGAATAAAAATTTCAAAGAAAATCAACCTATATGGTTTCAATAATTCAGATCTTGGTCAATTTAGCCTTGCAAATATTGAACTTTTAATAAAAAAAAATTTAATACAAAAAAATTTGATTAAACCCATATATATAAGTTAAATTAAATAATATGAATGCAATCGAGCAAAAGTGTCAAGAAAAAGGTGTAAGACTTACTGACCAAAGAAAGACCATAGCTAGAGTTTTGTCTGAGTCTAAAGAAGTTTACGGTTCTAAAGATCACCCTGATGTAGATGAACTTCATAAAAGAGTATCACAAATAGATAAAAAAATAAGTATCGCAACAGTTTATAGAACAGTAAAATTATTTGAAGAGTCAGGTATTTTAGAAAAACATGATTTTAAAGGAGGGAAAGCAAGATACGAACCATCTCTTGAAGAACATCATGACCACTTAATAGATATTAATAGTGGTGAGATTATAGAGTTTGTTGACAAAGAGATCGAGAAGCTTCAAATGGAAGTTGCAAAAAAATTAGGCTACAAATTAGTTGATCATAAATTAGAACTTTATGGTTCAAAAATAAAAAAATAACTTGCAAAAAAAAATTTTCATTAAAACACTCGGCTGTCAAATGAATGAATACGATAGTAATCGTATTTTAGATATAACAAAAAGAATTAATTACTTGCCTACAAAAAATTTAAATGAAACTGATTGCTATATATTAAACACTTGCCATATAAGGGAAAAGGCTACAGATAAAGTTTATCACGATATTGGAAGAGTCAAGAAAGAATTTCGAAATAAACCGAAACCAATAGTTTTAGTAGCTGGTTGTGTCGCTCAAGCGGAAGGAGGGCTTCTTTTGAAAAGAGAAAAATATATAGATGCAGTAGTAGGTCCTCAATCTTATCATCAAATTAATGAAATGATCTTAAAATTAGAAAAAAAACATAAACCTATAAATGTAACTGAATTTGATGTCATAGAAAAATTTGATAATTTTAATACATTAAAAAATACAGATAGCAAAATTTCATCTTTTCTAACTATTCAAGAGGGATGTGATAAATTTTGTAAATTTTGTGTCGTTCCTTACACACGTGGAGCAGAGTACTCAAGATCTACTAAAGAGTTAGTTATAGAAGCAAACCAATTAGTTGAAAATGGTGCTAGAGAAATTAATCTACTTGGACAAAATGTAAATGCATATAATTATAATAATAAAAAACTTTCAGATTTAATTCTAGAAATCTCTAAAATTAAAAATTTAAAAAGAATTAGATATACCACTTCACACCCAATCGATTTTACAGAGGATTTAATTGAGGTACATAAAATTTGTGAGAAGTTAATGCCCCTAATACATCTTCCCGTACAAAGTGGGTCCAATAAAATTTTAGAGGCAATGAATAGAAAGCACACTGTAGAAAAGTATCTTGAGATAATAAATAAATTGGTCAAAGTGAAGCCTAATATAAAATTTTCTAGTGATTTTATAATTGGCTATCCTGGTGAAACATATAATGATTTCAAAAAAACGGTTGATCTAATGAATAAAATTGGTTTTATTAATTCATTTTCTTTCATGTTTAGCGCAAGACCAGGAACACCTGCTTTTAATTTAGAAAAAATAAAAGAGAAAGATGTTAAAAGTAGGTTATTAGAGTTTCAAAGCACTGCAGAAAAGATAAAAACCAGTTATAGAAAAAAATTAATAAAGAAAACAGCAAAGGTATTATTTGAAAATAAAATGAAAAGTGGAAGCAGATATTTTGGTCGAGATGAATATTTTAATTCAGTAATTGTTGAGAATAGTAGTGATTTAACAGGAAAGATTAAAAACGTTAAAATTTTAAAAGTAAATCAAAATACTTTATTTGGAGAAGTTATACCAAATTTAAATCAAACTAATTATGCTGCTTAATTAAATGTCTGAAATAAGTAAACTAGAGCAAAATTTAATTATAAAAAAAATAGATAAAGAAACAGTCAACATATCAATTAATGATAACGAGACGCTAATGTCTATTGTAGGTCAATTTGATCAAAACCTCAAAAATTTATCAAAGCTAACTAACACAGATGTTTATTTCAGAGGAAATTCTATAACTTGTAAAGGAAATAAAGAAAATTTATCGATATTTTCTGAAGCGATAAAATTTTTGATAAATAAATATTTTTTAACGAATATAATTGAAAAAGAAGATATAGTTTTATCCGTGAAAAAAAATTTAGAAATCGAAGAGTCTAATGTTAAGAGTTTTAAACAACTAATTAAAACTCCTAAAAAATCAGTTATTGCACGGTCTGAAAAACAATCAGAGTACATTAAAGCTCTAAAAGAAAATGACATTGTGATGTCACTTGGTCCAGCTGGAACAGGAAAGAGTTTTTTAGCAGTATCGGTCGCAATAACTTTATTAATGGAAAAAAAAATTGATAGGGTAATTTTGTCAAGACCAGCAGTCGAGGCTGGAGAAAAACTCGGTTTTTTACCAGGCGACATGAAAGAAAAAGTTGACCCATATCTAAGACCGCTTTATGACGCCCTTTATGAACTTTTTGGTGCAGATAAAATAGATAAAAAAATTGAGACTGGCGAAATAGAAATAGCTCCATTAGCATTTATGAGAGGAAGAACACTTAAAAACTGCTTTGCAATTTTAGACGAAGCACAAAATGCTACAGAGACCCAAATTAAAATGTTTTTAACAAGAATAGGAGAGAATTCAAAATTAGTTGTTAATGGCGACCCAAGCCAAGTAGATTTAATTAACAAAAGAGACTCTGGATTAATTAAATCAAGAAGTATTCTTAAAGACCTTGATGAGATTAAGATAATCGAGTTTGATCACAATGATGTTGTAAGACATCCGCTAGTTTCAAAAATCATTAAAGCTTATCAGAATAAAAGCATTGATGATAAAGATTAATGTAATTACAAATAATAATAGCTGGTTGAATTTTATAAAAAAACCAAATTATTATTTAGATCAAAAAATTAATAAATTAAATTCAAAAGAAAAAAAATTTAAAAAAAAACAATTTTTTTGTACATTACTGCTATCAGGAGACAAAGAAATAAAACACCTTAATAAAAAATTTAGAAAAAAAAATAAAGCAACAGATATATTATCATTTCCGTTTCAATCAAAAAAAGAATTAAAAAATAAATTAAAAAAAGAGAAGGAAGTATATCTAGGAGATATAATTATCAATTTAGGTAAAATAAAAAATAAAAAAATACAAAAAAATTTTAGACTGGAATTTGATCGCTTGTGGATTCATGGTTTAGTCCATTTGTTTGGTCATGAACATAAAAAAGACAAAGATTTTAAAAAAATGAATAAAATTGAAAAAAAATATTTTGATTTAGTTAATGATAGAAAAATATTTAAATAGTCGTTTTTTAACATTATTTATAATTCCCATTATTCTCGGTTCATTAACCACATTATCTTTTGAACCATTTAATCTGACATTTATAAATTTTATAATTTTTCCTTTATTTTTTTATTTATTGGTTTTTATAAATAAAAAATCTAAGTCGGTTTATAGAGAGAAACCCTATAAAAAAAATTTCTTTATATTTGGTTTAGCCTTTGGGTTTGGATTTTATCTAAGTGGTATTTCCTGGATTACACACTCACTTACGTTTGATGAAAACTTTAAAGTTTTAATTCCTTTTGCGCTTATATTAATCCCTTTATTTTTAAGTTTATTTGTTGCTTTCACAACATTAATTATTGGACAGTTATTAAAATTAGATATTCCTTCACTATTGATATTTTCTGCTAGTTTAGCATTTTCAGATTATTTGAGAGCTAATATTTTAACAGGGTTTCCCTGGAATTTATGGGCTTATAGCACAACTTCTAATAATGAAGTGTTGCAAATAATTAATTCGATAGGATTATTCTCTTATAATCTTATAACAATAACTATATTTACATTTCCTATAATAATTTTTTTTAAAATTAATAATATTAAAAAAACTATCAGTCTCGTGGGCTTATTTGCTATTATTTTATGTTTCTATATTTATGGAAATTATGAAATTAATAAAAATAAAAAATTTTTAAAAGGTATTAATGAAAAAATATACGTAAAAATAATATCTCCGAATTTTGATTTAGAATATGGTCTTGATACCCAAGACATTAAAGAAAGATTTAAAAAATTAGTTAGGTACAGCAATCCAGACAAAGATAAGAAAACATTATTTATTTGGCCCGAAGGTGTTTTTAGTGGTTACAGCTATGATGAGATCTTAATTTTTAAGGATTTAATTTTTAATAACTTTTCTTCCAAACATAAAATAATATTTGGGGTGAATAAACTAGATCCCTTTTCGGGTAATTTTTTTAATAGTCTGTTAATTACAGATAATAAATTAGAGATAATCCAAAGCTATAACAAACGAAAATTAGTTCCTTTTGGAGAATTTTTACCTTTTGAAAATATATTAAACAATTTTGGCTTAAAAAAAATTACAGAGGGTCATGGATCCTTTTTAAAAGGACAGGTTGATGATAATCTTATAATTGAAAAAATAAGTATCCTACCTTTGATATGTTATGAGATTATTTTTCCAAATTTAATACAAAAATCTGATAATGGCACAAACCTTATTGTTAATATTTCTGAAGATGGGTGGTTTGGTAATTCAATTGGACCTGACCAGCATTTCGCTAAATCAATTTTTAGAGCTATAGAAAGTAATACATTCTTACTTCGATCCACGAACCGTGGTGTAAGTGCAATAATTGACAATAAAGGCAATGTAATCAAAAGAATAAACAGAAATGAGGCCGGAAATATAGAATTTGAAGTGCCGTTAATAAAATCGAATAAGATTAAAAATGATTTGATATTTTTTATACTTTTAATTACATATCTTTTAATCTTTTTAATTAACAAAAAACAAAATGCAAAATAACAAATATTTATTTACAAGCGAGTCAGTATCTGAAGGTCATCCAGATAAAGTTTGTGACAGAATTTCTGATATGGTTGTGGACTCATATTTATCAAAAGATCCTGTTTCTAGAGTAGCTTGTGAAACGCTAACTACAACTAATAAAGTTGTTTTAGCAGGAGAGACTAGAGGGCCAAAAATTAAAAAGGAAGAATTGATAGAGAAAGTAAGAGATTGTATTAAAGATATTGGATACGATCAGGAGGGATTTAGTTGGAAAACCGCTAATATTGAAACACACCTTCACGAGCAATCAAAAGATATAGCAATGGGTGTTGACTCAAAAGACAATAAAGATGAAGGAGCTGGTGACCAAGGTATTATGTTTGGATATGCCTGTAATGAAACAGAGGAGTTAATGCCTGCGCCTATTCATTATTCTCACAAACTTTTAAGACTAATGGCCCATGACAGAAAAAATGGAAATTTAAAGGGTATTGAACCTGATTCAAAAAGCCAAGTAACAATGCTTTATGAAAATGAAAAACCCGTTAAAGTTACTTCAGTTGTAATCTCAACTCAACATTCAAAAGATTTAGATCAAGAAAAAGTAAGAACTTTAATTATTCCTTACATAAAAAAATCAATTCCAGAAAATTTTTTAACAGATTTAGATCCAAATGAAATTTATATAAACCCAACTGGACAATTTATAATTGGGGGGCCTGATGGAGATACTGGACTTACAGGTAGAAAAATTATAGTTGATACTTATGGTGGAGCATCACCACATGGTGGTGGAGCTTTTTCAGGTAAAGATCCTACAAAAGTGGATAGATCAGCAGCATATGCATCAAGGTACTTAGCAAAAAATATAGTTGCAGCGGGTGTATCTGATAAATGTTTAATTCAATTAGCTTATGCTATTGGAGTGTCAAAACCACTCTCAATTTTTATTAAATTGGCTGATGGAGATGAAAATAAGATTGAAAAGGTTAAAAAGATTATCGAGAATAATTTTAATTTATCTCCTAGAGGAATTAGAGAAATGCTCAAATTAAATAACCCAATATATGAAGTAACCTCAGCTTACGGTCACTTTGGTAGAAAGCCTACCAATAAAGGTGAATTTACATGGGAAATAACAGATAAAGCAGATTTATTTAAATTGTAATCTTGAAAAAACCATAATTTTCTTCTAAAAGACAATTAAATAACTGAATTTACAAAATGGGCACTAGCCCATTTTTTTTTAGGGATTATAAAATGTTAAACAGAGGACTAGATAAATTAGAGCTTTTAAGAATAGTTGAAGCTGTTGCTAATGAAAAATCTATTGATAAAGAACTTGTAATAGGTTCAATGGAAAGTGCTATTCAAAAGGCGGCACTTACCAAGTTTGGAAATGATAATAATATAGAAGTTATTATTGATAGGGAAACTGGTGAGATAAAGATACAAAAGGTTTTAGAAATTGTTGAAAATGTAGAGGATACAGCAAGAGAAATTTCTTTACAGCAAGCACAAAAAATTGACCCAGAAAATAAAGATCTTAAAGTAGGGGAAAAAGTTTTTGAGGAATTACCACAAATAGATTTTGGACGAATTGCAGCGCAAAGCGCTAAGCAAGTTATTAGCAGTAGAGTTAGGGAAGCAGAAAAAAACAGACAATATGAGGATTTTATAGATAAACAAGGTCAAATTTTAAGTGGGATTATTAAGAGATTAGAATACGGTAATGTAATTATAGATTTAGGTAAAGCAGAAGGAGTGATTAAAAAAGATGAATTAATTCCTAGAGAGATTTTGAAAACAGGAGATCGAGTTAAAGCTTATTGTTATGAGGTAAGAAAAGAATTAAAAGGTCATCAAATCTTTTTATCTAGAGCGCATCCACAATTTCTTGCCAAGTTATTTTTTCAAGAAGTTCCAGAGATTTACGAAGGTACAATTGAAATTAAAGCAGTAGCTCGAGACCCAGGAAGTAGAGCGAAAATATGTGTGTATTCACAAGACTCATCAATCGATCCTGTGGGAGCTTGCGTTGGAATGAGAGGAAGCAGGGTTCAAACTATAGTCAATGAGTTACACGGAGAAAAAATTGATATAATAAAATGGACAGAGGATTTACCTACTTTAATATCGGAGTCTTTATCGCCAGCAGAAATCCAAAGAGTTCTTATTGATCAAGATAATAAAAGGATTGATATAATCTTGACTGAAGAAAATTTGAGCAAGGCGATTGGAAGAAGAGGACAAAACGTTAGACTGGCCTCTAAATTAACAAATTACGAAATTGATATATTAACTGACAAAGAGGACTCTGAAAGAAGACAAGCTGAATTTAAAGAAAGAACTGAAACTTTAATTAAAAATCTGGAAGTTGATGAAACCTTAGGTCAACTTTTAGTATCCGAGGGGTTTATTTCAATTGATGAAATAGCACAGTCAAATCCAGACGATATTTCGAAAATCGATGCGATAGATGAGGAAACGGCGAAAGAATTAATTACAAGATCAAAAGAAACTCTAGTGAAAGAAAAAGAGGCAGTTGCTCTTAAACTCAAAGAATTAGGAGTAGAAGAAAAATTAATAGAACTTAAAGGTATGACGCAAGGTATGTTAGTTATATTAGGTCAAAAAAATATTAAAAAATTAAGTGATTTTGCAGATCTTTCATCTGACGAATTGATAGGTGGTTATGACGAAATAAAAGGAAAAAAAATAAGAATAGATGGTTATCTTGAAGAATTTTCTTTATCAAGAAAAGAAGCTGATGATTTAATAATGGCAGCTAGAGAGATAGCGTACAAGTAATGTTATGGAAAAAGAC
>MDTC01020430.1_pt1 | contig 14155 bp, 9 predicted proteins | sample 811181 | NCBI WGS metagenome assembly MDTC01 (sample SAMN05326644, study PRJNA326480) | marine metagenome | isolation source: seawater | place: Pacific Ocean: North | collected 2011
CTTAAACAAATTTACCTGATTAAAAGGATCAAATAGTCCATAATTGTAATCTAAAAGTCCATTTAAATTTTTTATTCTTAAATTATTATTAAACCAGAAACATTTACTTAGATCTGATTGATTCAATGCAACAAATAACTTTAATTTCCCTATTTATATTCTTTCAACTTTTAATAGGAAAGTCTTTTGCTGATGAAAAAAAAATCAGTGGATCGAAACCCAATATTTTATGGATAACGGGAGAGGATATGAGCGCAAGATGGCTGGGTTGTTATGGAAACAAGCAGATAGAAACCCCTAACTTTGATAAGTTTGCCAGTGAAGGTTTTTTGTATTCGAATTGTTTCACTCAGTCTCCTGTATGTGCTCCTGCAAGGAGCGGTTGGATTACGGGAATCCATCCTACCTCCTTGGGAACTGTATATATGCGAAGCAAAAATCCAATTCCAGAGCGCTTGAAGCTTTACCCTGATCAATTACGTGCCAACGGATACTTTGTAGCTAATTGGACTAAAACAGACTACAACTTTTCAAATAGACGGGAAAAAGGCCACAACGGTGGTGGAGAAAATCAAGGTACTTGCGGTCACTATTTAAAAACTTGGGATCATTATGGCAAATTTGCTTGGGAAAATCCAGATCGGGAGCTCAATCAACCTTTTTTTCAGGTAGTTAACACCGCGGGCTGTCATGAATCTTTTCTACACAGGTCCAGCAATACGAATACTCACCCTAAAAGTAAGATTACCGTGAATCCAGAGGAAATGAAACTGGCTGCCTATCATCCAGATATTCCGGAGATGAGAATGGACTATGCTAGATACACTGTAGGAGTCATGAAGGCAGACAATAGTCTTGGTGCAATATTAAATAAATTAAAGCAAGATGGACTCTCAGAAAATACGATTGTTGTTTACGCCTCGGATCATGGAGGGGTTATTGGAAGAAGCAAACGATTTTTGTTCGATTCTGGAACTCACTCCGCTCTGATCATTCGCATCCCGGAAAAGTTCAAGTATTTATGGCCTGATCAGAATGTCGGAGTTGTGGTAGATCGTTTGGTAAGTTTTATTGATATGCCAAAAACTTGGTTGAGTATTACTGGATCTGCAGTTCCAAAAGAAATGCAAGGCAATATTTTTCTAGGCAAAGACGAGGAAGAACCAAGGCAGTTCGTTCACATGGGAAGGCAAAGAATGGACGAGGTGCCTGATATGCAAAGAGGAATTCGAGATGGACGTTATTTGTATATACGCAATTTTGAACCCTTTCGCCCCAATGGACAACACCTAGCTTATCTTTGGAAGGCTCCCTCTATGAATGCTTGGGAAAAGCATCACTTGTCAGGAAAAACCGACGCAATCACAGGTGCTTTTTTCAAACCAAAGCCCGTGGAACAACTTTTTGATTGCCTTCAAGATCCTGACAATGTGGCCAATCTTGCTGGAAATCCAGACTATGCGGACCGTTTGAAGCAAATGAGAACTTCACTCAAAGATAGACAAGTGGCCATCCATGATTGCGGTTATTTGCCGGAGGATATGTTATTGGCCCGCTCAAAAAAGCACCAAATGCCGATCTATGATTTGATTCGAACTCCAGATTTTTTTGATCAAGTAAAGTATATGGAGGCCGCTGATTTAGCTAATTTTGCTTCTATTGAGGATGCTTCCGCCTTGTTTGATTTGCTAGAGTCTGAGGATGAAGCACTCCGCTATTGGGGAACTGTTGGATTTTTACATCTAGGTAAAGAAGCAGCTACCCCCGCGGTCTTAGCAAAAATGACAGGATTTTTAAAAACAGAAGTTGAGAATTTTAGCACTCTGGACATCCGAGTAACTGCCGCCTTGTATTTGGGACTTTTAGGCAAGGAGAAAAATGAAGTCATCCATTGCTTAGCTGAGTCGATTGTGGTGGCTGAAAGTCTCAGGGCTTGGGGAAATGTATTTCTATTAGGAAAACAAATAGAAGGGATTGCTGAAGTTTTGAGCAATATGAAATTAAAATCAAAAGACAAGGAGCGGTTGGCAGTGTTTCAATCCCGCTTAAAAAATAAAATTTAAATTGGATAAATTAGAAATTATATGAAAAAAAAACAGTTTGTACTTTCATGCTTGTTAATTATTGGTGTCTCTATTTTTGGCCAGAGTTCATCCCCAAATGTTGTTTTTATTTTAACAGACGACCAAAGATGGGATGCCTTGAGCTGTATGGGCAATCCTTATTTAAAGACTCCAAATATTGATCGTCTTGCTCAAGAAGGCGTTCTTTTTAAAAATCATTTCTGCACCACTTCTTTATGTTCTCCGAGTCGGGCCTCAATTTTAGGGGGTTTGTATGCGCATGCACATGGTGTGGTTAATAATTTTACTGATTATCCTAAAGATTTGCCTACTTTTCCACGTCAACTGCAAGAGGCCGGGTATTCTACAGCTTATATCGGAAAATGGCACATGGGTGAGGCAGATGACAGCAAAAGGCCAGGATTTGATCATTTCATTACCCACCGTGGACAGGGAAAATACTTTGATACAGAGTTTAGGGAGAACAGTGGGCCAAGAAAAGTAGTTCCTGGATATTACACAAATGTCGTAACAGATATGGCGATTGATTGGATCGATTCGTTGAAAAATGAGGAGCCCTTTTTGCTAATGTTAGGCCACAAGGCTCCTCATAGTTTTTATTATCCAGAAAAAAAATACGAACGTGTTTTTGATTCAATCCGGGTTCCTTATCCAGAGACTGCTTTTGAATTGAGTAACAAACCCAAGTGGATCACTGAGAGATTGAACACTTGGCATGGGATCTACGGACCTTTATTTGATTGGAGGAAAGATTTCCCAGACTCATCCGCCTCAGGGATGCTTGCATTCGAGAATATGATTCGGGCTTATTGGGGGACATTACTTTCAGTGGATGACTCTGTGGGTCGACTTTACAAAAAGTTGGATCGCATGGGAGTTTTGGACAATACATTGTTTATATTTACGAGCGATAATGGTTTGCTCAATGGGGAGCATGGAATGGTTGACAAAAGAACGGGGCATGAACCTTCGATTCGCATTCCCCTTGTCGTTCGTTACCCCAAGCTTGTTTCCCCTAAATTCCCTAAAATAATTGAACAACAAACGCTCACTCTCGATTTTGCTGCTTCTATTTTGGATATTTGCGATCAAAAACCACTCCCAATGACACAAGGCAGTTCCTGGAAAAAATTGATCACTGATGGAGACTCAGATTGGAGGACAAGTTGGTATTACGAATACAACTATGAATATCAATTTCCATACACTCCCAACGTGCGAGCCCTTAGAACCGATCAATGGAAGTTCATTCGGTATCCACATGGAGATGGTTCTGAAGACAAACATATGGCAGAGTTGTACAATCTCAATGAGGATCCCAATGAGAAGTTGAATCTAATACGAGATCCAAATTACAAAGACCTGATTCAAAAACTCAGCAAGGAATTAGATCAACTCATATTAGCAGCCAATCCAGATAAAGAGGATTGGATGCCGATCGATCAGGGCATAAAGGGAAATCTACCAGACGAAGAGATCCGTTAGATTCCAAAAGTGATTCAAGAAAAAGGTTTAGAAATCAAACGGGTAAGCAGTTAAAAGCTAAGTTTCTGTAGCGATTTTAAAAATAATCAGGGGAAAAATTACAATGAACACAACTAAAACTATGAACTTCTTACACAAAACACGAATCGTTTTGATTTTTATTTCCATTCATTGTGCGCTTTTAATCAATGCTAATGGGAATGAGAAAAAACCTTTGAATGTTCTATTCATTGCTGCAGATGATCTTAATTGTGCCATTAGTTCTTATGGTTGCGAAGAAGCCATCACTCCAAACTTTGACCGCTTAGCTGCAATGGGTGTTCAGTTTGACAATGCTTATTGCCAACAAGCTCTATGTGGTCCCAGTCGAAATAGTGTTATGACTGGAATGCGACCTAATAGTATCACTTGCTATGGCTTAGGGGATTTATTTCGTGTTTACCAACCGAATAGAACTTCGCTGGGTGAATTTTTTATAAATCAGGGGTATTATTCGGGTAGAGTAGGTAAAATTTATCACTATGGAAATCCTGATCGAATTGGTACGGATGGTAGAGACGATAAATTGAGTTGGTCAGAGCGTTTCAATCCGGTAGGTATTGACAAGACTATGGAGGAGAAGATTGTTCGCTTTCCGGGCGGACGCACCGGTAAAAAGGGAGGATTGGGGATTTCCATGTCTTATTGGGACCCGATCAGTGAAGACGACGATCATACAGATGGTAAAGTCGCCACTCAAGCGATTCAAATGATTGAATCTAACAAAGACCGCCCCTTCTTTATTGCTGCAGGTTTTTTCAATCCTCATTGTCCTCATGTTGCTCCTAAGAAGTATTTTGATTTGTATGATATCAATGCCATTCAAATGCCTGACCTAGAGCTTGCCAAAAAAGATCTGGAGGATGTTCCTCCTCTGGCTTTAAAGAAGGATTTGAAAGGTTGGCCATTTTGGAGGCAAAATGTAACTCTGGATGAAGCAAAACAATCCAAGTTGGCTTATTTGGCTACCATTTCTTTCGTGGATGCTCAGGTAGGTCGATTGTTGGATGCCCTTGAAAAAAACAATCTAATGGATCGAACGGTGATCGTTTTTTGGTCGGATCATGGTTATTTTATAGGGGAAAAGGGACTTTGGTTTAAGCGTAAAGCTTTTGAGCTCTCAGCTCGAGTTCCTCTGTATATAATGGCTCCAGGGATTAAGGGTGGGGTTGCCTGCAAGAGGACTGTTGAATTGATTGATCTTTTTCCAACGATTGTGGATTATGCCGGTTTTGAAGTTCCAACTGGATTGGATGGAGTCAGTCTGAGGCCTCTTTTAGAAAATCCAAATAGGAATTGGGAACGGCCGGCCTTTACTCAAGTTCATCATTCGTCCGAAGAACAAGGCTATTCTATGAGAAATGAAAAATGGCGCTACACGGAATGGAATCGAGGAAAAGATGGGGTTGAATTATACAATCATGAAATGGATCCGGATGAAGTTCACAACCTAGCAAAGAATCCAGAGTTCAGTTCGGTTGTAAATTCAATGAGCAAAGAACTAAGAATTTACAGCGATACCTATAAACCAAAACCAGCTAAAAAGAAAAAAGTGATCAAAAAGGATGGATGATTTTAAATTTATCCTCTAATAATTTTCAGACTTCAATTTTGATGGGCTGGATCGTTTAAAATTTTCATTAATAGTTAAAATTTATCAAATAATCCATATGTTTAGTCTAAAAATCCATACTATTTCAGCTGTTTGCAATTATATTGTAGGTTCCCATTTTTCTCTTCCTAAATTAATCTCTCTCAAATCCGCTTAAATTTCCAATCTTTCGCATCATGAATCCTTTATTACTGTTTATTATATTCGCTTGTTTCTCTGTATGTTTTGGGTTTGACCGAAGTCAAATCGACACGGACCCAGATACCTCCCCGTTGAATCCCGAGGTATCTCGTAACAAAATTTTTGTCAAAGAACCTTTTCAAGTAGATTTGGTTGCTTCGGAGCCTCTAGTCAATGAACCGATTTGTATGGTTTGGGGTGGTGACGGCTCTTTGTATGTAGTGGAACTTCGAGGATATATGCAAGACCTAGACAATACTGGAGCTCAAGCTCCTGTAGGAAGAGTGGTTCGTTTGGTAGATGAAAATCAAGATGGGATCTGGGACAAAAAGTCTGTATTCATCGATGAATTAGTGGAACCTAGAGCTTTACTTGCAGTCAAAGGTGGAATTTTAGTGGGCGCTCCACCGAACATATTCTTTTGTAAAGATACCAATGGAGATGGGGTTGCAGATGTTCAGAAATCAATCTATGACAAGTTCGGTTCCAGAAATGGGAATGTGGAGCACAAACACAACGGTCTTATGTGGGGATTGGACAACTGGATTTATAATGCCAAAACTTCGGATCGTTACCAATACATTCCTGACGATCAGGGTGGAAAAATCATTCAAGGAAAAACAGGTTTTCGAGGTCAGTGGGGAATTACACAAGACAACGTAGGGAATCTATATTCTACAATCAATTCAAATCCATGGACTGGAGAGATGATAGGATTGGATTATTTAATGCATGACAACTTGAGTTTTGATCCAATGTTCAATGATCTTGCAAGGATTGAGCCTGATTTTAAAACGGTTTGGCCGATTCAAGGAACTGCCGATGCTCAAGCAGGCAGAGGGATTTTAAGAAAAGAGGATCGTTCTTTGATTAAATTTACGGCTATTGGAGGCCAAACGCTTTTTCGAGGTGACAAGCTTGGTGAGGAGATGGTGGGTCAATATTTTATTCCGGAACCAGTGGGTCGTCTTGTAAGGCGAGGCATTTTTCTTGAAGATGAAGATGGTTTTAAAACTTTGACCAATCCTGAAAAAGAGAATCAGGTTGAGTTTCTTGCTTCCAAAGACCCAAATTTCCGTCCTGTCTACTCTTATACGGGTCCTGATGGATGTTTGTATATTATAGATATGTATCGTGGGATTATTCAGGATGGAAATTGGACAAAAGAGGGATCCTATCTCCGAAAAGAAATCAAGCGAAGAAATCTGGATAAGAATATTCAGAGGGGTCGAATTTACCGAGTTATCAAAAAGGGGTTCGAAGCAGATCGTATCCCTAAAATGGACTTTTTCTCCAATGAACAGTTGATCTTAGCATTGGCTCACCCGAATGGTTGGTGGCGAGATGAAGCCCAAAAACGTTTGGTGCTTGCAAAGGACCGTTCTGTGGTTCCTGAACTAAAGAAACTTTTGTCTGAGGAGAATTCTGGCTTGGGTAGATTGCATGCTATATGGACTCTACAGGGTCTAAATGCTTGGGATAAAGATTTAGCACGAATCGCTGTTAAAGATGAAGATTGGCGAGTGCAAGTAGCTGCTATTAGAGCCAGTGAAAATTCTATGCTAAACGATTCGGAGTTTGTGCAGTTGTTTGATGATATGGAGGTCTCCAATGTTAGAGTTGCCAAGCAACTTATTTTGTCATTAGGCCTTTGCAACAGTAAAAAAGGGGTTTCAAAACCTGTGAAATCGACCGCCAGTCAAATCGTTTCCAAAGTATCCATGAAGCATTTTACGAATGAACTCATTGTTCTGTCTACAGTTGTATCTATGAAAGGCAAAGAGATTCAAATGTTAGCCAACATTTATGAGAGTAATACTCCAGCATCTCAATCTGAAACTTGGATTCGTATTTTGTCTCGAGTGATTTTAAAGTCAGGCAATGCTGAGACCGTTAAATATTTGGTGAATGGTGCCCTCAAAAAGGATCTTGAATTTCAAAAAATGGTGATTCATTCGATTGCGGATGCTATCCCTCAGAATAAAACCAGAAAACGGCTTCAAGTGAATTTAGTTCGGTTTGACAGTAAACCAGAGGCTTTAACCCAATTAGCCAAAATCAGCAAACTGGATACTGAGACAGCAAAAAAAATGAAGGTTGCGATGCGATGGTTCACTTGGCCTGGAGAATCTCGATTTGATCAGGAGTTTGCAGTGCCTCCAATGGTTGCATGGGAAAAGGAATTGTATTCGCAAGGCAGCACGATTTATTCAGGGCTCTGCTCCGCTTGTCATGGCAAAGAGGGTGAGGGAGTTAAAATGGGAGCCAATCAGTATCTTGCACCTGCATTTGCTGGTAACAAACGGGTCGGAGGCAAACAGGATGTGGTCACCCGAATATTACTACATGGAATGACTGGTCCAATTGACAACGTTACTTACGGGGGCTTGATGGCATCAATGGGTAACAATGATGACAAATGGCTTGCTGCAGTTCTTACTTACATTCGTCGATCTTGGGGGAACGAGGCTTCAACAATTTCTGAACATGATGTGAGAGCTATTAGAAGGAAATATGTGGATCGAAAAACCCCTTGGACTCAAAAAGAGTTAGCGGTGAAATCGAAGAAAAAATAGCACTTATGTCACCCGCTTATCCGTTTCCATTGATTAAAATATTTTTAATCATTACCTATATTCATAGTCTGGTTTTCGCTAATGGAAATGTTCAGTCTTACCAAGCTGAAGAGCAAGCCATAGCAAAACAAATCACCCAATTGCTTTTAAAGCAAAAGCAATTGAAGATCGATATTAAGTATATGAAAAATGCATCGGATGTTGAGTCCGCTGTGGATTCCATTGTTGTTGTTCCTCCAAAAAAAGAACGTTCTCTCTTAATTTTTTCTAAAACTACTGGGTTCCGACATGGTTCTATCGAGTTAGGAACCGCAGTGTTCCAAAAAGTAGCCGAGAAAACTGGAGCATTTACAGTGGAGGTCAGTGAAAATATGGATGATATAAACACTGAGAATCTAGCTCGTTTTGATGCAATTATGATGTTAAACACAACAGGCAATCCCATTCATAGAAAAGATCCAAGAAAAGCATTTGATAATTTTTTAAAAGAAGGAAAGGGTTTGATTGGGATTCATGCGGCGACTGATTGTCATTCCAATTGGAAAGAGTATATGTCAGCGATGGGAGGACTTTTTGCAGGTCATCCTTGGTTTTCAAAAAGCTTAGTGACTCTTTGTAATGAAGATCCTAAACATCCATGCGCTCACATGATCCCCCAAGGATACAAGATTAAAGATGAAATATATCAATACCAAGACGATAAATATTTCACAAGAGATGCATTGAGAATTTTGGTCAGTCTGGATCTTCATGGTGAGGATATGTTTCGCGATAAAGCCAAAAGGAAAGATCATGATTATGCGGTTTCTTGGATTCGAGAATACGGAAAAGGAAAGGTTTTTTATACCAATCTTGGTCACAACGAAAGTACCTTTATGAACCCGATCGCTCTTCAGCATATGGTATCTGGAATACAATATGCATTTGGTGATATAGAAGCGGATGCTACTCCTTCTGCAAAAATTGGCAAGCTTCCCAAGGCTCCTCCCGCTGAGTTTTTAAGGAATTAGAATTTGTGAATTGAATTCAAACGACAAATTCTTTTCAGAATTCCCTATAAATTTATAAAGAATTTTTTATTTTAAACCATTATTTTAAATTATGAGATTTATGCATTTATTCTTTCCGATCTTTAATGATTCTTTGAGGTTTAATAAAAGATTTGAATTTCCTTGTGTTTTAGATTTTGGATCCAAACAAATAAAAATTGGAAAGCATGTCTAAAATCTCTTGATTGATTATGAAACTACGAAATACAGTCTCTTTCTTTTTGTTAATCCTCTCGCTTTCCTTGGTTCAAGGCAAACAGAGCTCCCCAAATATTGTTTTAATTATGGCAGATGACATGGGCTATGAGTGTATCGGTGCTCATGGGGGAACTTCTTACGAAACCCCGAGGATTGACAAACTTGCCGATGAAGGAATGCTCTTTGAGCAATGTCATGCACAGGCAATTTGCACCCCCTCTCGAGTGAAAATTATGACAGGAACCAGCAATGTGGTGAATTACATCAAATTCGGTAAATTAGACAGAAAGTTAAAAACTTTTGCTCATTATTTTCAAGAAGCTGGATATGCAACAGGGATCATGGGTAAATGGCAACTGGGTCAAGAGGATGACTCTCCGATTCATTTTGGATTTGATGAAGCTTACATGTGGAGACACAGTTTGAAAAGTTCCGTTCAAGGATTCAATGGTGATAATAGGGATTCTCGCTTTGCGAGCCCATGGATGCAACATACTCAAATAATAGAGGGTAAAATTGAATCTAAAACCAAGCAGTATCCCTATAAATATGGCCCGGACTTAAGTTCTAATTTTGCTTGTGATTTTATTGAAAAAAATAAAGACAAACCTTTCCTGCTGTACTATCCCATGGCTCTTGTGCATTGCCCCTTTGATTCTACTCCTGATTCAGAAGATTGGGAATCGAACAATCTGGGTAGCCTCACTTACAAAGGGGATGAAAAATATTTTGCTGATATGATGGCTTACACGGACAAAATTGTCGGTAAGATTGTTGACAAACTGGAAGCTTTGGATCTAAGAGAAAATACCTTAATTATTTTTACGGGTGACAACGGGACCGACAAACCGATTGTTTCTAATATGGGGGATACCAAAATTGTAGGTTCTAAGGGGAAGCCGATCGAGTGGGGAACTCATGTGCCCTTTGTTGCCAGTTGGCCTAGAGAAATTCCTCCTAATTCTAAAAATTCAGACTTGATTGATTTTAGTGATGTTTTACCTACTATGTGTGCTGCAGCTGGTATAGAGGTTCCCAATTCCCCAGAATTGACGGGTATCAGTTTTCTACCTCAGCTTATGGGTGAAAAAGGTTCTCCAAGGGAATGGCTGTATTGTTGGTATCATCCAAGAGAAAAAAATCCAGTTACCGTTTTTAGTCGATCCTTGAACTACAAATTGTACAACACGGGCAAATTTTTCAACATCTCCAAAGATGTCCTTGAAAAAAATCCTCTTGAAGAAAGCGACCTTTCAGAAGTGGCTTGGTCGGAACGAAAAAAATTACAAGATGTGCTGGATCGTTTTGAGGATCTAGAAATCAATCGTGAAAAAAATAAACGGTGAAATGATGAAAAATAGTAGAAGAATTCAAAAGATTAGGAAAATAGATGTATAATTTAAAGAGTATGAATAATGAAAGATTGTCTCAAAGCTTTGGTTGGAATTCTATGAAGTGTTGGTTTCTAGTTATTCCTATCGCCAGTTTGTTTGTTTCCAGCCTTGCTGCTGGAATTGCCATTCCTAATGAGGAGGCCGTTCAACCTGATTACTTGACACCGGAAGATCTAGAATTAATTGAAAAGTCACTCAACAAAAAAAATCTAAAAGAGGGAAAAGCTTTGTATGGTCAGGCTTGTTTTGCCTGTCATGGTCATAAATTAGAGGGTGCTACAGGACCGAACTTGGTTGATGGAGAATGGTTGCATGGGGGAAGACCATCCAACTTGTATCAAAGTATTTCCAAAGGTTTCAGCGAGAAAGGAATGATGGCTTTTGACACCATGTATTCTAGTAAACAAAGAGAAAATTTGGTGGCTTATCTTCTATCTAAATCTTCTGGACTTAAAGATCTGGAGTTTGAACTTCGGCCTGGGGCAGAAGGTCTTGAAAGTGGATTGAGTCAGGAAATGTACAAAACGGGACCCATGCCTCAACAGCTTCTTCATTTTGATATGATGGAATCCGAAGAACCTGCTGTGATTTCATTCATTGGTAAAATCTTTTTCTCCTCTAAAGTTAATTTTGGTCTTCTGGTGACTGCGAATAGTGATTTAAGAATTACTATGGCAAATGATATTTTGATGGAGAATTTAAATGGGGAAGGAACCGATTTCACAGATCAGACTCGGAGATCTTGCGGTGCCGGATGGTTCCCCTTCAGGATCGATTACTTATACCGAGGAAAGTCTAGTAAAATAACTGCCACCGTATCGCCTAGGAAATTGGATAAATTGGAATTATCTCTGGATACTAAGAAACTTAAAACTCCTAAATTTTATGAAAGTATTGATGAAATGGCGAGAGTGGTTCGGTTTCATTTTAAAGATCTACCACCGATGTCACTTGCTGTAGGGGTTCCCGGAGGAAAACACTATGCTATGTTGGATGCCGAGCTTGGAGGCCTCCTATCCGTATGGAAAGGTGAAAAATTTGTAGAGACCTCAGGGCAAAGAAATAAAAGAGCTGGAAATCCAGCCATTTTAGGAAACAAACCTGTATTTAGCTCAGAAGAGGGCGTTTATTTGTGGGATGCCAAAAATGATACGCCCTTAGAATATATTGCCTATGACGTAGACGAGCAGGTTGTATTTCATTATGAGCACAAGGGGGTTGGGATTTCCATTACTCCTCAATTGAAAGGAAAGACATTTGGAATGGCATTTGAATTCAAAGACCCATTGAAATCCCCCTTGGTCTTAAAACTTGGGGAATCTAAATTGAAAGTTAACGGAGGCACCGTTAAAGATGGCTTGGTTCATCTGCCCCAAGGTCACTCAAATTCACTCAGTCTAAGTTTATAAGGATTTTATCATGAGAAAAAAAACATTTAAATCTTACCTACTGCTTTTGTTAGCCATCAATCCTTTATGGTCTGAGGCTCCTTTAGGTTATGAAATTGAGACTATAGCATTGCCCAACGTCAAGAAATTCAACGTTGCTGGAATGGATGTTCACCCAGATGGGACTGTCTATTTATGCACTCGTGAGGGAGCCATTTGGAAAAGGTCACAAAAGGAGTGGTCTCGATTTGCTCAAGGTTTGCATGAACCCTGTGGATTGAAAGTAGTCGATCACGGAAATATTCTTGTAAGTCAGAAGCCTGAGCTTACAAGAGTGCTCGATCGAAACGGAGATGGATATGCGGATCGTTATGAGAGTATTACTACTGACTTTACTTTTTGGGGAAATTATCATGAATTTCATTATGGTCCCATCATGGATGAGAAAGGAAATCTCTTTGCAACCCTCAATCTCCAAACGAATGGTTATCAATATCAAGGAAATGCAATGGGAAGTTCTGGGGGATATCGAGGTTGGCTCTACCAAGTCAAACCCGATGGAACTTTTATACCCTTTGCATATGGTCTTCGATCTCCTGCTGGAATTGGTTGGGGCCCAGAAAAAACGATTCTCACCACTGACAATCAGGGAGGATGGATGGGCTCGTCTCGACTCAATGTCACTGAGAAAGGTAAGTTTTACGGGGCCCCTGTGTCTCAGATCGATATTGAGGGTTGGACTCCCGAGCGGGTAGAAAAGGAGATGACCGTTGATGACTTTGATAAATTGCAGGAAGATCCAGCTTGTTGGGTCCCTCATATCGAAATTGCAAATTCACCGGGAAATCCAATTTTGGACAATACGAATGGTAAATTTGGTCCTTTCGGGGGAGATATTTTTATTGGGGATCAAAGCAATTCCAATATTTTTAGAGCAATGCTTGAAAAGGTGAACGGAAAATGGCAAGGGGCAATCACGAATTTTATTACTGGTCTGCAATGTGGTGCAATAAGAATCAGCTTTGCTCCTGATGGATCTTTGTGGGTTGGACAAACAGCCCGTGGATGGGCCTCTAAAGGTGGAAAGCCATTTGGAGTTCAAAGAATTACTTTTGATCCGGAAGTGATGCCTTTTGAGATTCAAAAAGTGAATATCACACCCAAGGGATTCAAGGTAACTTTCACTGAGCCTTGTGACAAAAAGAGTTTGAGAGATATTCATGGTTCTGCATATTGGTATGCTTACAATTCTGGTTATGGTTCTCAGAAAATTCGAACGGAGAGTTTTGAAAAAGCTCCTTATAATCTCAGCGAGGATGGTAGAACCTTAGTCATTGATACCAATTTGAGCGAAAGATTAGTATTTGAATTTGATTTAGGAAAATTAAAATCAAAAAGTGGTAAAAGTATGGTAAATCAAAAGTTTTTCTACACTGTTAGAGAAATCCCCACCAAAGAGGGAGTTTAGTAGATTCTTAAAATCTTGGTCGGTCTATTGTCCTTTCATTGGATTCCAGTATTTTAAGCATCCCTTTCTATCAATAGAAATTCTAATTATGAACCATTCTTTCTATGTCTTTAAAAGATAATTTTCTCTCTAGAAACGCTGTAGTATTGGGCTTGTTTTTATTTGCAATCTGGACGCTTGAAGCTTCTGAAAAACCAAATGTCATTGTAGTATTGGTCGATGATATGGGTTTTTCTGACTTGGGTTGTTATGGGTCTGAGATTAAGACACCCAATTTAGATCAGCTTGCAGCCTCTGGGATTAGATACACCGCAGCTCACAATGTTTCCAAGTGCTATCCTTCACGCGCTGCTCTATTGTCAGGTCTCTATTTTCAACGTTCAGACAGGGAGTATTCGAATTCCGCTTTGTTTGGAGAAGTTCTAAGACCGATTGGATATAGAACCCTATGGTCTGGAAAAAATCATAGTAATACTGATCCCAGAACCCGAGGATTCGATCGCTTTTATGGGCTCATGGGAGGCGCTAGCAATCATTTCAATCCTGGAGATAAAGCTAGACCTGGGGAGGGAATACCGGCTGGAGCTAAAAAAGGAAAGTGGATCATTGGTGACAAGGAGATTCGTGGTTTTGTTCCAGAAGATAAGTCTTGGTATTCCACAGACGCTATGACAGATGCAGC
>MDTC01241512.1_pt1 | contig 14154 bp, 14 predicted proteins | sample 811181 | NCBI WGS metagenome assembly MDTC01 (sample SAMN05326644, study PRJNA326480) | marine metagenome | isolation source: seawater | place: Pacific Ocean: North | collected 2011
CCATTAGAAGCACCTGAAACCTCGCCGTAAAGAGCAAGATCTTCGTTAACACCATAAGAAGCACCAACCTTACCAGAAAGTTCTGTTTCTGTATCGTCAGTTGTCTCACTATGAGCTAGTGAAGGACCACCTTGTACGTAGTATGCGATCTTACCTTCTGTACCAGCAGTTCCCTCATATCCAAGATGGATATCGGTTGCTGTAGAAGAATAGTCTCCATCAGGATATGAAAGGTTAGATTCAACATTCACGTATGGACCAGCAAAAGCTGCACCAGCGAGAAGGAATGGAGATGCTGCAATAGCAGCGATTGTTGATTTGATAGACATGTTTGTTTTTTTCTGTGTCTCGCAAGGATACAAAAATACCCTGCGGATGATAGACTTCCCCGACATGGGAGTCTTATTACATCTACAGGGGTACGATTCTTTCGAGTCCTGAGTTATGTAAATCTATTTATACATTATTACATCTTATGGGTGATACGGTCAACCCCCCTTGTGCCAGTTTGTTAACAGTCTGCTAAATTGGGGTGTTCACCAGTAGCATAATATGCTGCTGCATTTTCACCTGCTGTCTCGCAAGTGTAGGAACCAGCACTACCTGTATCCATGTAACTGAAGGATCCACCACCACCTCCTCCATTATTCATTCCGATTCCACATCCCATCAATAGCAGTGGTGTAAGGAGTAGTAGGGTTTTCATTCTTCCTCGTTAAGTTGTTCCACCCAATCGTCATCAGGTGTAAATATGATTGGACCTTGTGCTATCGCAGTTTCAAGGTCTTCTAGAAGATCGTCATCATCCATGAGTTTAAGAATTTAAAAATATCTGAGTACCTTTAATATTCAGTATACTACTAGACTCAATAGTCATGATTCCCTGTGAAGTGAATGTCTTAACTCCTTTGGAATCATGAGTAGAAGTTCCAGTAACATTAATAATCTCATTACCTTTATTGGTTTCTGTTAAGTCCTTGTATGTTAAAGTATACCCCTTAGTGATAGTATCTGTTAAAGCTTTACCAATAGTACGAGTTACGTTACCATCGGTGATAGTATCAGTAAAATTACCACTCGTTAATGTTCTATCATAATTGCCCTTAGTAAGGGTCTCTGTGTGGTTACCTTTAGTGATAGTGGTAGCCGTATTACCAAGATCCACAGTCAGTTGATACGAATCACCACTAACCTTGGGTATTGGTGTCGATAACTTACCACCTATCTTATGCTTAAACTTACCACCAAAATCAAGTATACCATCACCTGTTGCTTTTATCTCAACATGTCCATTAGTATCAAGAGAATATAATGATCTTTTATCATCCTTCATATCAATAGTATAGTGACCCTTTACTGTCTCCTTCTTCTGTCCACTACACTCAAGTTCCTGAAATGCACATTTTGTAGTAATCTTACCTGCTGCTCTCTCAATAGTACCACTACAAGCACCAGACTGATCTGGTTCACCTGCCTGTAATTTTATGCTATTTCCTTTTAAGGTTAAATCATTAGTAGCAGTTACGGTTACATTCTTACCTCCTAGTGCCATATGACCATCAATAGACTCTACATTAACATCACCATATGATGTAATAGATATTGGTTTATCCTGATCTAAGAAGTTTTCAATCTCAAGGTTAAGTTTACCACCAACCTTAAGTGTTAGGTCACCCCATGCCCTTAAGGTCATGTTACCACCGTCTTCGTCTTCTCCTACCTTAGAAGCACCTATGAATACGTTACCCTTCTCATCGAAGTCAAGTTTCTGACCATTATCTGTAGCAATAATAAATGTGACTCTACCTTCTGGGTTCTGTTGTCTTATAATCTTACAACCAAACAACCTCTCAGCAGCCATCAAGGCTTCTTCTGTAGCAGATCCAGGATTACTATCAGTACCTCTAGAAGTATTAGAGGTGGGCAACCCCCCATTGTTTAAACCATCTTTGGTATTCTTTGCTGATGTTTGAGTCTGACTTGTCATGTTGGGCAATCCACGTAACTACCTGTACCTACCTTCGCATATCCTAGCAGATCTCTGGTCTCACTGTCAAGACATACTAAACTTGCTACTGCAAAAGCACCAAATCCATCACCAACTATTTCAACCTTTGGTGACTCATCAAAAACAGTAGTCCTATCTACTACATCAAATCCACTAACAAATCCATTTGAATTAATTCTTGCTGATACTAATGATGAGTCACCATTAACATAAACAGTAGGTGGTGTTGTATACTGCATTCCAGGTCTAACTAGAGTAAGTGAATCCAATACACAGTTCACAGTATCTGGTTGATTAGTAACGTAGTTAGTTCCTCTCTGGGTGATACGAATTTCTGATACCCTACCCTCAACATCAAGTAATGGTATACCAATAGCACCCCATCCTTGACCAGTAATAGCGATCTTAGGTGGTAGTATGTATGGATCACCTGGATCATCAATAGGTATTTCAATAATCTTTCCACCCTTATCAACAATAGGATCACCAAGGGTAGGTTCTTTAAATCCTGGATCTGTGTATGGTGGTTTAGGTGAAGAGAACTTTTCTTCTTGTGCTAATATATCAACCAATGCTACAGCACCAGTACCATTAACACTGAATGTTAGACTCTCTGTCTTCTCTACTTCTGCATCATCTGCAATACCAATAACAAGTATAGATTTATTATCTTCTATAACAAATGTTCCATATAGATTACCACCAACAATATCAGACTGAGTAATGTCTGGACCGAATAATGTATATCCCATCAATGTACCATTAGGTATACCATTAGATGTTATACTATAAGTAATGAACTCACCTTCCTTATACTGTAACTTATCAGAAGTTACATTAATGCTGTACTCATCGTTAATTACAACATCGGGTGGTGTTACACCAGTATCAATAATAGGATCACGATTAGGATCTGTAGGAGTACCACCAGTAACAGGTACTATAGTAACAGGAGGATTACCAGGTCCAGTGAAAGGTGGTACATATGGAGTAGGATCAGTTGGTTCTGGAACAGGAACGAGACCAATAGTTACTATTGCTTCTCTCTTTAAAAATTCTGCTTCACCTAGACCAGTAGCATATTCAATCTCCACCATGAAATCTTCAGGTGTATCATTCTCTTGATCTCTAATAGTAGGTATCTCAATATATCTTTCTGTCTGATTCTTACCAAATCCAAGTATACCACTAGTCTCTTCATAATCTGTACCCTGTGTAGCAGTACCATCTTTAGTCTTATAGGTTACAGAACTTGATGCATCAATATAACCACTCCTAACAACCTTAACAAGTGCTTTCTCACCCTCTATAACATTAGTATCATAGATATCATAATTTGTTAATCTCTCTGTTGGTGTTGCATCACCATCACCAGGATCTAAAGTTCCAGCACCACCTCCACCAGGAGTTGTATCATATATGTTAGGGTTAGTACCACCACTAGGTACTATAGCAGGTAGTCCACCAAATATAATACCACCTGTTTTCTCTGGATCATCATATCCTCTAGCGTCATTACAAACACTCTGACCATAATCCAAAGGACCATTTTCTATTGAATCAAGAAGACCATCTAAGAAGTCTCCACCTCCATCTTTCTTCTGCTTACCAGTACATCTGGTATCTTCCTTACCACATTTTGAATCAGGACCACCACAAGAGATACCAAGAAGACTCATGATCTTGAACATTGCACCACCGATCATATTCAAAGCACCACCAGCAACATTCAAGATTGATTGAAGAGGACCGAGAACACTATTCATAAGTCTTTGTACGAAAGACATTATCTTGTTTATGATAGCATTAACGAATATATCAATCTGACATGTTGCAGACCTGAATACTTTCAAGAGATAATCAAATATCAAACTGGTAATAAAATCAGTCAGTCTTCCCATTATATCTTCAATGGAACAACCGATTTTCTCTAGTACCATAGTCAACCATTTATCAACACCCTCTAAGATGCCTTTAAATGGTGATAATATTGCCTTGACGAGCATATCAACGCCCTTCTTCAAGTAACTGATGATAGTTCCACGTATCCTCGCCATAGCAGATCTGACGACTCTCAGTATCTTATTAATATAACCATGAGCTTTGTCCATATAACTGAAGAGTTCTCCAGTTGCTCTATTAACAAGATAACTTCCTAGATTACCACCACTGTCCTGAACCATTTTAAATAGTTCACCCATAATATACTTGATGTCCTTCTTGGTCTCACCATTACATTCTGCTTGTGCTACTTTAACACAAACTTGTGTACCAAATGGGTTTGCTGCACTATTTTCAAGACGATGTGATTTGTCTTGTATTGATAGTGTCTCAGTAGATCCACCAGCTACTTGTGTCCCTGCCTTATTTGTGTTAACTTCATCATGCTTCTCAGCAAGAGTAGTTACTGGGTTGGTTGTAGGGTTTAAGAAACTGGTAAATGCTAGACATGCTGCTTCCTCGGCATCGGCCTGAGTCAGCATAGCAGGTGGTTTTGCTTTTGCATTAGCAATAGAACCAATCGACATAGCAATGATTGGTTTTGTCTTCTCGTTATCTAACCAAAAACCTAGTACCCAATCAGCAGGTTCTAGATTAGCAGTAGATCCACCAGAACCACCTGCTTTATATGGTACATTAAGAGGCATTGCTGCCTGTGCCCAAGGTAAATCAGCAGTAGGGACATCACCACATACTGACGAATGAGCACCAACAATCCTGACCCTAAAGCGGTTTGAATGCTTAGGGTTGTCAACTTCTTCTACTTGTCCTACCCACCATGTTGGTGATACACCAATCTGAGATCTAGGTAGTATTGAGCTAACTACAGGATCCATATTTAATCGTCATATACTAAGCACTCAGGCTCGTCTGGATGTTGGTCACAAAATAGTTCGAGTGCATTAGGATCATGGTGATCACCTGCAACAATCTCATCGTGATGATGCTCTTCATACTCTATGAGGTCGTGTAACTCATCTTTAGCATGTCTGCGAGCAGCAGGTGAAACTGTAGGATCATCAATGATCTCTTTGTCTTTTTGAATGTGATCTTCTATTGATTTCATATTAGTTATTAAATTAGAATATAAGAGTTATTCAGGAGCACCATAGGTGTCTCTTTGTAATTTTAGCACTGTAGTGACGTTATAATTGGTTTTGTTGTATAACCGTGATAATTGGGTTATAAGATAGAAACCACTGTTAACGGTATCTACTTGCTCTTCTTTCTCTCTTTCGGACGCTGGTATAGCGTTCTGAAGGATTACACGAACCCGATCACCCACAACTAAATCGAGATTTCCTGGGACTTCGATTCTTAATCCTTGTGTATTTAGTATATAGTTACGAGAGAAGGACTGTAATAATAACTGGTCAGTCCAATCTTTGTACTCAGCATCGTCTTTTGCTACACCCTTACCACTATAGTTAACTTCATTGGATATCACAGCAGATGCTATCCTAGTAGGATTAGCAGCAGTCATAGTTTGTGATTGATTCAAACCATCTTGAGTACCCAAATGCTTTTGATTATCAAAATTATCAGATAGACTAAATCTCTTAGACTCAACCTCACCTGTATCAATATTAAACAACTGCAACTCACTTGAATACACACCCAATCTCAAAGCTTCCATCATATTAAATTCACTCAAGAATGCAACAGATAATATATTAGTTGGTTCCATGTTTCCACTTGTATTCGCAGACTCAATGAACTGCTTGATCAAACGACCATCACCAGATGCACCTTCAGCAACATCACATAAGGTATCAATAGATCTAAACTGAAAACCATTAGCATTTCTAAAGAATAAACATCCTGCACTATTCAATTCAGACATAGATCTATCTGCTAACATAGAACAGACAGAGAAAGGATTTCTATTGTTAGGTACGACAACAGTTTTGTTCTTAGTATTATCTGCTACTAAAGTATCATCATCAAAATATTCAGTCAAGATTGCTTTAACTATTTCAGTAGGAGTACCAACAAATTTCTTAGATACTTTCTTTTGTTCGTTAAGTAATGCCTCTTCAGATATCAACCCTATGTTATAGGACTGTTTACCCTGACTCATAAAGACATCTCCAATACGATAGGTACGAAATTTCATTTCATACGTTTCTTCGTCAGGACCATTAACAACGATCTCCACTAAATCATATCCATGTATAGGAGCAGTTGCTCTAATATTAAATCCAGCATCAATTACATTTAGATTACCACTAACAAAACCTTTAGTAATATCTTCATAGTATGAGAAACCCATAACAATCTCAGTGATATCAAAGGCATCACCTTCAGGGGTAGTTAATACAATCTTTTCAAACGAAAAGGTTGTTGCTGATACTTGGTTAGAGGATTCCGTCATGCTGCTATAACACTCTGTAAATTCAGATTCTTGAATGCATCGGTATTACTATCATTCAATTGAGTCACATGTTCTCCACTAGACTCATTACCCTGAGAACTGGTTCCTGTATTATTATTTGCTACGTTAACAATGATTGGTTTCTCAACCTCACCTGTCTCAATCACTTTCTCTGTTAACAATTTATTAACAGTATTGTCGGATTTACTAATGTTATTAATATCACCTGTAGTATTATTTGCAGTAGTAATGTTATTTTGGTTACCATTAGTAACGCTACTAACATCGTCACCGCTTGTGAATACAGGTCTTTCAGCATTGATTTCTCCTGACTCAAGACCCATCAACTCTTCCATCATAGCATCTAATTCTTTAGAACTACCAGGTTCAGCAGCTGCTATCTTACTCTTCAATTCTAAAATCTTATAATGATTAAATATCCTCTGATCTAGATCTTCATCTCCACTAGTACCACCATCAAGGACAGTCTTTATTATAGACTTCTCAATATCAGTAGTCTTTTCAATCATATTCGCACTACTAGTAATAAGTTTCTCTTTCGTTTCTTTATTAGTCTCTACATTTTCATTTTCATCAGTTATTCCTTTATCTTCCAACAACTGCTTATTGGCCTCATCCACATTTTCCTTACCATACCAACTCAATGTACCAAATCCACCAACGTCATCACTAACAACATCCATAAAGTCAATAGCATTAAAGAATTTTCTAAATCCTTCTCGTATGTTAGAGTCAACCTTGGCCATCTTCTTATTAGACTCAGAGAAGTTACCATGCTTAATAAGAGAATCAATACCAGAAAACAATCCAGTAAAAGGAGTACCAATTGTCTCTAATGCAGCAGAACCAAATGCAGTAATATCGCCAAGTGCATTCCTTACAGCATTCTTACCATCACCACGTACCCAATCATCAGTACCACGAGTTAATTCACCAAGCCAACCAGAAACTAATCCAGCACCAGTAACTGCTATCGCTGGACCCATTACTGCACCAGCACCAGTAGTTGTTGACATAGCACCAGTTGCTATAGCAACATCTGTTCCAGCATCAGCAAGATCTAAAGCACCTTCAGCATAATTACCTGAAGCAATGTTAGCGATTCCACTAACACCACTCACACCAGGTATTGCAAATTTTAGAGGACTTTTATTCAGACCCTTTAATACTTTACTACTACCAGGAGGGATTAGATTATCAACTTTAGTTATTGCAGATACAGGATCCACAACCTTCTCAACTTTGTTGAGATTTTTAATATCAACTACTTTACTGAGATCATTAACATTACTCAATGATCTAGAAGCATCAGTGGTATTATTTGCAATCCTAGTAGTTAGGTTCCCAGTCTTAACTATCTTATTAGATGTTTTAGCAACATCTGGTACAACTTCTGCTCCTATATTAATTGAATCTAATATCTTAGAATTCTTACCAAGACTTGTTACCTCTCCACTCTTTTTAAATGAAGTAAGATTACTTGCTTCTAAAATTCTACTGTTTGGTACTACATTATTAACCTTACTTGCTTTATTCCAACCCTTAAATGGATTCTTAAAATTGAATCCCTTCCCTAAATTGGTTAGTTTGGACAACCACTTGCCCTTTCGGAACATCCTGACTAATTGAATAGTATCGGTAATTGCATCTATAGCACCAAAGATGCCACCACCACCGCCACCACCGCCGCCTCCAGCAGCAAGTTTCTTTACTACACCTTGTGTACCAGATAAATCTTCACCAGCTTCTAGTCTTCTTTCCTTTCTTAATCTCTTATCGTCTGCTGCTAACTTCTTCGTAGTGCTTAATAAGTCAGTAAGTGCTTTAGTCTGAAAAGCTACTAACTGATTCTGTGCAGCAATATCATCAGAAATCGTACCTAATACATCAACGATAGCATTAGATGCACTACCATCACTACTACCTTCTAGAAGATCTTGAGCAGGTGGTAAAGATTTTGCTCCAGGCTCAAGTAAGAAATCAGAACCAGCAGAAAGCATAGGTGTTTGGGATGCTGCACCCATCACATCCTGTGAATACATGTCATAGATTGTATTCAAACGCCTTTTGAACCCTTCAATCTTTTTCTTATGCTTATCTCTATCTTCCCACACTCTCCTAGCAGGGTCGATTAACGATCCTGAAGTATTTGAATATGATTGAGTTCCTGAAGCCATTATTTTTGCTGTTGGTTCTTGAGTTCTTCAAGATATTGGGTAAGAAGTGCAAGGTATACAATTCTTTCCCAAGGAAACATATTATCTAGCTCTGTCAAACTATATTTATGGTGTTGCATCAAAGCAAAGTTTGTCTGAAAGTACTCCTCCAAAGAAGTGTGGAAGAGTGCTATACGAAAAAACTTTGTAGTCCCTCCAATGTATACTTATTCTCCTTCTTAGTTTCTGGATTAATTACCTTAAACTCATGCTTTAATTTAGGCATTGTCTCAAAGAATTTAGTTATCTTTTGAAACTGTCTTTGAGTCAAACTCTCAATAAATGTCTGAAGTTCCTTTGTAGTACAATCCTTTGCTTCTGTTACTTCCTCACCTTCAAATATCTGATCAATAGAGTTCAGAACAACATTAAGTCCATCAACCTCTTTATCTTCCAAGAATCCAACATTTATAAAATGATGAAGACTAGGGTACTTCATAATAAGACCAACCTCTTTACTGAGCATTATCTTATCACTATGACCCTTTGGTTTAAACACATTTACATCATTAATGTTAATAGTATGACTAACCTTTGTCTTACCATCATCCAAACATGTTACATTCAGTACTATCTCTTCACCGACTGAAGCAGCACGAATCTTAAGGAAAACGTACTCTAAGTCAAAACTGGGCATATTTTCTACTTTTACACCACGAGTTGTAATACAAGCTTTCAATACATCTATCAATGCTTGTGTTATTTGCTTCTCATCTTTAGAGTCCATTGCAAGGAGTAATATTTTCTCTTCCTTAACAAAAAATGGACGGTATTTAATTTTCTTACCGCTTGATGGTAGTTCCAATTCATAGGTCGGTGCGGTAACCGTTGGTAATGCCATAATAAGATATTTTCTTTTATTTATTAATGTTTTTAAGGTCCAGTTGTTAGTGAAACACCAGTTGGGTTCCTACCATCGTCAAATGGATTATAAAGTCCAGAAGTACTTCTCTGGTCGGTATACTTGACAAAATGCTTACTATAATGGAAGTTAGCAGTAACTTTAACTAACTGATCCATTCCAAATGATAAAGGAACAGAATCCACTGAGTAAGGATATGCCTGTTGTATAACATGTTCTAGAGATTTTAACTGTGTCTCACTGTTAGGACCCCTCTCTGCCTTCTTAATAACAATATCTGCATGATAGTCTGCTGGAAATCTCAGTCTAGTAGGTCTATTATGCAATTTATTATTTGTCTCGGAATAATATCCACCAGAATCATACAATTGACCTTCTTGATCATATTCACCAAAAATGTATTGCCACCATCCTTGAACAAACTTGTATGGTTCCATGTTAGCATCAGCCATCCATGATAAAGAAAAATCCGTATACATCTTAGTATGTGGGTATGATACAGATCCTTCTCCAAGATATCTACCAGTTACTTGACCAGTTGCTGCATTCGATGCTGGTAAATTTGCTTCATCACAAAACTGTTCGTATAGAGGTTTATCAGTCATCTCTATATGACTATTCAAATATGTCTTCAATGTTTCTGGCAATGTAAAATTGATAGCAAATCCAGTGGATTTTGCCATTCCACCTCTCTTCGACATCAATGAAACGTATTCTGAGATCATCTTGATCTAAATAATTAGAGAATTCCTATATTATATATGGCCATTTCTGGAAAGTATAAACCTGAGAAGCCTGCAAAGTACAAAGGAGATCCCACAAATGTAATATACCGATCATTGTGGGAAAGAAAATTTATGGTATTTTGTGATAGTCAAAAATCTGTAGTCAAATGGGGAAGTGAAGAGATTATGATACCATACAGATCACCTAAAGATGGTAAGGTTCACAGATACTATCCAGACTTCTATATGAAAACTAGAGAAAGAGGTGGTGGAGTAAAAGAAAGTATAATAGAGATAAAACCAGCAAAACAGTGCAAGCCACCAAAGGAACCTAAAAGAAAGACTGCTAGATATAAAGCAGAATGTCTTACATATCTTGTTAATCAAGCAAAATGGAAATATGCAAGAAAATGGTGTAAAGAAAGAAATCTATCATTCGTAATATTAACAGAAAACGAACTAAACATTTATAAGTAATGGCTGAAACACTGTTCGAGAAAATTAAGGAAAGAGCAGGTAGCGAACCAAGATCAGTTGGTTGGTATAGGAAGCAACTGCGATATTTGTCTGCAGAATACCATAACAAACCAATAACACAACTACTATCAGACGAAAATTCTGATGATAAGCAAGATGAACTCTTTCAAGACACAAACGAGTCAAGAAAAACGGTCAGAAAGGGTCATTTCTACCTATTTGAATACAAGGCATCAACAAAATGGTTGAAATGGTATGATACCTATCCTCTAGTATATGTTGTAGATAGATCAGAAGATTACTTCATAGGATGTAATTTTCACTACATCAACCCAAAATATAGACTAAAAATAATTGAAAACTTAATAGCACATGATACACTTGTCGTACCCAAGGGTTCCTTCCATAAATACCTAAGAGAAAACGTAAAAAATGGTCGATATCTAGACTTAGGTGTAGATGAATGGATGACTGCTATAATGCTACCTATAGACAACTTCGTCTACATAAAGAATGATAAGCAGTTTAGTGTTCGTAAAAATGATGTATGGGATGATTCTTACAGGAACAGAAAACGAACTATTCGTGTTAAACGTACATTAGAGAAATACTAATATGGCAATGGGAGTAACGGGTGTCAATGATGCCAAAAAACAAGCAGATTCGTTAACAGGTGCTAACGATCTGAATGCTGGAGCCAAACAAACAGTAAGGTATCCTGGAGACTTGAATATAACATCTGATACAGATTATATTCAGTTTGATTTCTATACCTATAACCCACCTTTCAACAGAACTGGTTCTGGATTAAATAAAAAACAACAAAATAATGCAATGATGAATGCAGGTATAGCTACTGTTGTAGCTGGACCTGTTGGAACAGTAGCATCGACTGCAGTTTCTATATCAAACATAAAAAAAGGTTTCGGTTACGATCAAGTAAAAGATGAACTTGGCGATGAAAAAGGAAATGAAATTGCTGGAAACTTTGGTGTACCAGCAACAGGTAGAGCTGGTGCAAAAATACCATCTATTCAATTATTCATGCCTCAAGATGTAAGTACGTCTTATGCAACAAACTGGGGTGGTAAAGAATTTGGTAATGCTGCTACTGGAATATTGAATGTAATAGGTAGTAAGGATCTAATTAACCACTCCATAGAAGGTGTAAAGAGTATTCCTGCAGGTGTTAATGCATTAGGTGCTGATATGATTTCTAGGATATTATCCAGTGCAAACCAAAGTATAACTCAAGATGATATTCTTGGTGGTACTTCTGCTAAAGTCAAAAACCCAAACGTAGAACTATTATTTGGTGGACCTCGTATACGTAACGTAGGATTCAAATTCAAAATGTCTGCTAGAACAGAAGACGAAGCAAAAGACATTCATAATATTTGTCATATATTTAAAATGGAGTCATTACCTGCTTATGGTAATGCTGCTGGTGATGGTAATAATGCTAAAGATATGACTGGTTTTGGAAACTTCATTAAAGTACCAGATTTGGTAAGAATGAAGATGATGAAAGGTGGTAAATTGCACCCATACCTATCGCAATATAAAGCACTAGCACTAACTAATGTTGATATCAACTATACACCAGATGGTTCTTATTCAACCTACATAGGTGGTTATCCTTCAGCAGTAGAACTATCAATTCAAATGGTAGAGACAAAAATCGTCTATAAAGAAAATCTTCAACAAGATCAGGAGTGGAGTTACTAATGTACCTTTCTATACTACCAAATATAAAATACGACCAAAAACCACAAAGTTTCCCATTCTCAGAATCGGATTTTGTAGTTACAAAGAACTTCTTTAGAAAATTTGAAGTAAATCCTGATGTATTCAGTTATAGTGTATTTTACAACAAAACTGCAATAGAGAATGACGAAAGAATAGAATCTCTTGCTCAAAGAGTATATAAAAACTCTGGTTTGGATTGGATAGTAGCATTGACCAACAATATAACCAATGTATATCAAGATTGGCCAATTTCTAACTATTCTCTTCAAAAATGGTTAGAAAGTGATTATAACGACCCATACAGTGAAATAGCATATTACGAAATTAAGGAAGATGTTAAAAATAGCAATGGAACGATATTTTTGAAAAAAGGTCAAAAAGTTGATAAAACCTTCTATGAAGGTAATTACAGATATAGTAACGAAGACGTAAATAACTCATTTACAACAACTACTGGAAATACAATAAGTTCTCCAATATCGGTATTTGAGAGCGAAACTAGAAAGAACGAATCAAAGAGAGAAATCTATATCTTGAAACCTCGGTTTATCAGACCATTAGTCGCAGAACTAAAAAAGCAGAGCACCTACAAGAAGTGCTCTGCCTATATTTCTTCTAAATTAAAAGAAACTCAAATTTAGATCGACTTTTTTAGTCAATTTTTATCGGGATTTTTTTTCCCGAATTCGCATAATCAAAAAGTCAATTTCGCCTCTAGTCTTCCTCTGCTAATCTAGCAAAGTAACTTAAAGCATCATCATCATCGGCCACTGGCGATGGAGCACTCTTAGGTGTATTAAACTTAGGAGCAGATGATGCTGCAACAGACTCAAGAGGAACAGGAACTTCTGCTTCCTCTCTGTAAACAGGAGTCTGTGGTGTACTATTCAAGACCATGTTTAGTCTTGCTTGTAACTCTTCATATGTTTTGAACTGGTCTGGTGCTGTGAATGCTGCGAGACTATGTTGTTCCTTGTAGACCCTTTCAAGTTCAGAATCATCTGAATTAAGAGCACTAGGACTATCAAACTCACTGCTATCATAATTCCAAAATCCAGCAACCGTTTTAATCTTTAACTTAAAGTTTGCACCTTCCCAGAAGTCGAAAACATTAACTGGTTTCTCATCTTGGAACTCAGGTTGCATTGCAGCCATGATCTTATCAAAGATCTTCTTACCGTATCTGTAAAGAAAGACTTTTCCTTCATTACTAGGGTCATTTGTATCCTTAACAACATAGACGTTACTATAGTAAGACAGTCTACGCTTTTGCTTACGTGCTAACTCTTTACCTTCTTCTGTACCAGCATTCCAGTGACCTCTATTAATCTCACCAACAGGATCCTTTTGATTAAGGGTTGTTAGGGAATTTTCGATGTACCAACCACCTGGTCCTTGAAAAGCATGTGAATATACTTTTGCCCAAGGAAGTTCTTCTCCCTCTGTTGGTGGTAAGAAACGAATTACTGCGTATCCACTACCTGATGAATCGAGACCTGGTTTCCAGATCCTCTCATCTACATTACTATTGTTATTGCTTATCTCTTTTATCTTATCTTGTAGAAAATCAAAATTTGCATTTGACTTCTTTTTTAACTCTGCGAATGACATAGATTGTTTAGATTCTATTGGATTTGTTTAGGGTGGGAGGTTGGATTTCTGTATTACCAACAAAGAACGGGCATTACTACAGTAGTAAATTTTACGTCCTTGCTTGAGAC
>MDTC01238506.1_pt1 | contig 14152 bp, 5 predicted proteins | sample 811181 | NCBI WGS metagenome assembly MDTC01 (sample SAMN05326644, study PRJNA326480) | marine metagenome | isolation source: seawater | place: Pacific Ocean: North | collected 2011
GTAGCAAAAAAATCTAAAAATAATTTTGATGAATCATTTAGATTTGTTTTACCGGGTTACAATTTAAGGCCTTTAGAAATGTCAGGTGCGATAGGTTGTATTCAAATTCAAAAATTTCCTAAGTTTCTTATTCAAAGAAAAATAAATGCAGAAATTTTTTTAGATAAAATGAGAAAGTATGATGATATCATTATTCAGAAAGAGATAGGTTCAAGTAGTTGGTTTGGATTTAGTATAGTCATAAAACCTGGTTCAAAAAGGAATAGAGACAATCTTATAAAAACATTGAGTGATATTGGTTTTGAATGCAGACCAATTGTGACAGGAAATTTTGTAAAAAACAATGTAGTTAATTACTTTAATTATGAAGTTGAAGGTAACTTGGAAAATGCTAAATGGATAGATGAAAACGGATTATTTATTGGTAATCACCATGTTGGTATGAAAGATGCTTTAGAATTATTAAACTTATAAAATAATTACTTTAAAAGATTAAAGTTTCATGAATACAATAATAGAGGAAGAATTTCAGACTGGAATGAATTATCATCAAAGTGGTAATTTTCTTGAAGCTGAAATTAAATATAAACAAGTCCTTTCTAAAAATGCCAATCATTTTGATAGCCTTCATTTATTAGGAGTTTTAAATAGCCAAAAGGGTAACTATGATGCTGCTACGTACTTTATAAAAAAAGCAATAAGTCTAAATAATTTAAATCCAATGGCATATAACAATTTAGCAATTAATTTTTTAGCAATAAAAAATTATAAAGAAGCGCTTGAATATAGTGCTACAGCTTTATCATTGGATAATAATTATTTAGAGGCTCTTAATACAAAAGGTAAAATATTAATTGAACTTGATGAATATGATCAAGCGGAAAAATGCTTAAAAAAATTAATTAAATTAAATCCAAGTTTTTTTGAAGGTTTTTTTAACTTAGGAGTTTTATCTGCTAAGTTAAATAAAGTTGACTTATCAATAAGCTATTATCAGAAGACAATCGAATTAAAACCTGATTTCGTAAATGCATACTATAATTTAGGCAATATTTATTTAGGTTTAAATGAAAATGAAAAGGCTGAAATAAATTACATTAAAGCACTAGAACTTGATCCTAAAAATTCACAAGTTTATAATAATTTAGGTCAAATATATGTTGATTTAAATAAAATTGAAGAAGCACAAATTTGTTTTGAGTATTCCGTAAAATATAATAGTGATGAAAAAAAGGCATATCACAATTTAATGGAGATACACTTAAAAACATCCAATTGGTCTGAAATTGAAAATTATATAAATACATATAATAAAAAAGAAACTTTTAAGGATCAGGGGCTGCCTGGAAATATTCAATGTATAATGGACAGACCTGATTATTTAAAATATGTAAATGAAAAATTTCTGAGTTATTCTAGCAATATTAAAAATACTTATTTAAATTTTGATAAACAAAATATATCAAGCCCAAAAATTAAAATAGCTTACTTTTCTGCTGATTACTCAGATAATAATCCAGTTGCATATCTTCTTACTGATTTAATTAAATTTCATAATAGAGAGAAATTTGAGGTATTTGGTTGTTCTCTTAGAGGGATTAAAGATAAGGATAGAATGCGAATATACTATGAAAAACATTTTGATCATTTTTTAAATTTTGAAAACTTGTCCAATAAAGAAATAAGGGAATTATGTTTATCTCACAAATTTGATGTAGTAATAGATCTTAATGGTTATACTAAATATTCACGCCCAGAAATTTTTTCTACTAAACTAGCCCCAATTCAGGTAAATTTTTTGGGGTACCCTGGAACGTTAGGTTCAAAACGATATGATTATATAATAGCGGATAAAATCGTAATACCAAAAGTTTATCAACAATATTATACTGAAAAAATAGCCTATCTTCCAAACACGTATTTTGTAAATCCTAATGAGCGAAAAATTAGTAGAAAAGAGTTTACAAGAAAGAATATGAATTTACCTTCAAAAGGTATAATTTTTTGTTGTTTTAACCAAAATTATAAAATATTACCTAATGTTTACAATATTTGGATGAATATATTAAAAAGAGTGGATGGGAGTGTATTACTTTTATCTAATACAAATCAAATAGCTAAAAATAATTTAAAATCAGAAGCCAAAAAAAGAAATGTTAACCCTGACAGAATAATTTTCTGTGAATACTTAAAAGATATTGGTGATCACTTAGAAAGATACAAAGTAACAGATATATTTTTAGATACGATGCCTTACAATGCACATACAACTGCCTCTGATGCTGTGTGGGCAGGTGTTCCATTAATTACATGTATAGGAAAATCTTTTGCATCTAGAGTTTCTTCCAGTATTTTGAAATCTGTGGGTTTAGAAGAATTAATTACACATTCTTTAAAAGAATATGAAGAAAAAGCTGTTAACCTAGCTTTTAGTCCAAATAAATTAAAAGATTTCAAATTAAAATTATTCAATCAACGTTCTACATCATTACTTTTTAATAGTAAAATTTATACTCAAAATATTGAAAAGGCATATGAAAAGATGTACCAAAATTTTTGTTCAGGAAACCCTAGTAAAACTTTTGAAATATAATTTTTTATAAACTTTAGGCATAAAAATTGCATTTTGTTGTCGTAATTAATTAGGTGTTCAAAGTTTTTTTTATAGGTATTAATTGTGGCAGTTGATTATTTAAGTGCAATAAATAATTCTGGAAGTGGGTTAAACATTACACAAATTGTAGATAGTTTAGTAAATGCTGAAAAAACACCTCAAGAAAACATAATCCAAAAAAAAATAGATGATAAAAATACTTCTATTTCCTCTATTGGAGAAGTTAAAAGCGCTTTGTCAAAATTGTCTACTTCTTTAGTTACATTGACTGGCAATACTTCTTTAAAAACAAGCACTACAGGATCCTCTCTATCAGCAATAATAACCAATCCATCAGATGCAAAAACAATTAATTCAAGTATAAGTGTTACAGCTCTTGCAAAAGGACAAACATTAGCTTTTGCAGGATACTCTTCTAATACTAGTGTAGTAGGTGCAGGCTCTCTTACTTTGGAAAGAGGAGATTGGTCCTCAGGAAGTTTCGTTGCAAGTTCAACAGTAACATCATCGTCGCTTACTGTAACATCAACTGATACACTTGAATCTCTTAAAGATAAAATCAACGCCTTAGATTATGGAGTTGTTGCTAGTGTAATTGGAGCTGGGGATGATACATATACTCTTGTTCTTAAATCTGGAGAAGGAAAAAAAAATGCATTGAGGATAACTGCTACAGAAAGTCCATCAGGATCAGGTTTGTCTTCGATTGATAACACATCCACAAACGCATCAAAACAGAAAGTTGCAGGCACGGATGCTTCTCTAAGTGTTGATGGTATATCAATCACAAGATCAACAAATAATATCACTGATTTATTTGATGGTTATCAAGTAAATTTGTCAAATGTAACAAATTCTTCAGGGAGTGATATACCAGTTACTTTAACAAGTTCTGTTGATGAAGTTGCTGCAGAGACAAATCTTAATTCTTTTATAAATGCTATTAATGATGCTCGAACTATTTTAAATGAAAAAACTTTTAGAGGATCAGCTTCTAAAGAAGCAGGAGATTTGTCCAGCGATCCAGTTATAAAAAATATAAAAAATGAAATTGAAAGTCTTACAAGTACTGCTTTGTCGGGCTTTAGTAGTAATGGAGTATATATTTCAAATTTAGGCGTTAGAACAGAAAGAGATGGAAAATTATCACTTAATACAACAGTGCTTAAGAGCGAGCTAAAAAATAATCCTACTTCTTTAGATGCTGTCTTTAACTCTATGTATTCTGCATCTTCAAGTTTATTAACTGTAAGTGGTGGAACAAATAAAGCACCAGTCGCAGGGTCATATACTTTTGCTATGACGGCTTTTGTTTCAGGTAATGTTGTAGGTTTGAAAAGTAGTGACACATCGCCAAATGTGACTGCTTCTAATAATACAATTCAATTAACTATTGATGGGACAACTTCTGGTACAATAACAGTACCTGCTTCTCATTACAGTTCTGAAGATGCACTAGCTACAGCTATCCAAACAGCTGTCAATTCTGACTCAACACTATCTGCTGCTGGTAAGTCAGTCATAGTTACTCATTCAGACGGGGGCTACAAGATAAGCTCGTCTTCAACTGGGTCGTCAACAAGCATGGTTGTTGACAGTATTGGTTCAAATCTAAATAACTTTTTGAAGGTTACTGGTACAGCAGATGATAATGGTATTACAACCTCACAATCAGGAACAGCTTCAACTGCATTAACAATAAACGGGGCATCGTCTGTGCCACTTGATACAGACGGTTTAGTTGACAATGAAACTTTAGGATCTTCGGGTGACTTTTCAATAGATGGGGCTTTGCAAACAGAAGCAGCGAATGGAATAAATTCATTCATTTCCATTTCAAGTGGAAGTAACAATGCTTCTGTGACTTTTACAATACATGGAACAAATATTGACGGAACGTCTATTACTGAAACTATTACTGGTGTAAATAACAACACAGTTACCTCTAATAATATTTTTGCAACAGTAACAAGAATTAGTTCAGATGCCAGTGCTAACTCAATTAATATTGGGAACAAACCTGCAATAGTTGCAACATCAGGTACAAGAGCGTCAATAACTAGTGCTGGAGCTAATGAGAGTTCGAACAGTTTTACAATTGTCGGGACAGACTTATCTGGGGTTGCTCAGACCGAAGTGATTACAGGTCCAGCTGTAAATGGAACGTCTTTTGGCAGTAAAACCTTTAAAACAATAACTTCAATAACTCCTACTAATAATACAGGAGGTTCTGTTAAAGTAGGTGTTACAACTAATGGAATTACCACAGCTGGTATAACCGGCTCAGCAACTCTTGATAGCGTCACTATGTCAGCAGATTCAACCAACCAGACATTTACAGCAATTTCAGGAAATGCAGCAGGTTTAAAAGTTAAATATTCTGGAGTAGGTGAGAATTCAACATTATTTTATGGTCAAAGTCTAATTGAAAAATTTTCAGATTATTTGGATAATATTCTAAACACAGCGAGTGGTCAAATTGCTACTAGAGAAACAACAATAAGCCAAGAAATGACTGACCAATCTGCGTTATTAGTTGATTTAAATACACAAATGGATTCACTGAGATCAAGATACTTAGAGCAATTTACAGCTATGGAGCAGGCCGTAACTAGCCTAAAATCAACTGGTGAATATTTGACAAATTTATTTGAAGCAATGAATAAAGATGATTAGATATAAGATGTTTCATTTACCCATATTAATATAAAGTATGATTAATATTTTTAACAATAGTAAACACTGAAATTTTATCAATAATATCTATAAATTAAAAAAAATAACTTTTACAAATTTTAATCATAATTAAAGTATTTATATACTTATTCTCAAACTATTTTTCGTTAAAAATATTGATGTATGCTCTTTCAATTTTTTTAGCAAAATTTTTACCATCATATAGAACTGAATTTTTTAGTTTAATTCTCATTTCTTTTTGATATGACTTAAGCTCGTCGATATTTTTTGAAAATTTCTTCGCTTTGTTGACGTAATCATCCCTATCTTTTGCAATAAATTCGTTAAGATTTAAATTAGTAAGGATACTGGTACCAACTCGTGATACGTGAGTTTCGCCAGTAAGAGTAATGACAGGAACTCCCATCCATAAAGCTTCCATTGTTGTAGTCGCACCATTAAACGGAAAAGTGTCTAGGCAAATATCAATCATATTGTACATAGCCAAGTGACCATGAGTGGATTTTATAAAGGGTAAAAGTTTTATTCTATTAATATCAACATTATTTTTTTTAAAAAAATCAATGAAATCTTTAGTTTTGTTCTCTGATGTAAATCTGTGGGATTTTAAAACTAATTGTGAATCTGACACCTTTTTTAATATTGCAATCCAAGTTTCTAAATCCTTCTTAGTTATTTTTGAAATGTTGTTAAAACTTCCAAATGTAACAAACCCATTAACTTCGAATGGTTTGGATTTTGAAATTGGAGTATCAAAAGAGTTTTTATAACATAAAAAACTATCTTCTATTCTATATAGTTTTTCTGTATAGAAGTTTTCTGAGTTGTTGAGAGGATCTGCTATTTTATCTGTAAATTTGTAGTCTATAGAACTTAAACCAGTAGTTGCGGGATAGCCAAGCCAGGATATTTGTTTGTAGGCAGGTTTTTTTCTAAAAACCTCCAGACGGTTTCTTGATGTATGTCCTGATAAATCAACCAAAATATCAATTTTATCATTTTTAATTAAATTTAAAAGATGATGATCGTCAAATTCATAGACATTTCTCCAATTTTTACAGTAACTTTGAAGAATTTTATTTTTATCATCGAATTTATTATTGTTATAATAAATAAAAATTTCAAATTTATCTAAATTATGATTTTCAATTAAAGGTTCAAAAAAGTATCCTACTGAGTGACAATTCAAATCTCCTGAAACATATCCAATCCTGATCTTTAAATTTTCATTTTTTATAGTTTTTATTGTTGAGTTTTCATTGTCTTTCCCAAAGTATTTATGCATCTCAAAGATTTTTTGAGGTGATAATTCGTCAGAATATAGTGACGTTAATAAGTGCGAGGAAATCCATTGAGGTGTAATTTTCTCTATCTTTAATTTTTTGTATATTTCTTTAAAGAGAGTTTTGTTTGTTTCAAGATTGTTATATTTAGATGTGTTGATCAAAAAATCAAGATCAGGATTTTGATTACCTAAATCTTTAGAGTTGATAAATGATTTTAAGGCCTCGTTCATTTTTCCATGATTTAGGCTAAACAAACCCAAATTAAACCATCCAAGATATGAATTTGGATTTAGTTGAATTGCTTTATTATAACTTTCTAAACATTTGGAAATATCATTTTTATGGTCGTAACACATAGCCAATAAATTATAGGAATTAAAAAAATCTTTGTCTATTTCAATTACAGATTTACAATAGTTGATAGATATATCATATAAATTCTGATTATAATAACTGAGTGCTATATTATATAAGATTTCTTTATTTTTAGGGCTCAAATTTTCTGCTTTAGTGAAATATAGATTGGCTTTTTCATAAAATCCCATATGCGAATTTAGATTGCCTAAGTTGTTTAATAATTTAATATTATTTGGATATTCAACTAATGCTTTTTCATAAATTTCTAAGGATCTTTTTATTTTTCCGCATTCGAATAAACATAAACCATAATCTATTAGGCTTGTTTTTTCTAAATAATTTTTTTTGAATCCATCCTCGAAAATTTTTATTGCAGCTTCATATTTTTTCAATAACATCAATGCAAATGCTTTATTATGGTTTAGTTCACTTGATTTTTGATTGTAAGCTAATCCTTTATTATAATTGAGGAGTGCTTTTTCAATATTGTTTAACCCCAAAAATGCATTTCCAAGATTACAAAACCCCTTATCTGCGTAAGATTTAGATAAAATTATTTTAGCTGCAAAATTAGCAGCTTCTTGATGTTTATTCATTAAGTTATAAAGATTAGATATTTTTATAAGAGCTGGAATTGATCCAGGATCGATTTTTAATGCATTTTTATATTGTTCTATAGCTTTTAAATAATCTCCATTTTTTTGGAGTGCATCTCCAAAATTAATAAATAATTCTTTGTCCTTGCCACATTGTTTTATTGCAATTTCGTAATTATTTAATGCCTCTAACATTTTGTTTTGTTGAATAAGGCTTAAACTTAGAATTATATATATATTTCTAGAATAAAAATTTGATTTTATTAATTTCTTAGAATGTTTTTCACATTCAACATATCTTTGATCATTAAATAGTTGCTTAATTTCTTGTATTTTATTTTCTATTTGCTTTGAGTTGTTAGGTAAGTTGATGTTAATATTATTTAAATTGGGCTTTGTTATTGAACTATAAAATAAATAGTTATTTTTTTTTAAATTTTTTTTTGGCAATTCACGTCTATCTTTAAAGCGTAAATCATAAAATAAATTCTCAGAATTATTTTTAGAATTTCTGTGCATCTTTTTTCCAAATGTTTTCCCAAGATCTGCAAAAGTTATACCATTTAAGCTAAGATAAAATGATTTTATAAAATTCTAAACAAATTTTAAGTGTGTCGTAAATATTATCAAGAACACCCTCATAGGGCCAATTTTAACATTTCGGAGAACTTAAATGAATAGCATAAATACTAACATGAGTGCTCTTACCGCACAAAAAAATATGCAAGCTCAGAATAATGAATTAAATGACGCGATGACACGCTTGTCTTCAGGTTTGAGAATAAATTCTGCAGCTGATGATGCAGCTGGTTCTGCAATCGCGAGTAAAATGGAAGCTCAAGTAAGAAGCTTGGATGTCGCAGTAAGAAACTCTTATGATGCAATATCTATGACACAAACTGCTGAAGGTGCTTTAGGTGAAATGGAAAACATTTTACAAAGAGTTAGGGAATTATCAGTTCAGGCTGCTAACAGTACTCTTTCTTCTAACGATAGATCACAAATTCAAGCTGAGGTTGATAGTCTTATAGCTGAAGTTGATAGTATAGCATCTAAAACACACTTTAATAATGTAAAATTATTAGATGGTTCAAATTCAGATGTAACATTCCAAATTGGTATTGGTGAATCAGACTCATTAGCAGTTAAATTAGAAAAGTCTGACTCAACATCTTTAGGTTTAAATGAGGCTCAGGGTGTAACTAAACTGACTTCTGAAAGGATTGCTAAAGTTGACTATACAGATCCAGATACTACTGCTAACATACTTGCCAGTGATGTAAAAATCAATGGTTTTGATGCTTTAGCTGCAGCATTTGCGTCAGATTTGACAGCTGCTACTACTAATACTGCCAAGGCTATAGCTGATGCTATTAATGCCAACTCAGGAGTTCATGGTGCTGAAGCTAATGCTTTCAACTCATTCACTTCAGATGCTGTTGGTACTTTTAATCAGCTTGGCTCATTTACAATAAATGGTGATACAGTTGAGACTGCATCCTCTTATGCTGGACTAGTATCAAATATTAACGAGTCAGTATCAGGTGTTAGAGCCGCTTTAAATAGCAACAATACAATAACCTTATCCAATACAACTGGTGACGACATTATAATTGGTTCAAGTGCAACTAACGCGCAATCAGTTGGTTTTGGTCCATTAGTTACATATACCGGTTTTGTCTCTCTTGAAAACATTGACGGTTCAGAAGTTACTATTGAAGCAGGTAGTGTAGAAAATGGTTATACAGGTGGTGCCGGTACCATTGCAGACGTAAATTCTTTAGGCTTTAACGAATTTTCAGTAGCAGGTAAATTAGAAACAGCGACTGTTAGTGGAACCGCACTTAGCGCTAATGAATTTAAGATAAATGACGTTTTAATAGACGAGTCACTATCTGGTTCTGCTTACCATGTTGCTTCAACTATTAATGCAAAAACATCTGAACATGGCGTTACTGCTGATGCTGCTAACAAAGTTAATCTTGACTTAGATTTTGAAGCAAGACCAACTTCAGCAACTGCATTTTCAGTCAACGGCACTACTGTTGATCTTAGAGCTGCAAACAACAGTGCCGATTTTGTAACCGCTTTTAACAATCTTTCAATTGGTGATCTGAGAGCATCATCAAACTCAGATGGAACTGTTGACATAAATAGTGCATCAGGTCTTAATATTGTGGTTTCTAATACCGACAATGATTTTGTTATAGGTGCTAAAGACTTACACGGAGGTGCTATAAACACAGGTTTAGGTAATGGTACAATAGACTATGATGGTATCTTTGATGGATCCTCTGCTGTTGGAGCCGCTGTTCCATATAGTGCAGCGATACCAGGAGGTTTAGATTTAACAGGTGGAGCCTTATACAATCAGGTCATTAACTCTACTGTTCAAGTCACACAGCACGCAGCTCAAGATTATAGTGCAGTTACTTGGACTATCACTGGTAAAGATGCTGATGGTAATACTATAACAGAAGCTCTTCAAGGTATTGCAGGTACTACTGGAACAGAACAAGATCAGAAACGTGGTACTCAAATATTCCATACTATTGATAAAATTGTAACAAATGCTGCAATGACATATGGTTATAGTATTGGTACATATAGCACAGTGGCTACTGAGTTTGATATAGACTCATTAGTAACATCAGCGACTATTGCAAGTGCAGGTACTCTTACATTAAACGGTGCACTTGCCACATCTGACTTGAACAACTCTGTTGTAACATTTGCTAACACAACAGATCATTCAGCTGCTGCAATAACATTCACGGTTACTGGAGAAGATGCTTTTGGAGCGACTATTACTGAAGCCATTTCATATGGAAGTGATAACATCCAAGATACAACAGTTACTGTGCATGGTACTCAAGCTTTCCATAAAGTTACTACCATTCATGCAAGTGCAGGATCAACTAGTGCTATGCAAATTGGTACAATGCAAGTAGGTGACGTGGTAGAGGCTAGAGGTAATTTAACATTAACTAATAGCAACACTACACCTATAAAGGTTGAATCTGTTGCCAGAGACAGTAATGCTCTAAACCTTGCTGCTGGTGCAACTGGGGTTATTATGGCCAAGATGGGTATACAAGCACAGGGTGGTGCTTTTGAAGTAAAGGGAGCAGGCATTGACGTATCTACTTTAAATGGTGCCAATACTTCATTAGCTGCAATTGATAAAGCAATTGATAAAATATCTTTATTCAGATCATCTTTTGGTGCTGTTGAAAATAGAATCGATGCTTCAATTAACAACTTGACTACTTTGAAGATTAACACTCAGGCCGCACAGTCAAGAATTGTAGATGCAGATTTTGCTGCAGAGACATCAAGGATGACAAAGAGTCAAATCCTATCTCAAGCAGCAACTTCAATGTTAGCGCAAGCTAACGCTTCTAAACAAAACTTACTAGCTCTTCTTCAAGGATAATTTGGAGAGATTAAGAAAAAACCACTCTTCGGAGTGGTTTTTTTTATTTTAAACTAACAAACATTTTTTTATATTCTGCTTCTACATTTTTTGCAAATAAATCACCATTATACAAATACGATTCTTTTATGAGATCCCTAAGGTTTCTTCTGTATTTTATAAGTAGATCTTTATCCTTAGAAGCTTTTTCACCTTTGGAAACAAAGTCTTGAATGTCATCAGCAATAAAATCATTCATTTTTAGAACTTTTAGAATACTTGTTGAGACCCTCCCGTGATGTGTCTTGCCCTTAATTGTCAAAACAGGAACACCCATCCAAAGAGCTTCAACAGTAGTAGTGGCCCCATTAAAGGGAAAAGTATCAACAGCTATGTCGATCTGATTATATAATTTCATGTGATCTAGGTTGGTTTTAGCTTTAGGTAGGAAAACTATTCTAGAACCATCAATCCCATTTTTTATAAACTTATTTGTTAAATTCTGAAATACCAAATTATCTGATGCTGCGCTAGATTTAAGCAATATTCTACTGTTATCAATTTTTTTTAATAAGGCACACCAAATACTAATAGTCTTCATTGTTACTTTTGAAAGATTGTTAAAACTTCCAAATGTTATTATATTTTCTTTTATACATGGTGGGTTTTTTACACTGTATGCATTAGTTCCAGTGTAGCATAAGAAAGTATTGGGAAGACGAATAAGTTTTTCTGTATAGTATATATCTTCATTATTATCTGGATCTGCTTCATGTGTTGTAAATCTGTAATCCATAGCTTTTAAGCCTGTGGTTGTCACATAACCAAGATATGAAACTTGAATTGGAGCAGGTTTTCGTGCAAAGACTTTTGGTCTGCCTCCAGAAAAGTGACCAATTAGATCAACTAATATATTAATTTTATCATTTTGTATAAGATTTATTACTTGATCGTCATCTAATCTTTTAATATCTCTCCAACCATTAGCTTTTGATTTAAATTGGTTAGTAATATCATCCCCTGAACCAGTCATATTAGAATATAAAATGATTTCAAATTCGTCATTATTATGAAAAGTAAGCAGTTGATTGAAAAAAAAGGCAACTGAGTGTATCCTAAAATCTGGTGATAAATATCCAATTCTTATTTTATTATCTGTTTTATTTTTTTGACACTCTAGGAAAGAATGCTTTTTGATATTATTAAGCTGTTTTGTGTGTTTTTTATGTTCATCAAATATAGTTTTTAAATCTTCTGATATATAACTTAAATTACACATATAATTTTGTATAATTTCATAATCTATGGAGTATTTTTGTGACTCAACATAATGCTTAAAAGCAAGTTCAACTTCCCCAATTCTAAGATAGGCATTTCCAAGATTATTTAGAGGCATTCCCTTTTTTTTATCTTCAAGGTAATTCAGTGCCTTTTTGTACAATGCAATAGCATGAAAGATTTTTCCATAATGTTGTTCTATCCAACCAAGAGACCAATAATGATTACCATTTGTAGGATTAAGTTTAATGGCTGAAATGACATACTGTTTTGCTAAAGGTATGTCGTCTGTTTTAGTCAAAATATGTGCTATATCCTCATATCTATTATCATTTAAAGGATCTAGTTCAAGCGCTTTAAATGCAAAGGGTAGGGCTTTATCATGCATACCTAATTTTTTAAGTGCTTTCATTATATTTTCTGTAAGCTTCAAATCTTCTGAAAACTGGGAGTGTAAACGCAACATTTTTTCAATAAAGAGTTTTACATCATGATCGGTAATATTTTTCATACCTAGTATTTTATACATTGTTTCATGATTACGTTCGTCAATTTCTAGAACATTTATTCTAATTTTATAACTATTGTTTAAATCACCAACTCTTTCATAAATACTAGCTAGGTTCATCTTAATATTGATGTCATTTGGATTTAATTTTGCTGCTTTTTTGAAGGTTTCTAGGGCTAAATTATTTTCATTATTATTAACATAAATTAGGCCTATATTATTTAAGATCCCACCATCATTTTTTATAGAATTAGCTTTTTTGAAAGATTTAAGGGCATCTTTAAATTTTTTTTGTCCAAATTCAGCTAATCCTAAAAAATTATACGCATTTGGTGATTGCTTATAGTTTTTAATGAATTGCTTTGCTAAGACTTCTGTTTCTATAAACTTCTTATTAGAATTAAGATTATTTAATTCGTTTAAGTATTCTTGCTCTGTTTTTTTTAAATAATTTTTGTGGATTATTGGCTTTTTTAAAAGGTTTTTTCTAAATTCATCTACAGTTAGGTCATTTTTAGAATTAAAAAAATTCATTATATTTCCAATACTCTAAATTTTTAATTTTGAAGAAGTTGCAATACATTCTGCTGCGCTTTACCTGCTTGAGCGATCATTGCCATAGCTGATTGTTGAAGTATTTGTGCTTTTGTTAACCTAGCAGATTCTTTTGCAAAATCTGCATCTTGAATTCTGCCTCTAGATGCATTTGTATTTAAAGCAACGTTTGATAGATTATCAATTGCTTTTTCCATTCTACTCATTAAAGCACCTAATTTAGCTCTTTCTTTATGTATTCTGTCAAGAGATCTGTCTAAAACACGTAAAGCATCTACTGAAGACTGTCTTGTTTTTACGTTTACGGCAGATAATTTGTCTAGTGATGCAGCTCCAGGAGAAGCTTCGAATAATCCTTTTCCGTCTTCACCAACAACTGTAAAGCTATTACTGGATGACATTTCAAGTTGCCCTGTAACGATTACTGAATCTGCTGCTTTCACACCTATAGTAATTGCACCTGTGGTTGCAGCTGAAGATACAACAGTATGAATTGTTCTAAATATTTGTCTTCCAGTCACAGTAGCGTTTGCTGTTGGTCCAGTAATAATTTCAGTTAAAGAAGCTCCATCCATTCCCGTTCCAGTTACAGTAAAAGTTTTTCCACTTTCGTCACTTGCTGAACTAGTTACAGTTACAAGAGCTGCCTGATTGACAATCGTATTTAAAACACCAACTTTTATATTTGCATCTGCATCAACTGCAGACGGTATAACAGATGTAACAGTAGCAAAAATATTTGTTGATTGTGCAGTAGCAGCGCCAGCAAAAACTGGAATGGTTTCTTCAAGTGCATCACCATTTAGGTCAGTACCAGTAATCTTAAAAGTTCCATCAGTGGCTGCA
>MDTC01028299.1_pt1 | contig 14151 bp, 3 predicted proteins | sample 811181 | NCBI WGS metagenome assembly MDTC01 (sample SAMN05326644, study PRJNA326480) | marine metagenome | isolation source: seawater | place: Pacific Ocean: North | collected 2011
AAGTACACCAGAAGCAGTATTACAAGACAGTATATTATTAATGCGCAGTGGCGGAGTAGGCAGAGACAATCAAGATAACGCACTTGCTGCTAGTTTAGGAATTGATAATAGTTTTTTTATTGATGATCTAGAAGTAACAACTATCAGTGCAGGCCCTAGTAAATATAAGCAAAACACAAACGCAACGGATGTTCGCTTTACAATTACAGAACCCCGCGGCGTAACACTTTTAGAAAAATTACAAACTGCGGCTAAAATAACATTGGCTAGTACTAAAGAGCAATACATTCATGCTCCTTATCTATTAGAAATTAAGTTCAAAGGCTACGATGAACTAGGACAACCAATAGTGGCTCCTAGTAAGCCCAAGTATATACCTATCAAAATTAATGATATAAGTTTTGAAGTTACTTCAATGGGCACTGTGTATTCAGTAACTGCAATGCCATTTGCACATAAACTGTTTGGACAAATTAACAGTACAATACCTATGAATATAGAACTTACAGCAGGCACAATTGGTAATATATTCAGTGATGCTATTCAAAACTTTACAACGGAAACTGTAGAAACCCGTGTGTCAGGCTCGGCACCGCCTAATCAACAACCAGAAACAATTAAAACTGAAAAAGTAAAATACGGTGACAGTTATAAAACACTTGCTGATGCGCTAACAGATTATCAAAAGAAACGTACAAAAGAAACTGTTAAAGTCAGTAAGAAAAAAGAAGGCCCTCCGGGACGGAGCGGCGGCTTTACTGAAGAAAAGATACCTGCTGCAGCAGAAGGCTATGACACTTATAGTTTTACACTAGCAACTGAAATTGCAAATGCAAAACTAAATGTGGATGCTATCTTTGATGCGCTGGATAGCCCAACACCAACTGGTCAGAAAAAAGACGATGGCAAAGCCAACCTGTCTCAATTTCAAGCATATTCACAAGGCTTTAAAGGCAGTGTTAGTATAGACAAAGAAAAGAGAACATTTAAAATTAATGCTGGTACTGATATTACCAAATTATTAAATCTTGTTATCATGCACAGTGACTACATGGATAAAAATGTTATCGAAAATCCTGATCAAGCAGCAACTAGCGGCGAACCTATTAAGTGGTTTAAAGTAAAGCCTATTATAAAAAGTGCTGAAGGTGATGGTAAAGGTTATGACGAGAAAGATGGAAGATACAAATATCATATTGAATATGTTGTAGAACCAAGTGTAATTTATTACCATGATTTTCCTTGGGCTAAGAAAAGCAAACCCTCAGGTAACGGTGTACACAAAGTTTATGATTACATTTTTAGTGGTAAAAATACTGAAGTTTTAAACTTTGATTTAAAATTTAGAAGTGCATTCATGCAAACTATGACTGCAGGTACTGGCAGTCCTTTTGCTAACAAAAGTGCAGATAATCCTTTTATACCACAAGTAAAAGAACAACCACAGAGTGTTGAAGGTAACACTACCAATGGTGCAGATAATTTAAGTCGTGCTAGAGGCAAAGATTTGTTTAGCACAATTATGAGTGACGGTGTTGACATGGTTGAACTAAGTTTAGGTATTATAGGTGACCCGGCATACTTTACTACCAGTGATTACTACTGGCAGGATCGTGTAAGACAAGGCAGGCAGTATACAGAAGCATTCATGCCAGATGGCACAATAAACTATGAACTTAGTCAACCATATGTGCAGGTAAATTTAAAAACACCAGTAGACTATGATGATATAACTGGACTTGCAAATCCTAATGTAGCAACTAATAGTAGTTTTAGCGGAGTATACAAGGTTACAGAAGTTACTAATAGTTTTAGCGCAGGTCTATTTCAACAAACACTAAAAGGCGTAAGAGCACCTCTGCAACCAGATGAAGTAGGTGTTGCTCGTAGCAAAGGTGATGCTGCAGGAAAAGAACGGGAAGAAGTTACTAAGGAACAATCAGGTGAGGAAGAAGGTAAATCAACAGGCATAACTAAACAGCAAGCCACAGTAAAAGAGGACTTTGCGCAAAGTGTAGCAAACGAATATTCAGGCGGTGATTTAGCAGGCGAATTTGATACAGGACCGCCTCCATTTTCATCCAGTGTAGCAAGAGAGTTTAGTGGCGGTGATTCGCGCGGTGAATTTGGCGGCATACCTAATACAACTCCAGATCTTGAAGCATTTGGCGGCCCAGGCCCTAGTAATGTATTACAAAATGCACCAAGAACATTTACTCCTACACGTCCGGCACCGCCAATACCTCCAAGAGCTCCAGACCTAACAGCATTTGGCGGGACAGGTGATCAATTCGGCGGCAATGACCAAATATAGGATTATTAAAACATGGCAGTAGATATTACAAGACAAGGCACCAAAGGTGGCGACAGTGGATACGATACCAGTCAACTACTAGGTGTACGAGAAGAAAAAGGCATTATCACCGGTGTTGTGAAAGCAAATGTGCATCCAACAAGCATGGGTGTAATTAAAATTTGGAATCATACATTTAGTACTAATGAAAATGACAAAACACAGTGGCGCACAGTGCGTTACTGTACTCCTTTTTACAGTCGAGTTGACAACGCTGGTGTTGATGATACCTATTTTGGTACTAAAGTTACTGCTGGTATTGTTACTCCTCCGCCAGACATTGGCACAAAAGTACTTGCATTTTTTCCTGAAGGTCGCAACAGTGAAGGGTATTACTTTGCATGTGTGCCTGATACATATATGATGCAAACCTTGCCAGAAGCAACTATCAGTGATGGAGTAGCGGCAGGTGAATTTAATGATAATCCGGCTGGAGGACATCACACAGGTAAGATTACAAACTGGCGCATACAAACACGCCCAGAAGATTTCTTTACACAAGACTCTCTTGTCAGACAAGGACTTAGTAATGATCGTGTCCGCGGTCTTAACAACAGTGGTTACATGCGAGAAAGTCCTGCAGAAATTATTGGTATTGCAACCAAAGGTCGCAGAATTACAACCCAAGGACAAGACTTTACACAGACATATGCGTCACAAATTAAAAATCCAGCCACTGCAGATAAGAAAATTTTAGAAGGACTACTAGGTCCTACTGCAAGACGCAAAGGGCATAGTATTGCACTTGATGACGGGGATCTTGACGGCAACAGTAATCAGATACGTTTGCGTACCAGTACTGGTCATCAGTTACTACTAAATGATAGTGAAGGTGTTATATATGTTGGCAACAGTGATGGCAGTTGCTGGATTGAACTTAGCAACGAAGGCACAATGGATGTGTATGCACAGGACAGCATTAACTTCCGTAGTGGAAATATTAACTTTCATGCAGATGAAAACATTAAGATGCATGCAAAAGGATTCACACAGATTGTTGCCGATCAGCAGTTGCATTTGCAAGGCACACAAGAAACATCAATTGTTACTGATGGCGAAGCAGGCATAAAAGCAAAAAAGAATTTACATTTGTACAGCGAAAGCGAACTGTTCTCCACAAGTACTGGCGCAAGTTATCTTAATGCCGGCGGTAACATAAGTGTTGCTGGTAGTATGGTTTTGTTACAAGGTCCTAAGACACAAGCAAAGCAAGCAAAGAAAGTTAGCGAAACGCAAAAAGAAGATACTACTTACGATGCAGGTAGTGACGAGTTTATACTAGATGAAGAGGTAACAACAACTGTAGATAGAATTGTAACACATGAACCTTTTCCAAACCACAGTGTAAAGAATATAACAAGTGTTTACACAGGTGGACTGGGCGGTGCAAGTGGACAAACAACCAGCAACTTTGGAATTGTTCCTGCAACTGTAACACAACCTACTGCAGCAGAGCCTGGACTTGATGCATTTGGCGGAGAAGGGGCAGCAGTTGGTACTAGTTCAGAACCAGGACTTGATGCATTTGGCGGAGCAGGAGCAGCAGTTGGACCTGCTGGTGCTAGTTCAGAGCCTGGACTTGATGCATTTGGTGGATCAGGAGCCGCAGTTGGTGCACCTGGACTTGATGCATTTGGTGGAGCAGGATTACCAGTAGACCTATCTAGTGGTAACACTGACTTTAGTCAAATAGCCGCCAAGGCAGGTATTAGTGCAGAACAATTGCAATCTCAGATTGGTGCTGCACAAAGTCAACTGCAAGGTGCAGACTTTAATAAACTAATAAAAGATAGCAGTGGAAAAATTACAGGACTTGTAGATCAACTTGGTGTAAACGCACCTCAACTCACATCGGCTTTTAAAAGTGCAATACCTAATTTACAGGATCAACTTGGCAGTGTATTAAAAACTCCCAACTTCGCCAAGTTTCCTATTACTGACCTAGTAGCACAAGCAAACACAGGATTTAGTGTTGGCGCATTGGATAGTTTTGATGTACAAGGACTTAATGCTGCAGTTGTAAAACAAGTAGGAAGTTTCAACAATCCAGCATTTATCGATGCAGCAACAAAAAGTGTTGGTAAGTTTGGTTTTAACGTAGATCAACTAAAGTCACAAGGATTTGTTCGCCCAGAAGCAGTGTTTAACGATCAACTTGCAGACAGTAGTGTATGGACAGGAAAAGCAGGAGCAAGTAGCCTTAGTAAGATGTTAAGCAATGCTCCTCTGCAAGAAAGTATTCAGCAAGGTGTAGTTGCAGGAGATTATCAGAAACTGGTTAACCTCGGTGGCATTAAAGCAACTGATGGGAAAAAAGAAGTTATGAGTATGCTTACAGCAAGTAACATTTCAACACCAGAAATCACTGCGCAGGTAAGACAAGGCACACAAAACATTGAAACCGTACTGCCTAACACCACAAACATTCCTAGTGGCGAAGATGTTGCTAGTAAAGTAAAAGAAAGTATGCAAACTGGCGCGGCGGCTAGTGATCGTGTAGAAAAGGTTAAAGAGCCTGCGCCCGATGTTCCTAAAACTATCGACGTGAGTAGAGATAAACAAGGTCGTGTAACATCAAAGACAATAGTGACTAAGGGTGTAGATGAAGATGGATTTGAGTATACTCAAACAAAGAGAGTTGCAGTAGATCCAGAAACAGGCGAGGAAGTTAAGAAAGACAGTAAAACAGGCGAGAAAATCAAAGAAACTCCAAGCGACAGTAAAACAGAAGAATACGGTAAAACAGAAGAAACAGAAAAAGAACTCACTCCAGAAGAAGAGAAACAAAAAGCAATTGATGCCGAAAACGCGGAGTTTGACAGACTAGAGAAACAACAGGATGAAGACGAAAAACGACAAAGAGAAAAAAGACTAAAGAAGGCGGCTGAAAGCAAGAAGAAAAAAGACACAAGACCAGCGTACCGAGCATTGCGTCGACAAACTGTTACATTACGCAAGAAGTTATGGAATGAAAGAAAAACACTCACTAAACCAGAAAAAGCAGCAATAGAAGCACAGATTAAATCATTACTAGCGCAAGCAGATGATGCACTAAAAGGAAAGTAAAATGGCAATAGCAACATACAAAGGATTCAGTACAATAAACAACAACTTTGGTAGTTCAAAGTTAACTGATACTGATCTAATTAAACGAGATTTACTTAATCATTTTGCTATTCGCAAAGGTGAAAAACTAATGCGAGGTAACTTTGGCACTAGTTTGCGTGATTTAATCATGGATCCACTAACAGAAGAAACAAAACAACTTATCATTGAAGAAGTAAATGCTGTTATAAACAACGATCCAAGAGTACGACCAGAAGAAGTTACCATGGATGAGTACGAAAATGGACTACAAGTGCAGATAGTACTGCGTTATGTAATTGACAATCAGGTTGAAACACTACAAGTGCGCTTTGATAGACCGGACGTAACAGCAATATAATATACATACTTTATTCCGCAAATAAATACTGCATAAGATAGGAATATGTAAACATGGCTGCTAGTACAAGACAATCAAACTTATTTGCTGCTGAAGATTGGAAGAAAGTCTACGAGACCTTCCGTGAAGCAGACTTTCAAAGTTACGATTATGAAACCATTCGTAAGAGTATGGTTGATTATTTGCGTAATTATTACCCAGAAGATTTCAACGACTTTATTGAATCAAGTGAATATATTGCACTGATTGATTTAATTTCATTCCTAGGACAAAGTCTTAGTTTCCGTGCAGATCTAAATGCTAGAGAAAACTTCCTAGAAACAGCAGAACGCAGAGACAGCATACTACGCTTGGCTCGCATGCTTAACTATTATCCTAAGCGTCAACAGATTGCTAGAGGCTTGCTTAAGGTTGCTAGTGTAGAAACTACAGAGGCAATCAGTGATGCAAATGGCAACAGCCTTCGTGACACAGCAATTGTTTGGGGCGATCCAACTAACAGTGACTTTTTAGAGCAGTTCACCACAGTACTCAATGCAAGTATGGTAAACACACAACAGTTTGGTAATCCAAGTTTAAAAACAACAGTGGGTGGCATTAACATTGAAGAATATCAACTTAAACTAAATCCAGGCACTGTTCCAATTTATGATTTTAAAACCACAGTGGGAACGCAGAACCTAGACTTTGAACTAGTCAAAGGCACTTACAGTGGCACTGACTTTTTATATGAAGTAGCACCTCAACCCGGTAGTACAACAAACGTTCTCTATCGTAATGATAACAGAGGCTTTAACAGTGCTAACAACGGGTTTTTCTTTTACTTTAAGCAGGGCAACTTGCAGAGTGCAGATTTTAACATTGGTGAAAAACTTCCTAATCGCACAGTGGAACTGGATGTTAACAATGTTGACAACAATGATGTTTGGTTATATCAAGTTGATGATCAAGGCAAAGAAACAACTCGCTGGGATAAAGTTCCTGCTATAAGCGGTAACAATGTTATCTACAACAGTTTAAGTGCAAACAATAAAAATCTATTTACAGTGCGTAGTCGTGCAAACGATCAGATCAGTCTTGTATTTGGTGATGATGTTTTCTCAAACATTCCAACAGGCAACTTCCGTGTTTACTTCCGCACAGGCGCAGGTACGACATATAAGATTAGCCCAGATGAAATGCAGAACTTAGAACTGGTTATTCCATATATAAGTCACGCTAATCAAATTGAAAACCTAACTGTAGGATTAAGTTTGCAGAGCACAGTAGCAAATGCTAGTGCTAGAGAGAACTTGCGTGATGTTAAACTAAAAGCACAACAACAGTATTACACACAAGATCGTATGATTACAGGTGAGGATTATCAAATCCTTCCTTATACAAAGTTTAGTAATGTTATCAAATCAAAAGCAATTAATAGAACTGCAAGTGGCATAAGTCGTTACTTGGATGTGCGTGATACAACAGGCAAGTATAGTAGCACAAACATTGTTGCCGAGGACGGCATTATATATCGCGTAGAAGACATACAACAGTTTCAGTTTACATTTATTACTGACAGTGATATTAGTAATACTATTAGCCAACAAGTTGAAAAGAATATTCTTAAGAATGAAAGTCTACACTTTTATCTTAAAAACTATGGCGGCACTGATGTCACTGGACTTACTGCTAGTTGGAATTTAGCAACGACTACCAGTGGTACAGTAACAGGCTACTTTAAGAATGATGTTGATAGTCCTCTTAAAATTGGCAATTTTGCAACAAGTAATTTAAAATTTGCAAAAGTTGGCGCACTACTAAAGTTTACTGCACCTAGCGGTAAAGTGTTTGACGTTAACAACAATCTAATTACAGGCACAAGCGGCACAATTAATACTCGTGATTACATCTGGGCTAGTATAAGTGCAGTTGTAACAGACGGAACTAATCAAGGCGTTGGTAACTTAGAAACAGGTGTTGGACCAGTTACTCTCAGTGAAGTTATTCCTCAGGATGCAGTGTTGGATCAAGTTATTGCTCCATGGAATACTGCAATTAGTAGCACAGTACGAAACAGTATTATTCAAGCAATAGGTGATTTCAAAACTTTTGGATTGCGTTATGACAGAGATACACAAAACTGGGTTATCATTAATGCACTAGACTTAGATCAAACAGATACATTTAGTTTAATATATGCTGGAAATACTAGTAATGTTACATTGGATAACAGTTGGTTCTTTAAGTTTACCAATGATGGTTCAACTTATACTACAAACTTCCGCAGCACAAGTTATGTATTTGAAAGTAAACTAGAAACACGTTTCTATTTTGATAATGATTTAAAAATCTTTGATCCGCGCACTGGTAAAACTATTAAAGATAAAATTAATATTTTAAAAGTTAATGCGCTGCCTGACAGTGTAAGCAGTCTAGCAGTTGACTATGCAATGCAGATTGATGATGTCATTACAGAAACAGATGGATATACACTAACAAACAGAATTAAAGTTACATTCCCTGATATTGACAGCGACGGTGTTGTTGATAATCCAGAAGTGTTTGACATTGTTGTTGCGCCCGATACAAATGCAACAACCAAAGTTGTGTTTTATCAGACTAGCACAAGCAGTGGAGGCTACTTAACATATACTCCTGTTGCAATTACTGACATTGAACAACGCTATACTACACAAGCAGCAATTAATGAAGTTATTGCACAGTTCACTAGTGGACAAGTATTCTATGCAAGCACAGACGATAAGTTTTTCATTCTAAGTGTAAGTGGTGCTAACGTAAAAAGCATAGCACAAACCACAGATTATGTCAAGCGTGTAGGGCGAAGTGATCTTTTATTCCAGTATACACACAACAGTCCAAACAACCGCCGCATTGATCCAAGTCCAAGTAATATTGTAGACTTGTTCTTGCTAACTAGTCAGTATGACACAGATTATAGAAACTATGTAACAGATATTACAGGTAGTATTAGTAAACCAACAAAGCCAACTACAAACGAGTTGCGTGACCAGTTTGGTAGTTTAGAGCAATATAAAAGTGTAAGTGATACTATTATTTTTAACAGTATAAGTTACAGACCATTGTTTGGCGACAAGGCAGAAGAAGAATTGCAAGCAACATTTAAAGTAGTAAAAAATCAAAGCACACTAGTAAGTGATAGTGAAATTAAAGAACGTGTAGTGGCAGCAATCAATGCTTATTTTGCTATTGAGAACTGGGACTTTGGTGACAGTTTCTTCTTTAGTGAACTTGCTGCTTATTTGTATTCAACTCTTAGTCCAGATGTGCTTAGTGTTGTTATTGTTCCTAAACTTAAAACCAGCAACTTTGGTAGTTTATTCCAAATACAAAGTCAGCGAGATGAAATTTTAATTAGTGCAGCAACAGTGAATGACATTGAAGTTATTGACGTTATTACTGCAAACAGTTTACAAGCAACAGGCAATGTTGTTAACACAACTAGCACAAATCTTGCTTCAGAAAGTGCAAGTGCAAGCGGCACAAGCACAACAGTAAATACATCAACAAACACAGTCACAAGTACAACTACAGGTTCAAGTAGTAGCAGTAGCAGTGGCTCAAGCAGTTCCAGCAGCTCTAGTAGTGGCAGTAGCGGCAGTAGCGGCGGCGGAGGATATGGATACTAATGGCACTTCGTAAGAGTCAGGTATTATTACCTGATGTATTCCAAACAGTAAAAAATAACAAGTTCCTAAATGCAACTGTTGATCAGTTAATTAGTGAACCTAGTTCTCAGCGTGTAAACAGTTTTATTGGGCGTAAGTTTGCTCCCAACTTTACTGTAGGTGATAGTTATGTGCAAGAGATTGACACCGATAGACAAAACTATCAACTAGAGCCTGCAGTAGTATATCGTAGTCCTAGCAAACAAATTGAAAGTTTAACTGGTTACGTTGATCTTGTTAATAGTTTAAAATATAACAATGTAAGTGTTAATACACACAGCGACTTGTTTGATCAGGAATACTACAATTATAGTGGTTTTACTGACTTAGATAAATTGGTCAATTATGGTGAATACTTCTGGTTGCCTGCAGGTCCTGACAGTGTGCAGGTGTTTAACAGCACAGTGGACACTGAGCGTGATTTTACAATAACACGTCGCACAGTAGTCGGAGTGGATGAATATAGTGTTGATGGTAGCGATAATGCTAATCCAACTATTACACTTGCAAGAGGCGGCAGTTATACATTTGATGTGCAACAAACTGGCATACCATTTTGGATTCAAACAGAAATAGGCACAAGTGGTATTAGTAATTACGGTTCAAACGTAAGCACAAGAGATATAGTTGGTGTTACTAACAATGGTGACGACTTTGGTACAATTACATTTAATGTTCCAAAAACAGATGCGCAAAACGATAAGATTAATGCAACACAAGTTGCAAATCCAGATTTTGCTACAGACCTAACATATAAACAAATACACAATGTTCCTTATAGTGCATTTATTGAAGAGCATGGCGGCATTGATGTGCAAACAGAAATTGCTGGCAAGAGTTTAGTTTTTGTTAATACAACAACAGACGAAACAGCCTGGGATGCAGGTCAGCCATTTGATGGATATGGATTTGATGACGATGATAATCCTTGGGACGAAACAACAACACTGGATATTGGTACACGCTATGATGTATACAGCATTGCAGTTAATAATATCGGCGGTGTAGATACAATTGTACTTACTCGCAGTGCAGACTGGCCCGCAGGACAAAAAGTAAAAATTAAGCAAGGCGATGCATACGGTAACAGAGAGTTCTACAAAGATGCAAGTGGATTGCCTGAATTAATTTCTCCATACACTGCTGGCTTGGATACATTGTATTACCAAGACGGTTTAATTGCTGGTCAGTTTGGTAAAATACAATTGGTTGATATTGATGCAGTTCCAGCAATTAATGTTGAAGATGATGTACTAGGAAAACTAACATACACAAGTGCAAACGGTGTAAAGTTTACCAATGGACTTAAAGTAGAATTTAACAGCGACATCACACCAAGCACTTATGCAGACAGAGAATATTTTGTTGAAGGTGTAGGGCAACCAGGAGGTATTACCCTTACTCCTGTGGATGAAATGCTTACACCTGAAACTTATACTAACAGTACCAGTGATGGATTTGATACTGTAGCATATGACGCAGGAGGCTGGGACGGCACACTAAATGCTCCAATAGATCAAGATTATATTGTTATTAATCGCAGTAGTCCAGACAAGAATGCCTGGAGTAGAGGCAACCGCTGGTTCCATAGAGAAGTAATTGAAGCAACAGCAATTTATAACAACTACACTGCAGACATAGATGATGCAAGTAGAGCAAAGCGTCCTATTATTGAGTTTCACAGTGGATTAGAACTGTTTAACATGGGCACAAGCAGTGTTACTCCAGTAACAATTGTTGACGTAACACAAACTGATGCGCTTAGTAATGTAAATGGCACGCTTGGTTATTTTTCTGATGGTATTGAATTACAGCAAGATAACACAGTAATCTTTAGTGCAGACACAGATACAGATGTTAGAAACAAGATTTATCGTGTAGACATAATTGACCAAGACAGTGACACAACAACTGCTGAGATTATAAATTTAGTTGCTATAGGCACAGTAGTTGATGGCAACTGCGTGTTAAGTACACTTGGCGCCAACAACCAAGGCAAGCAATATTGGTTAAACGATACTACATGGACACAAGCACAGCAAAAGACTGCACTTAACCAAGATCCATTGTTTGATGTATTTGATCCAGATCATACAAGTTTTAGTGATACAACCAAGTATCCAAGTAGTAACTTTGTTGGCAGTAAATTGTTTAGTTACAAGCGTAATAATAATGCAAGTCCAGACACAGTTCTAAACTTTGGATTAACATACAAAAACTTTAACACACTGGGCGATATTGTTTTTGAAAATAACTTTGACAGTGACAAGTTTCAGTATACAAAAAGCACAGGTAATACTAATGTTATTGTGCGCAGTGGTCATGCACATCAGTTTGATATTGATGCAAACAGAGTTCTATACAACGGATGGACAAAAACTGTTGAATCTAGCACACAGTATCAAATTGTAAGTTATGATGTAAACAGTGAACTTTATAGTTTTGAAATTGGTACTAGTGTAGACACAAGTAAAATTAGACAGCCACTACAAGTATTTGTTAATGGCAAATTTAAGTACCCAAGTGAATATACACACCTTATTCAAGGTGACAGAGAGTACGTTGTGTTTACAGATAAACTTGCTGTAAATGACACAGTAACTATTAAGTTTGTAAGCAAAACAAAATCAGCAAACAGTTTCTATGAAGTTCCAGATAACCTAGAGCGTAATGCAGGTAACGCAACATTTGAAACACTAACACTGGGACAAATGCGTAATCACACTGTTGAAATTAGCCAGCAAGTTAAAACACTAACAGGTGTTGCTCCAGGTAAAAGCAATATCCGTGATGTAAACTACAGAGCATATCCAGGCAATATATTGCAACACAGTGCAGGTATGATCTTGCCTATGTATGCACTTACCAATAAAACAGCAAATACAATTGACAGTATCAAGTATGTTAAAAATGAATATACAAAGTTTAAAAACAAGTTTATTGACAACATTGATAAACTAGATCTAGACTTAACCGATCCTAGTAAGTGCGTGGATGATATTTTAACATATATGGCAGGAAAGAAAACCAGTGCGTTTCCATTCTACTACAGTGATATGTTGCCATGGGGCACACAAACATCACAGTTGGCTTACACCATCGACGATGCTACTGAAACTGAATTTGAATTTAACACACAGTTTGACCTAACTGCAATCAGTAGTCAAGGTGTGCTAGTTTATCATACACCTAGCAGCACTGGTGTAAAAAATCTTCTTATTGAAGGTGCAGATTATACATTTGATACAGTAGAAGCAAAAGTAACGCTCGCTGTAGATAACCTAGGTGTTGCAACAATTGGTTTGGCTGTTAATGACACAATCACAATTGTTGAATATACAGAAACAAACGGCAGTTTTGTTCCGCCTACACCAACTAAATTAGGATTGTGGTATAAGTTTATTCCTGCTATCTTTACAGACTCAACATATGCAACGGCTAAAACTGTTGTTGAAGGACATGATGGTAGTATATGGGTTGGCTGGGGCGATATCAGAGACAACGTTTTACTAGAACTAGAAAAGCGTATCTACAACAACATTAAAACACAGTACAACAAAGATTTGTTTGATTATGCAGATGTTGTTCCAGGTTACTTCCGTAGCACACTTAATGATTTAAGCGAAGCAAATAATATAACTCGCAGTTATTACGGTGAGTGGGCACTACGCAACAAAGTTAAAACAGCACCAAACACAACAGTAGATCCTAATAATGGCTTTACTTGGAACTATCGTAACAGTGTTGAAAAAATTACTAAAACAAGAATTCCGGGATACTGGCGCAGTATATATCGCTGGTTTTATGACACAGATACTCCACACACTACACCATGGGAAATGCTAGGACTTAGCAGTAAACCTAATTGGTGGGATCAGCGTTATGGTGTTGCACCATATACACAAGGCAACACTGTGCTTTGGGAAGATTTGCGTGATGGCAAACTGTACAGTGATGCAACTAATACAACATTTACTACCGACGCAAAACGCCTGCGTCCAAACTTAATGAGTATTATTCCAGTTGATGAACAAGGTAACTTAAAGCCGCCTAGAGACTTTTTAGTAGAAGATGCAGTGCAAACAAATGTTAGTGACAACTGGGTATACAGCGATGGCAGTCCTGCAGAGACAGCATGGAGACGCAGTAGTGAATATCCATATGTATTGCAGATTCTTGCCGCAACAATTAAATCTGCAATGTATGGCACACTTATGTTTGATACAAACATGTACGAAAAGAATGTACAGTACGATCAAATATTGCAAAAGAATAAGAGTTATAGACCAAGCATTGCAGACTATCAAATTCACGGACAAAGTGATGGTAGTGGCGGCATACTAAGAGTTGAAGGTTATAACCAATTTATTAGTGAGTTTACAAGATTTGGCGGATATAGTGTTGACGATGCTATTACAAAAATTAATAATTTGGAACTAAACCTCTGCTACGCTATGGCAGGCTTTACTGATAAAAAGTTTCTTAAAGTTGTTGCAGAAAGTGTAACTCCTAGTAGTCAGAGTGAAAACATCTTTATACCTGATGAAGATTTAAGCGTTTATACTAAGAAGAGTTTGCCACTGGAGCGTGTAGTATACAGTGGTGTGCAGATTATTCAGCGCAGTGACGGTTATGAAATACAGGGTTATGATATTGAAAATCCA
>MDTC01013898.1_pt1 | contig 14150 bp, 10 predicted proteins | sample 811181 | NCBI WGS metagenome assembly MDTC01 (sample SAMN05326644, study PRJNA326480) | marine metagenome | isolation source: seawater | place: Pacific Ocean: North | collected 2011
CAATGAAGCTTGCGTGGCTTCTACCATCCGGTTTCTGATCGCTTTAACGTTGCATTCTGTTCCAGGATCCAAAACTTCTAGCATTTCCCTCAAGGGTTCCGGTAAATCGGCGATCGGAGTATTGCTGAGTATATCGTCCATCTTGGCCATCATTTCTTGAGTCTGCTCTGGGCTCAACTTGTCAGCCACGCGGTTGCCCCAAGTTGACGCGTAATTCTGAAAGGCGTCCAAAACATCTCGCGCAACCAACTCCTGATGGTCAGATCCTCGTGAATCGGGCTCGGCTCGCCCTCGCGGCGGCTTGTTGGCCATGCCGCGGCTTCTCGGCGTCTATCGATCGGGAGGAAAGAGTCCAAGGAGTGTCACGCGATCTCGCCACCGAGACTTCGCTCGCGACCGCGATTCGTCCGCGACACGTCCACGCGAGACGATGACCGACGTAAAATGACCTCGGACGAGAGTGCAGCGCGCGCGCGCGCCCCTGCGTTGACGATTCTCGACGATTCACCGCTGAGGCGTCGGACAGACTCGTCGAATCTTTCGACGAGGAGTGAGGTTGGTCGGTCGGTCGCCATCCTCCAAGCGAGGCACCTCGCGAAGATACCGGCGCGAGCACGGCGCGAGGGATGCAACGAGCGATGGCTCCAGGGATGACGTCGTCGGGCTCGTGAACGCGATGAATGGGTCCGAGACCAAGGCGAAGGCGACCGAGACGCCGCTCATGGAACTGGGCGCTCTGGAATCTCGCTTCGGCGGCCGAGCGCTCGGAATCGGTCGCCCTACATCGTGGACGTGCGAGTGATGGAGAGAGAGAGAGGATAGGCTGTAGATCAAATAACGTGAGTAAAAGTACATGCGTTTACATTTCATTCATTTCGATTCATTTCGATTTGTCGGCGTAAGTCTCATCCGCTTGCGGTGAACGTCCCATGTTCATTTCGTATTCACGTATGTGGTTGTTGTAATTGTGTAGAGGAAAGTTGGTTGACGCTCTGCGCCCTCTAGCTTGAACTAACGCAGTGTCATAGGCTATCGCGGCTTTTTGAGGCGAGTCGAAGAGCCCCAGGTACAAATGTGAGTTCCTTGGCACCCCCAGTCGCGCCTCGTACTTTGATTCTGAATGTCGAGTGACACCTCTGTAGCCACTCGCCCCTCGTGCGAAGCCTTCAGAGTGTCTTCTCACCTCCATGATCAGCTCATCCAATGTGAGTGAGTCGATGAAATCTATCAAATCTGCGTATCGAGATTCTGTAAAGTTCATTTTAAGCGGGCGCGAACCGGTTCTAGATCGATCGCCCATTCGAGAAAGTTTCAAAACGATGATGTCGAAAGCCTCAGCCGCAAACTCTTCCTCCACATGACCTCCCAGGTAAACTTGACGACGAGATTCTCTCAACCATACGTGTGCCTCGTACCGTCCAGACTTTGCATGTCGACAAACGCCATTGAATCTCGATGATCGAGGCTTGCCACGCGGTGTTTGGTAAGGGACCGATGACGAAACAATCACCGGTGGCTGTAGTCTCGTAATCGGTGGCCTTCCACGGCGTTTCATCGTCTGCGTTCTCGGAGTTCCTCGCGACGTTGATGGACCGGTGTGTTGTGTTGGAGTCTTGAATTTTCGCGTATCTGCTGTGTTTTGTGAATCAGATGGAAAGTATTCCATCTCATGAGCCGCTTGCTGATTGAACACGTCCTCCCACGCGCTATTGTTCAGAGTTGGAGTCTCCCTGGTGCTCTCGTCAAAGAGACACAGAAAATCGTCTGGCGCTCCGACTGGAACTCCGTGCGACTCTTTCGGCGGTTTTTCCTAAAAAATCTTTTCATTCAGTTGTTTTTTGATGTTTTCTTCCTTCGATGCCGTCGCCGGTGCCTTCCCCGCCCGACCTCTGGTCCGCATATTCCTTCCGGAAGTGTTTCGAACCCTTTCCTCTGCGTGTGTCGAGTCGCACACGCGCCGTATCCGATGTGCTCTCGCGTCACCGACCGCCTCGTTCGATTGTACAATTTTCAAACGTCCCAAACGCGCGCTCACACTCCGTTCGCGGGCGTTGCGCTCTCCCGTCGCGCGCTTCAAACGTCTTCTCTTCCACTCCTTCGCCCGCGCGGACGCAAGGCTGGCAGGCGTCACACGTTCTTATCCGCGCCACCAGTGTGGTTTTGTAAATCTCATAGCATCTATAATGATTGAATGCGTACCAAAAACCCGAACACTAGAAAAAAATATAAAACAGCCGCCACGAAAAACGAGGGTGGATCGGAGGGGTGGCGCGCGGGGTTTGGGAGGGTTCGGGACAGAACGCGCCGCCGAGGTCGTGGACGCGCGCGAGCATCGGTCGTCGACTGGAGGCGGAGAGACAACCCGGGCGCGATGGATCCCGCCATGCTCGATGGGTTCCCGGAGGAGGATAAGGCGAAGATGATGGGAATGATCGAACAGATGCAGACGCGAGACAGCTTGCGGATGTATAACAACTTGGTCGAGCGGTGCTTCATGACGTGCGTGCAGTCGTTTCGGAGGAAAACGTTGGAGAAGGACGAAGAGAGATGCGTGTCGAAGTGTTGTGAAAAGTTTTTGAAGCACTCCGCGCGCGCGAGCGTGAGATTCGGGGAGCTGAACGCACAGTCGATGCAAGGGATGCAAGGAGGACCTCCGGCGTCGTGAGTAGAGTGAGAATGAAAACGCGTTGAAAATTTTAGTAAAACACGCGATTTGGGTTAGTTTGCATCAATTCTATAATAGTAAAGGCTAGATTTGTGATGACCTCCTACGCAGACACCGAAGAGAGGACGTCCCAGTACGTCGGGAACGTCTTCTTCGTGCACTTCGGGTCGTTGATGATGACGTCGACGTCACCGCAAGCGGCGAGGGCGAAAGCCATAGCCATGCGGTGGTCGTCGTAAGTGTCAATATCAACGTTCGCCTTCATCGTCGCCGGGGGTTCAAGCTTGTGCGGCGGGGTGATGACACAGTAATCCGAACCTTCAAAGACATCGCAACCCAGCTTGCGGAGTTCGGTGCAGATGGCAATCATGCGCTCCGTCTCCTTAACACGCCAACTCGCAACGTCACGAATAGTCGTAACGCCGTCCGCGAAAAGTGCGGCAACCGCAAGAGTCATGGCGGCGTCCGGCATCGCATTCATGTTCACATCAATCGCCTTCAACGGGCCTTGAGGTCCAGTGCAAGTGACCGAGTTTGGTCCCCACTCGAGCGTCGCACCCATTTGTTCCATGGTGTACGCGAAGTTTGTGTCCCCTTGAATACTCTTCGAACCGCATCCGATGACCGTAACGGTACCACCAGTAATCGTGGCACCGGCGAGGAAATAAGAAGCCGAAGAAGCATCTCCTTCGACGAACGCACTACCCGGGGAGACGTACTTTTGCCCGCCTTGAATCTTGAAGCTCTGAAGGTCATCAGCCTTTTCAACCTTGACACCGAAGCGTTCCATGAGCGTGATCGTCATCTCAACGTACGGCTTCGAGATAAGTTCGTCCACGATCACGATCTCGATCGATCCTTGGCAAAGCGGCGCCGCCATGAGAAGAGCAGTGAGGTACTGCGAGCTCACCGAACCGCTGAGTTCAACTCGTCCACCCGGCAATCCGTTCGCCTCAACCTTCACAGGAGGGCAGCCAGTGCCCATCGTGCATTCCGCCTTCACACCAAGCTGCACCAAACCATCGACAAGGTCTTGAATCGGTCTCTCGCGCATTCTCTCGACACCATCAAGGACAAAAGTACCCTTGCCCGCCGCCGCCACGGCGGCGGTGAGAGGGCGCATCGCCGTACCGGCATTACCAAGGAACAAGTCCGCGCCTTCCACGGGAAACTCACCACCGCATCCAGTGATTTCCAAGATGTTCTTCTCTCTATCTTCAGTGAAGTCCAATCCCAGGACCTTGAGCGCGTCGACCATGTAGCGAATGTCATCGCTATCCAGTAAGTTTTCCACCTTGGTGGTACCTTCCGCAAGCGCCGCGAGGAGAAGGATGCGGTTGGACAACGACTTAGATCCCGGAAGGCGAACGGTGCCCTCGACTTTCTTAATCGGCTTGAGCGTGAGCTGTTCCATCGCACCGGTAGCGTTCGCTCGCGTCAAGGTGCGCGACGAGCGGCTAGGGCGGCGTCTGGTGCTCCCACATTTCGCCGGTGCGAAGGACTTACTGAGCGTCGCTTGACAAGACATGATTGACGCGTGGCGATACAACAGATGTAGTTCCTATCGCAGCGTGCGCGAACGTTTAGTGAAGCGCGCGCGACTGTGGCGAAGGCGAACGATAAAGCGCATCGCTCATCAGCCTCGACCCTTTTAAGGCGACCATCGTTCTTGTCTAGAAACTCTGTATTTTATTTTCTAAAAGTCTATCAAAAGTGGATAATCAAACATTCACGAAGCTGCGCGCACCGACGAGGGAGTGTTCGAGGTGAATGAACTCACGTTTCAAAGCGTCAATTTTATCCAGTTTGGCTTGCAGTTTAGTCTTTTCATCTGAAGTGCGACCAAGAATTCCGAGACTTCGCTTGTTGTCTCCTTCTGCACGTTTCTTTTCAGCTTCGAAATGGGAAGCGGCAGACTCGAACCAGTGAAGTGCGTCAAATGCTTCGTGTTGGCCAAGAACACTGAGCAAGTAAGCTATTCCGAGAGCCAAACCATCATCAGTAAATGTTGCTGTTAGAGATTCTTTGGTTCGCCGGGCAAGTTTATCTTTTGACGCTGAAATAGCTTCAGCTGCGCTCAGCGTAAGAGCCGGAAGTACCAAGTAAAAGTCTTTCAAATGCTCGTGAGCTTTGTTGCGAAGTTCTGTCGAGAACACCGAAACAAGGACCTGAAAGTAATCCGTTCCATCTGTTCCTCCCACATTGAGAGCTTCAAGCTCATTCTGGAGATTTTTGAGACACTTGACCGTCCAATCAGACAGTCCGTCTACTGCAAAGCTTGCGTCGGCAGAAAATTTTGCCGCGCGTGTGCTTGGTACAAACTTGGCCGCATTGGTACTATAGTGCATCGCACCTAGACGTATCATGCGCACAAATCCTAATGCATTACCGATTTCGGTCACCAGGTCACGAAATTGATCGATGAATGACGATCCGTCGCTCGACAAACCTAGTTTGCGCACATCCCTGATTAGCCGAAGAGCTGACTCAACTGGATACTCAAACTTTTCATCGAGCTTCGACGCACGATAGCCAGTCTGCTTAGCGCTCAGCTTGATAGCATCACTTTTGGCCTTCGTCTCAGCGTGTACCATTCGGGCTTCTTTCATCAGTTGACTTCTGATGTGGTCGTCAAAAAGAAACTGGTTGAAAATTTGGAAGCGCTGGGCGAGATACTGATACGCAAAGTTGATACTCGTGTGCGTTATGCCGGTTCCGTGGGTCCTGATCGAGTTGGCGACATGGCGAATACTGATTGTGTTCAGATGTTTCCGGTCCGAGTCCGCGCTAGCCTTCTCCACGAAACATTGCGTGTTCAAGTTGTAGTTGTACTTGGATATGAAGATGTGGATGTTTCGCATCAACTCAAGTACGTCCAAGCCCTGTTCCAGCGTTTGACTCGGCAACTCGATTTCGGCACATCGTAGAGAATACTTTTCGATGGCGAGATTGCGCATTTCCACGTACGACTGCGAGCGAACAAGGTGTTAGTCGCTCACTCCCAACAGTGAAAAAAATATAATCACTCGCACAACAATTAATTATTTTGACACCTACCTTCCAGTTATGCAGCGCTATGGCCGTGTGATTGTGAAACGTTTTATTCAAGTACTCTTCCACTCGATTTTTAATGTCAATCTGTCGAAAATAAAACATCAAGGTCAGATTTTCATTTCGCACACGTGAATTAATTAAATAATAAACTCACCTGATAATTCAGCATGCGGATCGGGGGCAGATTCGTGAATGCTGACAAGTCCCGAACGCCATCTTTGAATGGATTCATGCTTGCGATGCCTATGATGCGAGCAGAATGAAGATGCATACGCAAATCTGTCTCAATATCTCGACAAAGTGGTTGAATTATTTCACGCTCCAGAGAATTCTCAATAAAATGTTGATACGACGCCATTTCGTCGGGTTTCGCACCACCACGCATTAGCAGCGTTTCACAGCCCCTGAACGCGTTCACAAGCGCGTTCAAACGACCAGCTTCGTTCGGCCTGGCATATATTTCAGAAAGACAGACTGGAAATAATTCCCGTGTGAGAAATAAAAAAGACGTGTCACACTGATCTTGTATGCTTTTGCGGTATCTACAGAGCGCCTCGAGAAGTTCTACAGACTCATGCGCGATGCACTCATTCTCTGAACTCACGATGCGGGCTCCACAAATCGAATCAAGGCACACACGAAGAACATGTGTCCTTTTCTGTGTCGCTGGACCTGACAAAACTCGTCCTAAATAAATGAAATAATTAATTAATTTTTATGACGTTGTGTTCGTAAAATGATGACCCACCTGCGATGTGCAAGTTTGCAAGAACATCTTGTTTGTTGGTTTCGACTTTTCCCGCTGAAATCTGCGCTTTCACGCGTCCCCAACCGCTTGTGGTCGTCATCGTCGAAAGTGTATTTTCTAATAATTCCTGTGCGGGTACCTACACGTTATGTTAGTTCAGACTTGTTTAAACTGAATGGTGATGATGTGAAACGTACCAGTAAGCGAATCACTCTATCCTGCAAAAATTTCAGCACGTGCTGCAGCTCCAGACTCGTTTTGGTATTCTGAGTGAAAGCATCGTACATCGCTTGCAGCATCTCGACCGCTTGAGCAATGAGCCTGACACGCTGCCTGGTCAACGGCGCATCCATGACCATGTGTAGATGCAATACTTCTTGAATGTAGTGGCGTAATTGACTCGCACACCTTGTTCCTTCCTGTAATAATCTTATACGGGCGCTCATTGTCACAGATAAACTGCTTGAGGGCGCCTGTACAGCCGTAAACTTGGCGAGCCAACAGACTGACTGTGATAGGAATCGCCTGAGCTTCTCCGGAAACGAGTCGTCGATAGTGTCAAGCATTTGCCGATGGCGCGAAGTAATAGTTTCTGAAAGAGTCGCAGTTCTAAACTCTCGAGCCCCGGGAGACAAATGAGCGTCCAGAATCGTCCCTGGACAGACGGAGACTGTCGTCGTCACCGGGACTAGAAGGCACAGATTGTGTACCTCCCATGCCTTCGTACACAGTTGTCTATCCGTGATGTCAGGAACCAAATGTGAATGTAAACAAGTCAAACAAAGAGAGGACAGTAGCGTGTTCTTGTCGCTTAACCTCTCCTTATCGCTGTTCACGCGATCAGAGGCACGTTCAATCAACTCGAGAGTCACCGCTGCAAGTTCCTTGATGAACCGATCTGGTTGCTCAGTCCCCGCCAATTGCTCGAGCATAGAGCTGAAGAACGAGGACGAAAACAACAGCTTCTCCACAATTACGATTGATGAATCCAAACTCGCTACGTCGACTTCATTCATACCGAACTGCTCTGGATTTGTGCGAAGCACCAAGACTACACGCTTAAAACTCATCAGCGCCATGCCCAACGTCTTGTTATTGCGAACAGTCTCATCTATACCAAGACCGATAGCTAACGCACGACCCAACATATCGAATGGCCACTGCAGGCGTACAGATTGATACGGAGTGTACGCCGTAAATGTCGAGTAGACCACAGTGAGCTGCGTAAACAAGTTACAAATTACGGCTCGTACCTGGTCCATAAACAGCAAAGTGTCTTGTAGTGGCTGCAACTTCTCGACAAACGCAGTCCTAAGTTCAGCTTCTGACACTTTATCTTCATCTTCGTCATGCACTCTCTCCCCGAAGGTCATCAGCATGGGGAAGATTGTTTCGTTTGCAATGGTACGCAGCCGTTCAACTTCACCACCTAGTTGTGCAAAAATCATCGTCGACTTTCCCAGCAGCGCGTTCTCGCACGAGACTAGATCCTCTATGCGCATATTCTCGCGCGGATCTCCATGTAAGATGATTGGATCGTCCCACCCACCGACTCGGAGTTGCGCGCGGTTTGAAACTTCCTCACCCAACCGCTCGGTGGTCTCCCTCGTTTTCTGGCTCCAAGTCTCGACGTACTCGCGCAATCCATCCAGCACCTCTCGCATCGCCACCGTAGCGTTCTCGTGATACTCCTCCGGGATCACGGGCGCGCTCGTCGACTCCATCGCCGCGCTCGGCTCTCCGTGCGCATCGGCTAACACCGGTCGTTGGTCAGAGGATGTTGCCGCGCTCACGTCCGTCATCGAGACGAGGAGACGAACGTCGCGCGCGCCGCGCCCGTGAGTCGCGCTCTCACGTCTCTTTCACGGGCGCTCCCACCGTTCGTCTTCTCGTCGGCGTCGCGTCCTGAAGACTTGAACGAAAGATGTCGCGCATTCGTTCGTTCGGTTACTCGCGGGACGTCGGCGTTCTCGCTGAGGGTCGTGCCTCACACGGCGCTCGCGTCGTCGTCGTCGTCGGGACGCGCGACGACGACGGGGAAGAGTGCGAGAGAAGCGTGCGGACGCCATGGACGCCGGCGACGCGCACGTCGGGCGACGCTCGCGGTCGAAGAAGTTGGTGCGAGCTCGAAAGCGCGCGAGGTTGGAGGCGGCTGTGAAGACGCCGGGGACGACGACGAGCGCGAGAGATGTGAGGGAACACGGAGTCGTGGATGATGAGAATCAGCAGCGAGAGACGATAACTCTCCCGCGGACGTCCGCGCCGTGGTTCTCTCGAACGCTCTCGGTGAACGAAGAGACGTCTTTCGAGGTGTATTACCAGCGGCAAGGCATTGTTTGCGAAGACGAGTGGGGAGAGTTTCTGAGATATCTTCGCTCGCCCTTGCCGGTGACTTTTCGGATGAATAGGATGGCGAGTAGACAAGAAGAAGTCCGAGAGGCGCTGCAATCCGGGAAGCACTTGCTGCAGAGTGATCGAGAATTACGAGACGACCGCGGTAAAGTGATCCCACCGCCGACTCAGCTTCCGTGGTGCGACGGCTGGCAACTCGGTATGGATAAGATGAGTCTAAAGTTCACGAGAAATCCGGTACTTCGAGAGCTACAACGCTGGCTGGTCAAGTACAATAACACTGGTGTGCTCACTCGTCAAGCTGTGGATTCCATGGTGCCGGCGGCGATTCTACAAGTGGAACCACATCACCGGGTTCTCGATCTGTGCGCATCGCCTGGATCGAAAACTACGCAGGCTCTTGAGGCGCTGAATGTGAGTGGTGAGGAAGGATCAGCCACGGGTTGCGTCATAGCGAATGATATCAATCCCATGCGTTGCTACTTTCTCGTACGACGGTGTGCGGCGCTCCGTAACGCCACGGCGAATTTGATGGTCACAACTCATCAGGCGCAATGGTATCCGAATGTAAACGTACCAATATCAGGTCACGCACCTACAGAAAATGGTGGACGATATCCAGAGGGATCATACGACAGGATTATTTGCGATGTTCCGTGCTCTGGTGATGGAACGTTGAGGAAAAACCCACAAATTTGGTCCGAATGGCGACCAGAGTTTGCCATGGGTCTCCACCGGCTGCAGCTTCATATCGCTCAGCGCGGGGCGGCCTTGCTCAAAGTCGGAGGATACATGGTGTATAGCACGTGTTCTTTCAACCCGGTGGAGAATGAAGCCGTCGTCGCTGAACTAATCAAGCGGTGTGGCGGCGCGCTTGAAATCGTCGACGCGGCGGACCGCATTCCTGAGCTACTGCGTCGGCCGGGTATCTCGACGTGGAATGTGGTCACCATGGTCGAAGGGGACGTCGTCGAATACCCAAAATACGAAGATAGCCAACGAGATTCCGTTCCAATAGGTCTGAAGAGAAAGTTCTCAAAATCAATGTGGCCACCAGAAGTGACGCCGGGGCGCATGGGTGCACTCGGTAAGCGCATCAAAGGCAATTCCATCCCTCTGCACCACTGCATGAGACTCGTTCCACATCTTCAGGACATGGGTGGATTTTTCGCAGTTCTTTTGAAAAAAGTGGCGCCGATCCCTGGACCGAAAACGTCGGAACCTCCCACAAAGAAAGAAGGGCGTAAATACAAGCGCACAGAGCCGAAACACCTGTACTCTAAGATGTCTAGTAAATTGCTGAAGAAACTCTCCAAAGAATTCGGTCTCGATGATGACAAGACCTTTACGGAAAAAATCGCACCTAACTTGTTCACTCGTTCAAGCGACGAAAAATCAATCGTTTACATTTCCGAAGGAGTGAAAACACACTGCATTGATTCCGTCGGCGCAAAGCGAATGAACTGTGTTTGGTCTGGTGTGAAGATTTGGGAGCGCTCGGAGCGAGACAACTTTTACATGTTGACGCAAGATGGAATGCACATTATTAAACCGTACATCACCAGACGGAAAGTGGAGTTGTCGCGATCTGAGATTAAGAAGGTTCTGCAGTCGTTGGGTCATGAAATCCCCGTACTGTCTCTGTCTCCAGCTTCTCGTGAAGCCATTCGCGAGTATTCACCGGGTTCGTTGGTGGTTCATTTAAGAGGTGGTGATAGAGGCTTGAATTTACCGGTTGTCGTAAATTACACCGCCAACGATGCATTGAAACTCATCTGGAGATTCAGGAAAGGTCTTGAACAAGCGCCGAAAGTGAAAATTCGCTCTCTCCTCGCGGGTCTCGATGCTGTCGTTCAAATGTAGCTTTATATTTGTGAACTTCAATTACTAGTGTACTATACTTACTTTTCTTCCGCCTTGGCTAGTTTTTCAATCGCTTTGGACGCGGCGGCGTGAAAACTCTCCGCCTGAGACTGCGCATTTGAAGCCGCCGCGCGCATCTTGAGTGCAAACATGCTCATCTTTGCATCATCTCCAGACGCGGCGTTGACGCACGTGAAGGACACCCCTTTGCCTCCCTCCATCAGTTGGAACTTTTGACCTTTGAAAAGAGAGGCATTGAGCATCAAACGGAAGTTACCCTTCGCTCGCATGACGAGTCTATACCCGTTTTTGCCTTGGTTGAGGCGAACGTCGCCGCGACCGCGCTCCATCCAACGAGATCCCTTTTCCTTGTCGACGACGTATTCGAACAAAGCACCCTCGGTACGAAACGTGCAGGTTTCGTCTTCTTCGCCCGTTTTCGTCTCGACGACTTCCAGTTCCACGATGGGCTTGATGGAGTCGTTCGCCACCTCTCTCTCCGGGTCGTCGTCCCCATCTTCCTCTTCGGCCTCCTTCTTTCCAGCGCCAAACAACGCCACCGGCGCTGCGGCGGCGCCACCGAACGCGGGCGTCGACGCTTTAGACGCGAATCCACCTCCAGCGTTGGCGTTCGCCGCCGCGAATCCCCCGAATCCGCCTCCGCTCTTCAAACCGCCGAACCCGCCGAATCCGGCTCCCGAGAGCGCGCTCCCGAATCCTCCACCGCCCGAGCTCGGCGCACCGAATCCAGACTTGGTCGTCGTCGTTTCCTTCTCCTCCTTCCCCTCCCTCGTCTCCGTCTCCGCTGGGCGTCCTCGAACCTCTCTCGCCTCCGCCTCATCCTCATCCTCATCCTCCGCCCTCGGTCGCTTCGTTCCCACCTCGGTCTTCGTCGGCGCCTCCTCCGTTGTCGTCGTCGCCTCGGCGCCCTCGCCCGCGTCCGCCTCGGACGACGGTCTCTCTTCCTCCGTCTCCTTTCGCGCACCCATCGCCTCCGTCTGTCGCATCCATCCATCCATCCATCGTCGTCGCGTCGATCGATCGAGCGATGCGCGATGGGTCGAATGAACGAATCGAATGCGCGCGCGTCTCGAATGCATGCATGCATCGAATGCATGCATCGAATGCGTGATTCGACGACAGATGACGGACGACCGGACGAGGGCGGAGGCGATCGAACGCGCGGGAAGGCGAGCGTTTCGCGCGCTCGAACCGAGGATCCTCGCGTCGAGAGCGTCGTTCGATGAACGGTTGCGACGAGGGGTGAGGCAGGCGATGTCGTACGAGGTTGAGGTGGCGGTGACGTGCGCGAGGAGCGCGATGCCGATGGATGCGATCAGGGCGGAGGCGAGGGAGAGGTGCGCGAAAGCGGCGTCGACGGCGTCGGCGAAGGATGCGTCGGGACTGAGCGAGGAGGACGCGGGAGTGCTCGCCCTCTTGCGGTGGTTCAAGGAAGATTTCTTCGCGTGGGTGGATGCGCCCGCGTGCGCGAGTTGCCAGAGCGACGCGACGACGCTCGCGGGGACCGAACGACGCGAGCTGACGAGCGAGGAGCGCGAGGGAGAGGCGGGACGGGTTGAGATTTACGCGTGCGGTGCCTGTGGTAAAAATACTCGATTTCCTCGGTACAACTCAGCCATCAAATTGCTCGAGACGCGACGAGGGCGGTGTGGAGAGTGGGCGAACGCGTTCACGCTGTGTTGTCGGGCGATGGGATATCGCGCTCGATGGGTGATGGATTGGACGGATCACGTGTGGACTGAGGTGTACAGCGAGAGTCAAAAGAGGTGGTTGCACTGCGATCCGTGCGAGAACGTTTGCGACAAGCCCTTGCTGTACGAAGTCGGCTGGAACAAGTCGCTTTCCTACGTCATCGCTTTCTCCATCGAAGGCGTCGTCGATGTGACGAAACGATACACGAAGGATATGCGAGCGCGGTATCGCAACAGAGGAGAGGTGTACGAACGGTGGCTGGAGCAGCGCGTGAAAGATATCACCAAAGAGCTCAGGACGGCGATTCTACCGGACGTGGTCAAAGTCCTCGAACAGCAAGACGCGTGCGAACGCCAAGAGCTGGAAAAACCGGCCGTGGATATCGGGGAGTCTCTGCCGGGACGACAAACCGGTAGTTACGCGTGGAGAGCCGCGCGGGGCGAGCTCGGAAACTAGAAGTCTATGAACTACAGTAGTTATTTGTAAAGAGAATTGTGTGCTATAATCTAAACACGCACGCGTTTTGGCCCTCTTAAGGAGTGCATCAAAGCTAAAACAACGGTAAATAAAGTCAAGGCACCCGCCTGGTGTGCCGAGCCGAGCTCGACAGGCACGTGATGAAGCAGCGTCGTGATGCCCAGAGTCACTTGTCCAGCGGTGGTGGCGAGTAAGGCGTGAAGAAGCATTCGCGTTCGTGGATGCAACGCCGCGGAATTACGATGGCCGAGCCACACAGCGCTCACGCTCGCCAGCGTCGAGAGCGCGAGAATGCGATGGTCAAACTGGACGGCGGCGGTATTTTCAAAGAAATTTCTCCACCCTTTGGTCTCCCACTGGTCCAAATACTCGGCGGGAATCCATTGACCACCCATCAGGGGAAACGTGTTATACGCTCGACCGGCGTCCATCCCCGCGACGTAGGCGCCAGAAATGGCGGTGACGCCGATGAGACCGGCGAGCGGATGCACCGCTCGATGCAAACGCTTTGTGGCATCAATCAACGCCTTGCTGGCGCCGGCAGCCTGACTCGGAGACGTGGGATATATCACGTTCAAAGTCGTCCAGAGCATGCCCGTATAAATCGTGAAAGCTCCAGTCAAGTGCGTCGCGAGACGATACGGACTCACTCGAGGGACGTCGTAGGAAAATTCTTGCTCCTCCAGACCGCTTTTCACCATCCACCAACCAATCATCCCTTGCGCCGCGCCGAGCACGAAAAACACGCCCAGGCGCTTCGCCAACGCTGACGTGATGTAACCCCGAGAGGCAAAGTACGCCAACGGGCCGACAAAGTATAAACCCAAGACTCGGCCCCACATGCGGTGTCCGTACTCCATCCAATAAATAAACTTGTACTCGTCCACCGTCATTCCGAGATTTGCCTTTTTATACTCAGGGCTCTGTTTGTACTTTTCAAACTCCGCCTCCCAGTCCTCGTCCGTCAGCGGTGGGTGCTCGTACTCAAACTTCCAATCCGTCATGGATAAACCGCTTCGCGTCAATCGCGTCATTCCGCCCAAAACCACCATCGAGAACACCCACGCGCACCCTCCACCGAGCCACCACGCCACCTGTCGCACCGCTCGATCACCACCGACGACCAGGGGCATCGCCACCGCCGTCCCCACCGCGGTGGACGCCGCGCGTCTTCCCGCCGTCGTCTCGCCGCCGCGCGCGCCGAGCGGACGCCGCGTCGTCCACTCTCCAACCTCTCGCGTCGCGCCCCCCCCGCGCCCCCCCCCGCGCCCACCACCG
>MDTC01243577.1_pt1 | contig 14150 bp, 16 predicted proteins | sample 811181 | NCBI WGS metagenome assembly MDTC01 (sample SAMN05326644, study PRJNA326480) | marine metagenome | isolation source: seawater | place: Pacific Ocean: North | collected 2011
GAAGTTATAACGATCACTGGGATACTATTACTTTACAACAATATGCTTCAAAGCCTATTTGATTCTCAAATAAAATCACTTGGCTTTGTGATGCTAATTATTGCATCGATGTTTTTAATACTGTTCAGATCTTTCAAGCTAATGGTTATTGGTATAATTCCCAATCTTTTATCCGCGCTGCTAGTGTTAGGGATAATGGGCATCATAAACTTACCATTAGATATGATGACTATCACCATCGCTGCAATTACGGTTGGAATCGCTGTAGATAATAGCATTCACTATATATATCGCTTTAAGGAGGAATTTCAAAGCGCTCAAAACTATGAGGACACAGTAAAAATATGTCACTCAAGTATAGGAAGAGCGATATTCTTCACAGGTATTACAGTAATATTTGGATTCTCTATCTTGATCCTGTCTAATTTTATACCAACAATAATATTCGGGACTTTAACAGGGTTCGCAATGCTGGTAGCACTTGTACTGGTCCTAACGTTACTCCCTAGATTGCTAATTTCTATGAGACCTCTATAGGAATACTTACTACTCTCTCAGAGTGCTTATTAAAGAGTCGATACCGCTTTGAGATACATGTTCCCGAAAGTCTACTCTATAATTTTTCATCAGGCTTATACCATCGAAAATGATATCATAGACTTTCCATACATCTGATTTTTTTATTAACCTATAATCGACTGCGATATCACCTCCAGGGATTAAGTATTTCGATTTTACATAAGCGATATTCTCTCTTTTGCCTGGCTCATAAGGTAAAAAGACGACTTTTTCTCCGTCAAAAGCTGTGATGGATTTCATATATGTGCTGGTCATCCTATATTTAAATGCCTCAACGAAGTCGTCTTTTTGGCTCTCTGATAAATTTGTCCATATTTTTTTACCAAGAACGATTTTTGACATTAGTTGAACATCAAGTTTTGGCATCACTGTAGAATTCATTTTATCTCTAAGAAATCCCTCATCAGTCTCAAATCTATCTTTATACTTGCTGACAAGAGCAGAGATCTCATCAACAGAGTCTTTCAAAAAACGATCAGGCGTGTCGCTAGGAAATGCAATATTCGTGATCAATAAAAATGCCAGCAAAAGTGATGTTTTTTTAATCATGGACATTATTTTAGTATATAATCAAGAATTATGTTACAGGGTAAATCAATTAAATTATCTATTTTTTCAACCATTCAAAAAGCGGCTTTAGTAACTTTAGTAATATTATCGAGTATTAGCTCTTCGCATGCATCAGAGGATGATCCACTAGAGCCAATGAACAGAGTTATTTTCGGCTTTAATGAGGTAATAGATGATAACATCTTAGAGCCAGTTGCTGAGGGCTATAGATATATTACACCTGATCCCGTTGAGGAGAGTGTAAGCAATTTTTTTAATAATCTTGGAGAGATTAATACGATTGTAAATAGCGCACTGCAAATGAAACTCGATAAAACTATCTCATCAACAAGTAGGTTTGTTATCAATTCATCTGTTGGAGTTTTTGGTTTATTTGATGTCGCAACCTCTCTCGGTATACAAAGACATCGTGAGGATTTTGGTCAAACACTTGGATACTATGGAATCTCACCCGGCCCATATCTAGTTTTACCATTTTTTGGACCAAGCTCTTTTAGAGATGCTCCTGGCTTCTATGTTGACGTAATGATCGAAAAAGAAATTTCACCTATTCATACGGAATTACACCATGAAGAGAGACAAGCCATTCAAGCTACCAACGTAATCGATACTAGGGCGAATCTTCTTAAAGCTACAAAAATACTAGATACAGCAGCTAAGGATAAATATATCTTTCTAAGAGAATCATACCTTCAAAGAAGAGCAAAACTGGTTACTGATGGTAAAGACGTACAAGACTTTGAAATTGACGTTCTTGAAATCAATTATTAAATCCAGAGATCTTTTATATAATATTTATTTGCCATGATAGGTTCAACATTATTTTTATTTTTGGGATTGGCGCTCTTACTATTGGGATCTAATCTTCTAGTCACATCTACTGAACGGTTCTCGTCTGCGTATTCAATTTCCGGATTCACTGCAAGTTTTTTCTTAATTGGAATAGCCACCTCTGCACCTGAAATATTTGTATCCATTGAATCTGCATTTCAAAATAAGACAATTCTTGCTATAGGTAATTCAATTGGTTCAAATATAGCCAATATCGCTCTTGTTTTTTGTTTATCTGTCTTTTTTATTAAGCAAAAAGATAAAGTAATGATTTTACCTAAAAATATGTTCATTGGGATGATTATCTTGACCTTAAGTTTTTTTCTACTTATTTTATTCGATTATTTATTTAATGCTCTTGATGCATTAATCTTACTTCTTGTATTTTTTTTCGTATTATTTTTCTTGGATAGAGAAGAGAATGAGTCGGACTCTACATGTAAAAAAAATTCTAAAGGTTTTAATTTACTTAAAATGAGTCTCCTCTTGCTAGTTGGAGTTTTTATGTTAATTTATGGCTCAGCGTATTTTATTGATGGCGCATCTCAAATAGCAATTCTTTTTGGAGTAAGTAGCTATACAATCGGATTAACACTCACAGCATTAGGAACTAGTCTACCCGAACTTGCTGCTACTATTGAGTCTGCTAGAAAAAATAGAACGGACTTCATAATAGGCAATATAGTAGGTTCAAATATTTTTAACATAGCTGTCGCAGCAAGTGTGGCAGGGCTTATAAATTCAGCCATCATAAATAAAACAGAATTTATCAGAGATATTTCAGTATTACTCATAGTATCGATTTTTTTCTATATCATAATTAAATCAGATAAAACTCTCATTAAAACTTTATACTCTAGCATATTAGTAATAACATACTTCGTATATATATTTTTTATATTCGGGTAGATATGAGTAAAAAATCAAATAAACAACTCGCCAAAGAAATCCTGAATAGTGAAATTGCTGCGCTCAAAAGAACATCTAAGTTATTAGATAGTACGTTTGAGCGAGCATGCGAAGCTATTCTATCAAACAAAGGTAAAGTAATTACATTGGGTGTTGGGAAATCAAGTTTTATTGCTATGAAAATGGCAGCTACACTCAGTAGCACAGGCACAGCTGCATTATTTCTTCATCCGCTTGATGCTCTTCATGGAGATGTTGGTGTAATAAAAAAGAATGATATAGTTATAATTTATTCTAATTCAGGTGAAACTCAGGAAGTTATTAAACTGTTACCTTTACTTAAACTGTTGAAGTGCTGCATAATATCAATAACTGGCAAGTTAACTTCATCTCTAGCTCGATACTCTACGATTGCTCTAAACGCATCTGTAATACGGGAGGCATGTCCACACAATCTGGCACCTACATCAAGTATTATTTGTGCTCTAGCTATATCGGATGCCCTAGCACTAGTAGTATCATCACAAAAAAACTTCACAATAAAGGATTTTGCAAAAACCCACCCCGAAGGTGCTTTAGGCAAAAGACTTATGGCAACTGTTTCCAATATAATGATTAAAAAAAATATACCACTTGTAAATGCTAGCTCTAAGTTTTCCTTATTGCTAGAAAAAACCACGAGATCAAATCTTGGTCTAGCGATAATCACAGACGACAAAAAAAAATTGATTGGTGTAATATCTGATGGCGACATTAAAAGAATCATGAAAGAAAATAAAAATATTGAATCCATTGAGACTAAAAAAGTCATGACAAAAAAACCTATTACAGTAAATCCTTCAATTTTAGCCGTGGAAGCACTTTCAGTACTAGAAGATAATAATATACATGCTCTGCCGGTGATAGATCAAAATAAAGTGGTAGGAATACTCACGCTCAAAGATATAATTAAATCAATCAACTAAAATGATCAGAGACAAGAATTTTTTAAAGTCATATTATCCTGATAAGGTTATCAACAAAGCCAAACAAATTGAATTATTAGCTTTTGATGTAGATGGGGTTCTTACAGATGGTGGGCTTTATTATGATCATGAGGGAAATGAACTCAAGAAATTCTATGCTCAAGATGGCCATGGTATAAAGATAGTTCAGTCTATAGGAATAGAGATAATGATTATCTCAGGAAGACAAGCAGCATGTGTAGACCATCGCGCAAAGGAATTAGGTATCAAGTATGTTGTTCAAGGCAGCAGAAACAAATTAAAGTCTTTCTACGACCAAAATATATCTATATCTCTAGAAAAAGTCTGTTTTGTTGGGGATGATACAGTCGATATTGAAATACTGAATAACGTGGGAATGTCAGTCGTAGTCCCTAACACTAACCCCACAATAGATATAGAACAATTTGATTGGGTAACCAAAAGAAATGGTGGTTGTGGGGCAGTTAGAGATGTATGTGATCTCATCTATTTCTCAAAAACACTAAATGAAAAAATTTAATATAATTGCTATCTTTTTCTCTTTTTCATTAATTGCTAATTTACATGTGCATGCTAATGACCAAACTGATAAAAGGAAATTGAAAAATAAGATATATAGCTTCACATCGAAAAATATAGATGCTGATATGTCAACTAAATGGAGTTTAACAGGATTATATTTAGAGAAGTATGATGATAATTATACATTTATAAAAAATCCAAAATTAAAAATGTCTAGTTCTAATTTAACAACGAACATAAGCTCTGAGACAGCTATTGATCCTACTGGTGAAATGAATGAGATTTATCTAAGAAGTAATGTATCAGTAAATAGAAGTAATTCTTCAAATGGAAATACCATCAAATTATATACATCATATGCTATATTCTACTTAACGAAGGACCTAATCGAAACAGATCAGGATGTGACAATAATAACGTCTGATTCAACTACAACAGGAAATGGATTATCGGCTAATCTTGATATAGGTCTAGTTACAATATTAAGTAATGCACAGAGGACAATCAAAGAGGGTGATCAGTTACAGACAATAAAAGGCAATCAAATGATATATAATACTAAAACTGATGAGTGGGTTGTTAAAAACAAGCCTGCGAGCAACCTGAAAAAAAGTATAAAAAATAAAGTAACAACTACGTTTAATTTAAATTAAAATGTCTACTCTTATATCAGCTGGTCTTAAAAAATCGTTTGAAAGTAAAACGGTTATTCATAATGTTTCACTTGAAGTTAATTCTGGTGAAATTGTGGGGCTTTTGGGTCCTAACGGTGCTGGCAAAACTACAACCTTCTATATGATAGTCGGCTTAGTAAAATCTGATGAGGGCAGCATTCACATTAACGACAATAATATTACTCGTGAACCAATTCATAGAAGATTTGAACATGGCATCAGCTACCTCCCACAAGAGCCCTCTGTATTCAGAGACATGACAGCAAAAGAGAATATTGAAGCAATTCTTGAAGTTGATAAAAGTCATAGTAAAACTCAAAAATCAGAAATTCTTGAACATCTGATAGACAAATTTGATCTAAGTAAGTTCATAAATACTAAAGGTATACAATTATCAGGAGGAGAGAGAAGAAGAGTTGAAATCGCCCGAGCATTAGCTCTTAAACCTAAATTTCTTTTGCTTGACGAACCATTTGCAGGGATAGATCCAATATCCGTAATAGATATCCAGAAAATCATCAAAGTGTTGGCAAAAGAGGATATAGGAATATTAATTACAGATCATAATGTAAGAGAAACATTAAAAATATGTGATAAATCATACGTTATGAATTCAGGTAAAGTTCTAGCATCTGGAAAATCTAAAGATCTAGTCAAAAATGAAATTGTCAAGAAAGTCTATTTAGGTGAATCTTTTAAATTGTGAATAAATTAAAACAAACAACAACACTATCTCAGAGAAAAGTTCTATCTCAACAAACAAGACAAGCCATTAGGCTTCTCCAGCTAAATTCGTATGATCTAGAAAAAGAAGTAGATAATTTAATTTTAGAGAATCCGCTTCTAGAAAAAAATGAGGAGGTTGAGTCAAATTATGATGTAGGATCAACAGTTAATGCTTTGAATACAGATGCTGATGATATCCTAAAGTATCACAAAAAAAGTGAAAGCTTGCAGGAGGCCTTAAGTCGACAGGCAGATATGTCCTCATTCTCTGTAAATGAAAAAATAGTTGCTTCCATATTAATTGATTGTGTGGATGATAATGGCTATTTAACAGAGGATCTAAAATATATCTTTATCCAGGCAAACAGAGAAATTGAAGTCTCGTTTCAGGAAATATTTTATGTGTTACATACTCTTCAAAGATTTGATCCTGTTGGAACATGTGCAATAGATTTATGTGATACATTATCCATACAATTAGATCACTCATATAGAGAATCACCCCTGCATGATAAGGCATCCGAAATAATTCAATGTTTAAGAACAATAGATAGTTCAAACAATTCTAAATTCAATAATATTCTCTCAGAATTAAATAAAAATACTCGTTTTGATGAGAATGCACTTCAGCTTATTAGAAAGCTAAATCCCAAGCCTGGTCTTGAGGTTTCAAAAAAATTAGATTCCTTTCACATATCTCCTGAAGTAATTATTTTCAAGAGAGATGGTAAATGGGTGACAGAACTGACTAAAAATAAACCCTTATTAAAATTAAACTCAGAATATGTTTCATTAATGAGAGAAAGTAAGATTAAGACAGATTTAAATTATCTTCGAAGAAATTATAATGAAGCAAGGTTTATTATAAAATCCATCAAGAACAGGAGCTTAACAATATTAAATGTTTGCAAAGAAATTTTTACGAGACAAATAGATTTTTTAAGTAATGGCGAAATTGGTATGAAACCAATGACTCTCAAAGATGTTGCTGAGTCACTGGGTATTCATGAGTCGACTGTATCCAGGGCTACAAGTAATAAATTTGTACAAACTCCAAGAGGGGTATATGAATTAAAATATTTTTTCTCGTCTGAACTTTCCACTGATACTGGAAAAATGGTCTCATCAAAAGTGATCATGAAAATGATTGAAGAGTGTATAAAAGAAGAAAATATAAATAAGCCTATGAGTGACAATGAAATTTCAAAATATTTTACTTCAAAAGGTGTATCGGTAGCGAGGCGCACGGTAACAAAATATAGAGAAAAAATAAATATACCAAATTCATCAGAGAGAAAAAGGAGTGCTGGTGATTAAAATTAAATTAGAGGACTCACACGTATCTGTGAACGATAATTGTAAGACAAAAAAAAGTATACTGGAAAAGATATCTGATCTCCTGAGTAAGCCATCTGGTGTGAATAGAAATGATATTTTTAAAAAACTTTATGAGCGAGAAAAACTGGGCTCAACGTCAATTGGGAAAGGGGTTGCGATACCTCATGCACGAATTAGGGATATCGAATATCCATTCCTGTCAGTTATAATACTCGATGAGCCTGTAGAATTTGATAATATAGATAGCCTAGATGTAGATATAATAGTGTCTATTATTGTTCCTGAAAAAAATCATAGCAATCATTTAGAATTATTAGCTTATTTGAGTAGTAAACTTGATGATCCTTCAATAAGAAAAGAATTACGACAAGCTCGAAATAGTTCTCAAATTATAAAAAATTTATACTCAGACGGCTTGGAGTTTATTTGATATGAAAGTTGGTATTTTATTAGTTACCCATAGTGATATTGGTAAACAATTATTACTCACTGCAACATCGGTCTTTGGGAAAAATCCATTTCAGGTTGAATTATTATCTGTTGATAATTATGATCAGCCAAATGATGTAAAGGAGCTAGCGGAAAAATATGTGAAATTCCTTGATAATGGAGCGGGCGTTCTTGTGTTGACAGATATTATTGGAACTACGCCATCAAACATTGCATCTTCTATAAATTATAAAAAAATAAAAGTTGTAGCAGGTTTAAACTTATCTATGATTCTTAATGTATTTAATTATCCTGAAGATTCACTTGATCAACTATCAAATAAGGCTATAGAGGGTGGAATACAGGGAGTTTCAAAAATATAAATGATCACAAAAAAACTTATGATTCTGAACAAATTAGGACTTCACGCTAGAGCTGCTGCCAAAGTTGTATCAACAGCCAATGAGTTTGAATCGACAATCATACTCACTAAAGATGGGAAAAATGCAGACGCAAGAAGTATAATGAAAATACTGATGTTATCAGCTTCCCAAGGCTCAAGTATTAACGTTGAAATCGATGGTGCTGATCAGAGTGATGCAATGAAGTCGATTGAAAGACTATTTAACAATAAATTTGATGAACAAAAATGAGTATTATTATTACAGGTGATGGAGTATCACGAGGTATATGTATTGGGCAAGCAGTCTTAGTCTTTAAGGATAATATCGATCATTTACCATCTTTTGTCAGCAAGAATCAAATTCGCAAAGAATCAAAAAAATGTATAGATGTAATAAATAAACTCAAAACAGAGTATAAAAAATCATCAACTAAAATTAAAAATAATCCTGCAATAACAAAACTAATGAATATGCAACTAAGTTTTGTTAATGATAAAAGTTTCAGAGAAAATGTTCTTAATAAAATAAATGATCAACAATTTAGCGCAAGTTGGGCTATATCCTCTGAATACTATAGTATGAAAAAATCCTTCGAGGATATCGAGGACAAATATATTAAAGAAAGATTAATTGATATTAAGCAAATGATTATCAGTCTATTAGAACTTCTTCGATCTAGAAAAAAATTAGATATTTTCAATAATAATATTATTGAGAACAAAATAATTATAACCGATGAAATAACTCCTAAAGATATTATTGATATTCATCACAGCAAAGGACTAGGGGTTATAACATCCCATGGAAGTCGTTCTTCTCATAGCGCGATCTTAAGCAAAAGTTTGTCACTTCCTATGTTAGTGAAGGTAGAGTCTTCCATAGATATCATTAAAAATGGTGACAAACTAATTATGGATCCCGAAAATCAAATAATAATAGTCAATCCTGATGAAATTGAACTAAAGCATTTTAAAAAACTTCAATCAGATAATAATTCATTAATAAAATCTTTTAAAAAAATAACAAATAAGAAGGCGGTCACTAAGGATCGAATAAAAGTTGATGTTATGTGTAATCTTGAGCTTTCAGAAGAAGTAAAGCTTTTAAATAATAGTTCTGATGGAATAGGTTTATTCAGAACAGAGTATCTGTATATGAACCGGGATGATTTACCAACAGAACAAGAACAATACCAAGCATACAGAAAAGTTTTTAAAAAAGTAGATGATAAGCCTGTAACACTGAGAACACTAGATATCGGCTCGGATAAAGAAGTGTCTGAAAATATGAAAGTTGGTCAAATAGCCAAAAATCCTGCACTAGGCTTAAGAGGTATTAGATATAGTTTGTATGAAAGAAATCTTTTTAAAGTACAAATAAAGGCTATGTTGAGAGCTGGAAAGAATGGGGAACTTAGAATATTGATACCCATGATAACGACACTTGACGAAATCAATAAAGCAAAAGAACTAATTGATGAAGCAAAAGTTGAACTTATAAAAGAGAAAAAGTCTTTTAATCGTGATTATAAAATTGGAATCATGGTCGAGGTACCTGCAAGTGCAATTCAATCAAATGTACTATCAAAATATGTTGACTTTATGTCAATTGGAACTAATGATCTCGTTCAGTATATCCTTGCTATCGATAGGATTGATGATGAGGTGACAAGTCTATATGATCCAACGAACCCAGCTGTTCTACAATTGATAAAACAAGTTATCGAGACATGCAACAAGTCAAAAATAGATATTACTGTGTGTGGAGAGATGGCAGGCGAGAAAATGTATACTAAGCTTTTACTCGGTCTTGGTCTGACATCTTTTAGTATGCATCCACAAGCAATACCTGAGATTAAGAGTATTATTATGCAAAGTAATACCAAGATACTTAAAACAAAAATGCATGCTGTTCTAAAATGTAATGATTATCAAAAAAGATTACAGTTGATAGAGTCTCTTTAGTTTTTGCTAAACGACAATAAAAAATCTATAAGTGCCATAGAGCTGTAAAGCCTATTTTGGGCTTGCTGCCAGACTACACTGTATTGAGAATCTAGTAGTGTGTCATCAATTTCTTCCCCTCTATGCGCAGGCAAACAATGAAGAAATATTGCCTTTTCTCTAGCTTTTGACATTAAGTTCATATTAACCTGAAAACTCTTGAATACCTTCTTTCTCTCTTCATTTTCATGCTCATCGCCCATACTAGCCCAAACATCTGTTGTTACGACATCGGCTCCATCAACTGCAGAACCAGGAATTTCACATAATTCAACATTTTCACCAAATTTATCCAAAGTATATTTATCTGGTTCATATCCATTTGGAACAGATATTTTCAATTTAAAATTAAGTAATTTTGATGCATTTATATATGAGTTACACATATTATTGCCGTCACCTATCCATGCAACAGTTAACTTGCTGAAGTCATTGCCTTTTATCTCTGCAATGGTTTGCATATCTGCCAATAATTGACATGGATGGAACAAATTACATAAACCATTTATAACTGGGACTGATGAGTTTTCAGCTAAAGTTTTTATCTCTTCATGTGAATTAGTCCTCATCATAATTAAATCAACCATTCCAGAGAGTACTTTTGCTGTATCAGATATATCTTCTCCTCTATTTAATTGGGTAGAACTCTCTGTCAAAAAAATTGCATGGCCTCCTAGCTTATACATTGCAGTTTCAAATGAGACTCTAGTCCTAGTTGAATTCTTTTTAAAAATCATAGCCAAAGTTCTATTAACATATGTCCTTGGTACAGAGTGTTTTTTATCCAGACTTTTATACTCAATAGCCTGTTGTATTATTCTTTTAAACTCTTGGGCATTAATATCAATTAGTGACTTAAAATCTCTTTTATTCATAATTTTCAGTTATAAGCTCTTCAATTATATCAATAATCTTATAAAGATCTTTTTCTTTACATATCAGAGGCGGTAGCAATCTTATAGTCTTGTGTTTCGTAACATTAATGACCAACCCTTTATCTAATGCTTTTTTGACAAGTTCAGTACAATTTTTTCTAAGCTCTATTCCTATCATTAGCCCACAAATCCTGATTTCACGGACAGCCTCTAGCTTTTTAAGCCTCGTTTCCATATAATCCTGCATAGCCTTACTAGTGGTAGTTACATGCTGACATAGCTGTTTATCTCTCATAATATCAAGAACTTTTAATCCAACAGATGTTGATAAGAAATTGCCTCCAAATGTAGAGCCATGCATCCCAGCTGTAAGAACATGTGCTGCACTTCCTCTAGCTAAACATGCGCCAATCGGAACTCCATTGCCAAGAGCCTTTGCTACCATCACAACATCTGGTGAAATTCCACTATGTTGATAACCAAACCATCTGCCAGTTCTACAAAATCCTGATTGGACCTCATCTATCATTAGTAAAATACTCTGCTGATTGCAGATATTCCTTACTTCTTGAAGATATACTTTGTCACATGGAACTATTCCTCCCTCACCCTGAATTGGTTCTAGAAGAATTGCCGATATCTCATGATGATCACTTAAAACATTCTTTATGGCTTCAATGTTATTGAATTCAACTCTAACGAGTCCGTCCAGGATAGGTCCAAATGCGTCATGAGAGAGTGTGCTAGATGTCGCACTCATCGCTCCCATAGTCCTTCCATGGAAGCTATTTGACATTACTACAATTTTTGGATTTTTATAATCCATATCATGACCATATTTTCTAGCAATTTTAATAGCTGCTTCGACAGATTCTGCACCTGAATTACAAAAAAATGCATTTTCCATTCCAGTTAGTTGACAAAGTCTTTTTGCTAACTTTTCTTGACTTTCGATATGAAATGCATTGGAAGTGTGTATCAATTTCGCAGACTGTTTGCTAACTGTTTCTGCTATGAGTGGGTGTGAGTGACCCAAGCTTGTAACTGCTAAGCCACAGAGTGCATCAAGATACTGCTTTCCCTCGGAATCATATAGATAAATACCTTCACCCCTTGTAAAGGTAACTGGCTTCCTGTTGTAGGTGGGCATGATTTTACTAGTCATAATTTACATTCTCGCACGAAAAGGGTAATTCTATATCAAATTGTAAATAAAGCTAGCTGTTAATAAATAATGCATTTTGGTTATATTTATGTGTATTTTTGGTGCAAAATCCCCTAAAATAGTGAGGTTAACGTTAAATTATAGGGGAAAAAATGAAGAATCAATTAAGTGCACTTGCGCTATTATTCATATCCACCGCTGCATTTTCCGGTGGACAAGGGATGAGTGATCCGCAAGGAAACAATATGTCAGCAGCCAAGACATCTTCAGGAGTACATTTTTATGGAAGGCTTTACATTGGTTATGACAGTACTACCGGTGATACGGCTAGATTAGATGATGGCGGCAATAAAAGTAGACTAGGTCTTAAAATCAAATCGGGCAATATTGTTGGTAATCTAGAATACAAATACGATATTGGTGATGGCACAAGTGGTGCAGGTTCTAACTGTGGAACAGCGTCTGAAAATGGCTGTCAAACATTTGACCTACATGTGGGTAATTTAGGTTTTATGACACCAATTGGTTATATTGGTGCAGGTACTTATGAAGCTCCTTATAAAACTATGGGGATGTTTGATGACAATATGGATACAGCTTTAGCCCTAAATTCTCATGGTGGCTATAGTCAAGGCCAGGGTGGTATCGCAGGTAACTTTGAAGGTGCATTGGCATATCACGCCATGATGGGGCCACTTGAAATTGGTTATATGTATGCTGCAACAGACAATACAGCAAATGATGTCACTAATACGGACCGTGGTGATTATTCAATTGGTGTGACAGTAAAAGACATGCTCATAAATGGTTTAACTTTTGGGTACGCAAGATATCATGACGATGAGGTGTCTGGGGCAAAAGGCGAGAATAATGATAAATTTTTTGCTTCTTATAAAGTTATGCCGAACATGGGTGTATTCTTGTCTTTAGAGGATCTTAGCGTGGTTAATACATTTATTGCCTCCAGCGGAACCGATGGAAAGATTAATACTTATGGCATTCACTACTCTCTTGGTATAACAGATATTCAGCTCGTAAGTGCTGAGGGAGACTCTGATGGTGCAGCTAACCAAGATTATCAAACACGCAGCATCTCTGCTAAAATTAATCTTAGTAAAAATTCAGATATTACTTTAGGCTACACTAAGCAAGACTTTGACGAAGATGGCTCAGACTTTAGTACATCTGGCATAGGTCTAACGCATAAATTCTAATTTTTAAAAAGATTGTAAAAACCTACCCTGAAATGATTTCAGGCTAGGTTTTTATATTTATGCAATGTAAGTAATTATCGATGCTAGCGAGACTAGACCTGGATGATGAGCTCCACCCATAAAAAGAAGCATTGGGATGCTCAGGACAGTGTTAGTTCTCGATGCAAGCAGTGCGGTTTTCTTAGCTTTCGCTATCTCATCCGCTGATGCCTCGACCATGCCTAATACCTTCTGTTGATTTGGCCAAATGAGCACCCAAACATTAAACAGCATTATGGTACCTAGCCATGCTCCGGCTCCTATAACAGAGCTATAGCCTCCAGCGAAAGTGAATGCATCTATAAACTGGCCATGATGACCTAAATATGCCGCACCTGTTAACCATGTGACTACTGCTCCCCACCTAAACCATAATAAAGCTAAAGGGGCAACGTACTTCCCTATTGCAGCTGGACCTGGTTCCTTATCCGCTGTCGCTTTCGCCATTGCAGGCACTTGGACGAAATTAAAATAGTATAGCAATCCAATCCATGTTACACCTGATAGGTAATGTAGCCACCTTATGTACCCCTCAGCTTCGATAGGAATGCTACCATCAGCTAAAATCATAATGAATACAATTGCTAGTACAAAACCAGAAATTATAGTACCTTTTATTGATAATAAAGGATTCATATATATGCCTCATTTGTTGATTAAAATTATGTCTAATCATAAATGAAGTCATGCATTTAATCTATAGGAGATACATCTGAATCATGTGTGGAATTTGTGGTGAATTCAAATTCAAAGAGAGACCCTTTGATGATTTAAAATTAACTGGTTTAATGGACTCAATTGCAAGCAGAGGAAGAGACTCCAAAGGAACATTTAAAAATTCAGATGTGTTTCTTGGGCATCATAGGCTATCAATCATAGATACCTC
>MDTC01164252.1_pt1 | contig 14149 bp, 13 predicted proteins | sample 811181 | NCBI WGS metagenome assembly MDTC01 (sample SAMN05326644, study PRJNA326480) | marine metagenome | isolation source: seawater | place: Pacific Ocean: North | collected 2011
CGTTTCCGGTCAAACCATGGGTCTAAATTTTGGAGGGCCCCCTGTGGTGCCTCCCCCTCAAATTCAAGTGAAGTTGGATTTCAGCACGGGCCCCAATGTAATGAATGCCCTCGGATCCCTTCCCGGATTTTAGGCTGGAATTCCTCAAGAGTGATTGGACTTCAATCTCTGTTATTAGCTTGCGATGACTCATAGAGATCATAAATAGCTCTAGGTATTTCTTAGCGATCCAAGAATGTTCTTCTTTTCTGTATACATCTTTAGGGTGGATCCTTCTTGCCCTAATTGGACCTTGGTTTCATTATTATTTTATGTTACCTACTCTGAAAATTTGTTCGGAAATATTGAATCAAGCGACTAAAAAGAAGCTTTTAGTGATTGGGGATATTATGCTAGACCATTACGTTTGGGGTGATGCTACCAGAATCTCTCCGGAAGCTCCAGTGCCAGTCGTTTCTGTCTTTAAAGACAACTACATTGCCGGAGGAGCTGCAAATGTAGCTTTAAATATTGCTCATCTGAATGCAGGTAGAATTTCATTATGTGGATGGATGGGTCGGGATGATGGAGGGAAGATTCTCCTTGAGTTATTGAAAAAAAATCGAATTGAAATTCTTTCTGATTTTGTTGCTGAGGAAATCGCTACTATTCTGAAAGCCCGGGTTATGGTTCAAACCCAACAACTTTGCCGGATCGATCGTGAAAACCCACCCAAACATTATGCAGTGCCTGAGGGGTCTGCTAGGTCGGGAATGATGGAGGCGGTTCGCCAAGCGGATGGTGTGATTCTTTCAGACTATGGAAAAGGAATGATTGATGCGTCTATGATCGCTGAAATTCGCTCCATCACAAATGAAACTGGAGCGGTTCTTAGCATGGATCCCAAACCTCGTAGAAAAATGGTTTTTTCTGATTTAGATATTATGACCCCGAACCGATCCGAATCTTTAGAGCTTGCAGGCATTCAGTGTGGGAGTCATGACCCTTTCCCTGCCGAGGCTGTTTGCAAAGCCATTTGGGAAAAGCACCATCCTCGTTCGTTGTTGATCACTCTCGGGGCCGAGGGAATGGTCCTTTGTGAGGAGGGAAGGGTTTTGGAACGTATTTCTACGACTGCTAAGGAGGTGTTTGATGTTTCTGGTGCTGGGGATACTGTAATTTCTGCCTTAACGCTTGCCTTGACTGTTGGGATCCCTCTTGTAGATGCCGCTAAGTTTGCCAACTTTTGCGCTGGGATCGTGGTTGCAAAAATTGGTACTGCTACTTTGAGCAGTGAGGAAATTCTTTCAAGATTAGAGGGATGAAAGGGGCGGTATTTTTAGATCGAGATGGAACTCTTATCTTTGATAAAGATTATTTACACGATCCGGCATTAGTTGAGCTTATCCCAAGAGTAGTCGAGGGATTGCAAAAATTATCAGAGGCGGGCTACTTATTGTTTTTATTGACCAATCAATCGGGGGTCGGTCGCGGTTATTTCAGACTTGAGGATGCAGTGGCTTGCAATCAAAAAATGATGGAGCTTTTAGGAGACGAAATTGTCTTTCAGGAAATTTGCATTGCGCCCGAGGCTCCAGGAGAAAGCAGTCTTTATCGAAAACCTTCTCCCTTATTTATTGAAGAGATGTTGGTTCAATACAATTTGTTAGCTCATGAATGCTTTATGGTTGGAGATCGACAATCAGATATTGAATCAGGACTCAGAGCCGGGGTCCGGTCTATTCTTTTAGAATGCGGAAAAGAGATTCCAGATTCCACTTCTGTCTATGCCAGTGAAAAGAAAGTGGCTCGATCTAGAGATTTGTTCGATGCGGTGGAAGAAGTTATTTTAAAATCCAATTCCATCTCATAACCAACAAGCAGAGCTTTGGTTTAAAATAAAAGAATAGGTCTATAAGAGCGTTATTTTTTCTGGAACCAAATGGATTTGAGGCTTATCAATTATCTGTCCGGAACTGTGGATGACGCTTCGAGGTGTAATATAGTCAAAGAGACTTTTTCTTTTGCTAATATGGAGTTTGATCCCTGCATATTGGTAAGCAGCCACAACCAGTGTGGAGCAGATGTAATCATTGGAAACTTGGGATTTATTTTTGGGAAACAAACCGACTTCAGTGAGACCAATAATCCCAGAGAATCCAGAGGGTTCCCATTTCTTCATGAATTCCTGAGTGGCAGAAACAAAGTAGAGCAAGTTCCTAATATCTAGTTCTTTAGAGGTTTTGATTCGATAAAGGCGAATCCATGAATCTTGGTAATTGTTGAGGGGTTTTAATGCAATTCCAACCTTGGGTTCTGTTGTGAAAACCAATTTATTACCCGTTTTTTTATCAGGAATGATAATCCCAAGGTGCAGATGATTAGAATTGGTGATTGAAACTAAGTCTCCAACTTTTGCTGTCTCTTCAATGGTCTTGGAGGCTTCGGAGTTCTCGGGTGAAAAATTCTGAATCCACTCGAAATGGACTCTTTCTTTTTGAATCTCTTTGGAATTTACAGTCGAAGAATAGTCCACAATTCTGAGAAAAAAAGGGGCATCAATTTTCTCTCTGGGCTTGAGATAGTCATTCGCTCCCATTGCATTGGGAGAATTCTCAGGGCTTGTTTCACAAGAGTAAAATAGGGTAGATAGTAATAAAAAGCTTACTAAAGATTGGATTGATATGGGACGGTTCTTCATAGGCAGCTCATCGTTCGCTTATAGATAGCATTCAGGGATAGTCTTGAACATACCAACGAACCCTAAAAAAGCAACCCCAAGTAGAGTGGTTTTATGAAAATAGGTACTCTAAAGTGGGATTTTTATAAGCCGGATGATGCAAGCAGAAAATGAGATTCAAGTATAAGTCTTAAAGCTGAATGAGATGCTACCCCTAAAAAGTGAAGCCTCTGCTTCCTTGAAGGGTTTTATAAATCATTGCAGCCGAATCCGAGAAACTTGAAATCATCGTTCTAATGAAGGTATACAGGTTTGAAATAAAAAGGAATAAGAGAAGCCTCCAATGGAATCTAAAATTCAGAGTATTATAGAAGATTCAATCATCGTTTTGGCTCAAATAAAACCAGAGGAACTTAAATTCGTTAGGGGAGTCCCAACCGGTTTTAAAAAAAACTTGATTTAAAGGAGTGAGTCTATCGGTTGTCTATTGTTTTAATAGGGTAGCATCCATCCATTATTTTTTAAATTTCTCCAATTCATAAATGTTATTGACTAAAAATTCGTAATGCATTCCACCCCCTTTTCCAGCAACTCTAAGATCTCCAGTAACTACAATCTTTACTCTCTTACCTTTTAAATTTTTCAATTCATCTGCACCGTAAAGATCGACGATTTGATCGTTCAACTTTAAATGCAAGGATTGGTTTTTGGGAATAAGCCCGTCTTTTTTAAAGAGCTCAAGAGATTCACCATCTTTGACAGATACTTTGTAAAGATAATAACCACTTGCGGAGACATCTACAAGGTTGCCTACGAATTCGTAGTCACCTGGAACAACGATTTTTCTTTGATCCCCTTGAAGGAAGGGTGCGGCGGATAATAAAACAGCAAGAAATAGGGATTGGATTCTTATATTCATATTTACGAGGGTTAATTTTTGTTGAGTTTTTGTTTGAGCCATTGGGCAACATGATCCATGGCTTCTAATTCTGTTTGTCTGCCTTTGTCCCCTTGTGATTGCATCCAATCATCTAGCTCAAGGGATAAAGACTTCATGATTTTGTTGTATTCAGGGTTTTCAGCTAAGTTGTTTTCGCAGTAGGGATCTTGAATTATGTCATACAATTCATGGGCTGGACGTTTCATATATTTTTTGATGAAAGAAACGGCATCCGGTCCCTGTCTTTGGGCTGCTTTGACGGCTCTTCTGGAGCTAGGAATACTGAAATTATTTTCAGGAAATAAGTTTCGAATATATCGATACCGATTGTTGACAACCGTTCTAATTCCGTAAGGATCTTTAGCTCCATTGACTGCTAAAGTGGTGTGTTCGCTGTAGGCAAATTTTTTGGGTTCTATTTTCTGGCCCAATAGCATGGGCTTGATGGAGCGACCATCCAATCCATCTTTTGATTTGCCACCCGCAACGTCTATGAAAGTTGGAACAATATCCACATACTCTACAATGGAATTTTCTTGGGATCCTCTAGCAATTTTGCCAGGCCATCTTGCTACCATACCGCTTGCAACTCCCATTTCATAGCAAGTCCATTTGCCATAAGGAAAAGCACTTCCTTGTTCGGTAGAAACGATCAATAGAGTGTTGTCTTCTAGGTCGAGTGTTTTGAGCATTTCCATAATTTCTCCAACCTGTCCGTCAAAGTAGGTAATCTCCGCCAGATACTTGCAATAAGCTTCAAAGTGAGTGTCTAACAATTGAGGACTCATTTTGACTTGGCTTTTGGGGTATTTAGAAGCATCTCCTTTGTTGTAAGGGCCATGGGGTTCGTTGGAACACAAAAACATACAGACTGGGGATGCTTCTTTGGTAGATTCAAGGGCATTATAAATCTGGGGGTATCTCCAGCCGTTTACAGGAACGACATCGCTTTTCTCAGGTTCAGCAAATTCATCGAAGTGCTCGAATGGAAAAACAGAGTCTGGGCCGATATGTTGCTTTCCTGCGAGAATCACTCGGTAATCCAAGTCAGATAGATAATGAGCAACGCTTTTCACATGAGAGTATGCATTGGCGTGGTTTGGGTAGGCACCGCTTTTGACAGGATGCAACCCCGTGTAAAGGGCATGTCTTGTAGGACTACACATCGCTGCAGATTGGTACACTCTGGTAAATTTCATACCCTCTTTAGAGAGTTGATTCATGAAGGGAGTTTTGGCTTGGCCTCCGTACAATTCTAGATCCTTGTAGGTGCAGTCGTCTGCTAAAATAAAAATCAGATTGGGTCGTTTGTTATCGATTCCTAAGAGCCAGCTTGGGTTGCCAAAAATTAGCAATCCAACACAAATAATTGAAATCAATCGCAATTGTTTTTTAATAGGAATTCGCATGGATAATAATTAACCATAAAAGAGTATTCAGCGGAATATGGATTATTGAAAAGGGGTGATTAGAAAATGAAAAAAATATTTAAGGATTGGGTCTATAAAAGTTTGAAGAGTGTAGGGGACTACTTGAGGTGGGAAAATGATTTGAATGATCTCAGAAAAACGGGGATATTGTAAGAATTTTGTAAGAGAAATTAAAACTGTTGGGTTCTGAAAAGTAAAAATAAAGATTGCAAAATTAAAATGTCCAATAACAAAAAAGGTCTATTCGTTTAAAAATAGAATATTAAAGGGTTTTAATAATATACTCTAGGTTCCGTTGTTTTTCAAATTTGGATGGAGTTTTTCTATTCGATTTTCTGTGGATTCTTTAAAATAGTTGTAAAAATTTCAAAGTCGGAATAGAAAGATTGTATGGCTGATAGAAAACCAAAATGGCTCAGAGCAAAGTTGCCCGCGGGACCGACTTACAATGCCGTGCGTGAAATGGTCGATAAGAATGAACTCAATACGGTTTGTCACAGTGCTCAGTGCCCTAATATGGGGGAGTGTTGGTCAAGAGGAACGGCCACGTTGATGATTCTTGGGAACGTTTGCACTCGCTCCTGTACATTTTGTAATATCCAAACAGGTCGACCTGCTGAACTCGATTTTGGGGAACCGGCACGGGTTGCCGACGCCGTTGCTAAAATGAAACTTAGGCATTGCGTCATTACTTCTGTTGCCAGAGATGATTTAGAGGATGGAGGGGCCTCTATTTGGGCTGCAACCATTCGGGCAATCCGATACAGAAATCCGGGCGTGGGGATTGAAATTTTAACTGCTGATTTCAGAGGCGTTGCGGATCACCTAGATATTGTTTTGAATGCTAAGCCGGATATTTTCAATCATAACATGGAAACCGTCGAACGTTTACAAAGGCCGATTCGCAGAACAGCCACCTACAAGGGGTCTTTATGGACTTTAAACCATGCTAAGAGTCGTGGATTTACTACTAAATCAGGATTGATGCTGGGGATCGGTGAGAGGGAGAGTGAAATTGCTCAAACTCTGGAAGACTTACGTAAGATTGACGTGAATATCCTGACAATAGGCCAATATTTGCAACCCACTCAAAAGCATGAACCGATCGATCGTTGGGTAACCCCAGAGGAGTTTGAAGAATGGAAAGAATTTGCTTTGGATCTTGGGTTCGGAGTTGTTGAATCTGGACCTTTGGTTCGTTCTTCTTACCATGCTGAGGAACAATCAGAGCGATTCGGTATTGAGGAATCTGTTGCATCCGAAGTCGCTTGATAGAATCCTCTTGTGACGAACTCTCAAAAAAACTAATTTTAAATCTTTAACTGTATCCAAAACAAGGAATCAAAAAATCATGGCAATGACGTTTAAACCCGGTGTCGTAACAGGAGACGACCTACAATCTTTATTTAGCTTTGCAAAGGAGAAATCTTTTGCAATGCCTGCAGTGAATTGCGTGAACACAAGTTCTGTAAATTGTGTGATGGAAGCCGCTGCCTCATTGAATGCGCCCGCAATGATTCAATTCTCTAACGGAGGTGGAGTTTTTTACGCTGGAAAGGGTATGAGCAATGAAAACCAACAAGCTGCAATTGCGGGTTCTGTTTCCGGTGCCAAACACATTCATGACATGGCAGAGAAGTATGGAGCCGTGATTGTTTTACATACGGACCATTGCGCTCGTAAATTACTCCCTTGGATGGATGGTATGTTGGATGAGGGTGAAAAGTTTTACCAATCAACTGGGAAGCCTCTTTTTAGCTCCCATATGATTGATCTTTCTGAGGAGCCGATCGAAGATAATATTGATACTTGTAAGAGTTACCTAGAGCGTATGAGCAAAATGGGAATGACTCTTGAAATTGAATTAGGAGTTACTGGGGGTGAGGAAGATGGCGTAGACAATACGGATATTGATTCTTCCAAATTATACACCCAACCTGAGGAGGTCGACTATGCATATACGGAGTTGATGAAAGTGAGCGATAAGTTTACGGTTGCGGCTGCTTTTGGGAATGTTCATGGGGTCTACAAACCTGGGAATGTTCAATTGACTCCGGTAATTCTTAAAAACTCTCAGGAGTATGTAAAAGCCAAACACAACATTGCAGAGCACAACCCAATAAATTTTGTATTTCATGGCGGTTCTGGCTCTACAGTCGAAGAAATTCGTGAAGGAATCAGCTACGGTTCCATCAAGATGAATATCGATACCGACCAACAATGGGCAATGTGGGAAGGGGTTTTAGATTATTATAAGACAAACGAAGCCTATTTACAGGGACAAATTGGCAATCCAGATGGAGACGACAAGCCCAATAAAAAATACTACGATCCTCGCGTTTGGCTAAGAGCGGGTGAAAATACATTCATCGCCCGTCTGAAAAAAGCGTTTGAAGATTTGAATAACGTGAACACTCTTTCTTAGTTTATAATACCAAGAAAGTTTTTAAAAACGGTCTTATCTAGACCGTTTTTTTTATGCCTAATGAGCGCTTGTGCCTGGACTCTTTTGCTCCGAATTCCTCATGAGTTTTATGCTTGAATCTTATTTTCTATTGCCTCAACTGGGTCTACTGTTCGACGCTTGCAGAAACCATGATAGAACTTAGACCACTGCCGATTCCGAGTAAAGCTGCTTTGCTTCCTACTTGGATGACTTCTTTCTCCCAACCCATCGCTAAAGTAATGGGAACGGATACGGATCCGACGTTGCCTAGCGTTTCAAAGGTTGAAAAATCTTTTGAAACCTCGAGATTGAGGCCTTCATAGAGTTTGTTGCGGTGAGTTTTGCCGACTTGATGGCAGAAAATCTTATCAGGGGTCTGGCTGGTCCATCCGGAAACCCTCTCAAATCTTTTCCAGGCTCTCTGGGCTGTCTGGATCCCTGCGACTAAAAGTTCTTCAGAATCCGTCTGCATAGCGAGTTCCTCTTGATTTGCAGAATCTCCCTCGCACAGATGATTGAAGGAAGAATCTGTCTCATTAACTATATGGTGTAGTCGGATCCATTCTTTTGTTGTTACCACGGATTCATGACAGAGCGTGGCTGCAACGCAGCCAGCACCAATGGTCAGATTTGCAAAGAATGGTTTGATTTGTTTGCGATTGAGGTCAGAAGTTAAGAGTTGATGGATTGTATTTTGTACAAGGGGTTTTCCATTCTCACCAGCCACGATCAAGATGCGTTTTGCTTGTCCAGATTCAATCAAACCTGCACCCAGACAGATTGCATTTAGAAAGCCTAAGCATGCATTGGAAATGTCTAAAATTTGTGTTTTTCCACTTAATTTAAGATTTCTATGCACATAAGAGGCGGTGGCGGGCTCTAGACGATCTCTACAAACTGAGGAATGAATGACTGCATCGATCTCCTCTTTTTGGATGGGTAGTTTTTCTAAAAGTTTTTTGCCTGCTAGAGAACTAGCCTCTGAGGGTCGGATCGCTTCACTCCAAAACCTCCGAGACTTAATTCCTGTCATGAGCTCTAGTCTGCCCTCAGGAAGACGAAGCCTTTCATAAAGAGGTCTTAATTGTTCTTCTAAGTAACTAGAGGTCCAAACCTCATCCGGAAGATCATAATCCATGGACTCAATGACGACATTTTTAAAATTCATTTTTTTTGGAGGCTAGAGGTTTAGTGAATCTCTTTAAAAGTATTGGATCTTTAATCCTTCCTCCTAATTCTAGTCGATCCTATTTTTGGAAAGATTGAATGGGACTGAAAGGGAATTTTGATGAATTTTAGGATCCTTAGATTATGAGTGGTGGGATTTTCATTTTGAGGAGGAACTTTTTTGAATCTTCCAAATCTAATTTTATCTGCTGTTTGAGATCGTCTAGAGATGCAAATTTTTGTTCGCTTCTAATAAATTGAATCCAATCAATTTTTAATTCTTTGCCAGTGGTCCATGAGCAGGAATCCTCTAAAACATGAATTTCTAAGAGGGGTTTGTTGGTCTCAGAATTAACCGTCGGACGAAGTCCAAAATTGGCAACTCCCCAAGCGGAATCGCTTTCGGAGTGAACTCTTACCAAATAAACTCCAAATCGAGGTCTTTTCTCGGGATCATAGGCGATGTTGAGAGTCGGAAATCCAATCGTTCGTCCCAGTTGTTTTCCAGTGATTACTTTTCCCGAGCAAGCATAAGGCCTGTTTAACATAAAGTTGACTTCACTCAAATTTCCATCTGCCAATTCTTTTCTTATTCTGGAAGAGCTGATCGGTTGCCCTTTATAAAGTTTTCTGGGCAATCCGTGTATTTGAATCCCTAGTTTTTTTCCTTGCGAGCTCAGAAGCTGTAAGTCACCGATTCTTTTTTTCCCAAAGCGGAAGTTTTCTCCTACAAAGAGGGACTTCAGGGAATGAATCTTGGAGTGTAGGAGAGGTAGAAACTGGTCTGCCTCAATGGCTGCAAAGGAACGAGTGAATTCAATTTCAATTAAAAGTTGTATTCCAATGTTTTCCAGTAAATCTTTTTTATGAACAATATTTTGGATCATTTGAGTGGGGTCATCAGGACGAATCAAATGGCTAGGATGGGGCCAGAAAGTCAAAACAGCCGGAGTTAGATTTTCTGCTTTGGCAAATTCAATACAACGGTTTAAGACGGCTCTGTGGCCTAGATGAACTCCATCAAACATTCCAAGCGCAAGTGCAATCGGAGTCTGCATTCCTTCCCATTCCTCCAAGGACTGTATTTTTTTGATGGCCATTCTATTTCTTCAGATTTTTAAAGGACATAAGAGGGGACTGCTTTGTAGACAGGGAGGAGAAGCTCTTTAATTTCATTTTCTGAAAGAGTCAGAATCTTGTCTAAAGTATGCGCTTGATCAATCTTCATCGATCCAATTGCAGTTCTTCGCAGGGCCGAAAGATGAGCACCACATTGCAACTTTTCCCCTGTATCATGAGCCAAAGTCCTTACATAGGTTCCTTTGCTGCAATGAACCTTGAAGTCAAAAGAGGGAGACTCATAGTGGGTAAGTTGAAAACTGGTAACATTAATTATGCGAGGCTCTCGTTCTACTTCTTTCCCTTTTCTCGCTTGCTTGTAAAGAGGTTGGCCGTTGATTTTTTTGGCGGAAAACATGGGGGGTAATTGGTATTGGTCGCCTTTAAAAGTGTTGAGAGTGGATTGGATGGTCGCTGCTTCAAGGTCTTCGGGCAAAGGTCTTTCTTCAATCACTTGTCCGTCCGCATCTTGAGAATCCGTTTTAATCCCTAGCAGAACGGTGCCTGTATAAATTTTATCCTGGCTCATGAGGTATTGAGAAACTTTCGTTGCTTTTCCAATCATTATAATTAGAAGGCCAGTCGCCATTGGATCTAAGGTTCCAGCGTGACCGGTCTTTTTGACTTTTAAATAATTGCGCAATTTTGCCACTACATCATGGGAAGTCCACTCTTTTGGTTTGTCTACCAGTAATATTCCTTCTAAATCGCTATTTCTTGGGTTCGGCATGGTTTTTTTCTAGTATTAAAGCTAATTTTTCTACCACTTCAGCTATAAATTCATCTTCTGAAAGAGTAGCAGTTCCTCCGGCTGCTTGTGGATGTCCTCCACCTCCATAGGAGAGGGCAATTTCATGAATTGGATATCTATGATCGTTGCTCCTTAAGCTGAATTTGAGAAGGTTGTTTTTCACTTTCTCAATATAAACAGAGAGAACCACTCCTGACAATCTTTGCAGTAATTCAGCACACTCTCGGTTGGCCGGAAAAGGGTTTGTGTCTGGGGGTAAATGAAGCAGATCCAAGATTCCAATCGCAACTCTTTCGTCAAGCTCGAGACGAATTGTTTCTAGAAATTGGGTTTGAATTCTGTAATGAGAAAGGGTGTTTCGATTTAAAATTGAAAGGGCGATTTTTTCAGGATTCACTCCTTTTTTGCAAAGCCAGCTGCAGGTATCAAAGACACTGCTGTTGGTTCGTGAGTATTTGAACTGTCCGCTGTCGGTATAAATTCCAAGGTAAAGTGCATTTGCTGAGGTCGGATCGATTTCAATTTTTAAACGATTGAAAACTTCAGCAAGTAAATGAGAGGTAGAGCAAGCCTCGGGTTTCAAAAATTGCTTTTTGCCAAATCTTGAGTTGGTCTCGTGGTGGTCGATGTTTAACAAAATTTCTCGATTTTTTAATTTCGGGGCGTAGCAAAAAACACGCTCACAATCGCTACAATCTAAGATTATGACAGGGCTGGGGTTTTCTGTAATCTTAGCAATGGGTGTGTCCCCTACAAACTCTAATAAGTGTTCTGGTATCTCTGGAGTCAACAGCATGGATGCTGGAATACCTAATTGCCTCAGCGTTCGAACTAGTGCTATTTGAGAACCGATACTGTCACCGTCTGGCCGAATGTGAGAACAAACAATGATTTCGGAATGGGATTTTAAACTTTTAAAGCTGTTTGAGAAATCTATTAAAGTTTCCTCATCAATATTCAGCAGTCTACTCATTTTCTTCGGACTCAATCTCGTCCATTAATTCCACCAATTCAGATCCTTTTTCAAGTGAATTATCGATATAATATTTTAAGAAGGGGATGTATTTGAGGACAATCCGTTTTCCTAATTGAAAACGGATTTCTTTGGCAACTTTTCGAAAGAATTTTCTGGAATTTTCTTTTTCGACCTCGTTTCCGAGCACCGAATAAAAAACAGAGGCATTTCTGAGATCTGGGGCTGTTTTGATCTCAATCACAGTGTAAGCAACGGCTTCTGAGCGAAATTTAGTTCTTAGAATATCGTTGATTTCGCGGCGAATCAGTTCATTGATTCGGACCATTCGTTGACTCATTAGGATCTAGGTTTGGGTGGCGGTTTCTAAGTCAAGCCCATTACAGGGACGGACGTTTCTTTTCAATTTGAATCACTTCTATGAAATCGCCTTCTTGATAATCGTTGAAACCTTTGATTCTAATTCCACACTCATAACCGGCTCGGACTTCATTCACATCCTCTTTAAATCTCTTGAGGGTATCAACTGTACTTTCGTGAATGAATTGTCCTTTACGAACAATGCGGGCCTTGATGTCACGATTGATTTTGCCTTCCGTAACCATACAACCAGAAACATTGAGACCTTTTCCAATTCCAAAAATAGCCCGAACTTCTGCTGCACCGATTTTTTTCTCAATGATTTCAGGCTCCAAAAGATCTGCCATGGCATCTTTCACAATGTCAATGAGTTCGTAAATTATATTGTGTTGGTAAATATTAATATCATGGTGTTTGGCAAGGCCTTGAACCCCATTTTCAAGTTTTACATTGAATCCAATTAAGGAGGCTCCGGCGGCACTAGCCATTGAAATGTCACTTTTGCTTACTTGACCAATCCCTGCTTGAACGATATCCAATTCTACTTTGTCGCTTTTTATTTCCTTCAGAGCGCCAATCAAAGCTTCTACAGAGCCTTGAACATCTCCTCGAATGATAATTTTTAGGGCGCTTTTTTTAGATTGACTGATGGCATCAAAAAGGGCGTCTAAACCAGCGGATGCAGAAGCTGTTTCTGCCGCAGATTGTTTGGCGATGTCCAACAATTCTTGTTGTTCTTTTTTGTAGGTTTCCAGATTTTCAGCAGCCAGTTTCTTGGCGGCCTTTTCGTTTTTAACATACGTGAAAGTGTTTCCTACTTCAGGGGCTTCAGACCAACCTATTAATTTGACAGGTGTGGATGGGCTGGCGGATTTTATGTTTTCACCAAAATCGTTCAGCATAGCTTTTACTTTACAGGATGCGGTTCCGCAAACGATAGCATCTCCAATTTTGAGAGTTCCTTTCTGGACAATGACAGATGCAGTGGGGCCTCTTCCTTGCTCAATTTGTGCCTCTATCACAACCCCCATGGCAATCCCTTTGGGGTTTGCTTTAAGCTCCATGATCTCGGTTTGCAAATGTATTTGCTCGAGAAGGTCGTCAATGCCATCCCCCTTAAGAGCCGAAATGCCTTGGGTCAAAATTTCCCCGCCCCAGTCTTCAGATGCAATGCCTCGTTCTTGCATTTGAGTTTTTACGCGATCGATGTTGGCACCTTTGGTGTCGCACTTGTTAATTGCTACAACGATGCTACCTTGAGATCTTTTAGCAAATTTTAGAGCTTCATCTGTCTGAGGCATAAAACCATCATCGGCCGCTACTACGATCACAGAAACGTCCGTTAAGTTTGCTCCTCGTTCTCTCATTGCAGAGAACGCAGCATGACCAGGTGTGTCTAAAAAGGTAACTTTGCTTTTGTTGTGCTCAATTTGATAAGCAGCAACATGCTGAGTGATTCCACCGGCTTCTCCGCTGACGACGTTTGTTTTTCGGATAGCGTCTAAAAGAGTTGTTTTGCCGTGATCTACATGGCCCAAAATACAGATAACAGGAGGTCGTGGACTCAGATTTTTATCATCGTCCTCTTCTACTACTTGTTTTTTCTTTTTCTTACCGGATGCTTCTCCTCTTCGCTGAATTTCAAGGACAAATCCATGTTTGAGGGCTAACTCGGTAGCTGTGTTTTCCTCAAGGGTTTGATTCATAGAAGCAAAAATTCCCATTTCCATGAGTTGAGAAATGAGGTGGAAAGGTTTTAAACCTATCAATGTTGCAAACTCTCGAACCACGATTGGGGTTTTAACCTTCAGTTCTTTAATTTCTTTGCTTCCCTCATCAGATTCAGTGGAGGGTTTTGTCTTGGGCAAGGCAACGGCACCAGGTTTACTAGAATCTATTGAAGGGCTTTCCATCTTCTCTTTCGCATCTTCAACGGATTGTTTGCTTTTGACAACGGAAACTCCGGGCATAGCTGGAGCTTTTGGAGCCGCTCCTCCCGGCATCGAAGGAGTTTTTGGGGCCAATGATCTCGATGCACTGGCAGGGTTGGGTAAAGGGGGTGCTTTGGGGGCTGATCCTCCTGGCATAGGGGGCAGCTTGGGTGCGGAACTCTTATTCAAATCGGAAGTGGGCTCTGGCGCTTTGGTTTCTTTTTCCACTTTTATACCTACCTTTGGGTTAGAAGCTTCCACCTTCAATGCAGAATCCGCTTTTTTTGCAGCTTCCTCTTGTTCTTTGGCATCTTCACGCTCTTTTTCAACATCGGATCTGGATCGGACAATGGCTCCAATCGGAAGCTTGGGA
>MDTC01001829.1_pt1 | contig 14148 bp, 10 predicted proteins | sample 811181 | NCBI WGS metagenome assembly MDTC01 (sample SAMN05326644, study PRJNA326480) | marine metagenome | isolation source: seawater | place: Pacific Ocean: North | collected 2011
ACTTCAGCTTTTGCTTTGGTTTTCACTTCAGCTTTTGCTTTGGTTTTCACTTCAGCTTTTGATTTATTTTTTAGAGCAACCTTAGTCTTAGGTTTAGTTTTTTCTTCAATTTTAGCATCTACCTTAATTTTATCCTTGACGATAGTTTCTGCCTTTGCTTTAATTTTCACTTCAACTTTAACATCATTATTTACTTCGACACTAGCTTTCTCAGGATTTAATTTGTCTGAATCATTATTTTCTTGGTCTTTTTTTGCAGCATTTTGAAGTTCTTTCTCCTTTTTTCTTTCAGACAAACCTTTAGTTACCGAGGCGTTTAACGTATCGATAATTATTGTAATAGATTTTGAAGCATCATCATTTGCTGGGATAGGAAAATCAACTAATTCTGGATCTGAATTGGTATCAACAATAGCAAATGTTGGAATACTTAATTTTCTAGCTTCTGCAATTGCAATAGCCTCACGTTTAACATCAACAACAAAAAGAGCAGCTGGTAGACGAGACATATCTGAAATGGAACCTAAATTCTTTTCTAACTTTGCTCTTTGGCGATCAATTTGCAAGCGCTCTCTCTTTGATAGAATTAAAAAAGTACCATCGGCTTTCATTTTGTCAATAGATGACATTTTTTTTACAGCTTTTCTAATTGTGACAAAATTAGTCAGCATACCGCCAGGCCATCTCTCAGTTATGTAAGGCATATTTATATGTTGAGCGGCCTGTGCAACAATTTCTTTTGCTTGCTTTTTTGTAGCTACGTACATAATTTTTCTTCCTGACCGGGCAATCTTTTTCATTGCTTCTGCAGCCTGGTCAAGTTTTACCTTAGTTTTATTAAGGTCGATGATATGAATACCATTTCTCTCCATAAAAATATAAGGAGCCATATTGGGATTCCATTTTCTTGTGAGGTGCCCAAAGTGGACACCTGCATCTAAAAGTTCTTTAACTTTTGCCATGTGCTTGTGTTTGTTTACTTTCTATTTACGTTTTTCGCAACCATTAAGTAATGCATAAAGCAGTCTCAATAGTTTAGATACTAAACCTGTATATTATCTTTTAGAAAACTGGAATTTCTTTCGGGCTTTCTTTTGACCTGGCTTTTTACGTTCGACCATTCTTGGGTCTCGAGTAAGAAGTCCATGTGGTTTGATCGCCAATCGGTGATCAGGATTAATTTTAATCAGTGCTCGAGAAATTCCTAATCGTATTGCTTCTGCTTGACCAGTAATTCCACCTCCATCTACATTAACATTAACATCATAAATACCCTCAACACCAGCCAATAATTGAGGTTGGTCAAGTTTATATCGTAGGGTTGCAGTAGAGAAATAATCTTTTACATCTCTTCCATTTACAGTGACTTGACCTTTACCGTCCGAAAGGTAAACTCTAGCAACTGCTTTTTTTCTTCTACCGATTGTGTGAACAACTTCCATATTATTTGATTTCTTTTAAGTTTATTTGAGTTGGCTTTTGAGCATTCATTCCGTGTTCTTCACCAACAAAAACTCGTAAATTACGATTCAGTTGAGCCCCTAATTTGTTTTTTGGTAGCATTCCATATACCGCCTTAGTTACAAGTTGAGCCGGATTTTTATCAAAAACTTCTCTTGCACTAGCAACTCTTTGTCCACCGGGGTAACCAGTATGACGAATGTATTCTTTAGTATCCCACTTATTTCCAGTAAGTTGAATCTTTTCGCAGTTGATAACAATTACGTTATCACCACAATCTACATGTGGGGTAAAACTAGGCTTGTGTTTTCCGCGAATCAGAAAGGCAACTTTTGATGCCAATCGGCCCAATGACTGCCCTTTGGCGTCCACCATTAACCATTTTTTTTGAACGGTTTGGGCATTTGCTGAAACAGTTTTGTAGCTTAATGTATTCACGTTTTTTTTATTTAAATTAATTAATTTAATAATTTTTAGTCAAAAATTTGAATGTAAAATGACGGCAAAGTTAGATATTTTTTTGACAAATAGAAACCAACCAAGGATTTCTTTTTATCAAAAAAAGAAACTCAAGAGTTCTCTTTAAACATCTTAGAAATATGAGAAGTCATGATTTTAATACTTCAAAACCGATAATTCTCGTCCGACTTTGGTGAAAGCGATGATTGCTTTTTCAATTTGTTCCGGTTCATGTGCAGCCGAGATCTGAACTCTAATACGAGCCAAATTCTTTGGAACAACAGGATAAAAGAATCCAATCACATAAATTCCTTCCTCCAATAAACGTTCAGAAAATTTTTGTGATAAATCTGCATCATACAACATGATTGGAATAATTGCGTGTTCGCCAGGTCGTAAATCAAATCCGGCTGCTTGCATTCCAGATCGAAATTGTTTAACATTTGATTCTAATTTGTCTCTCAAGTGGGTAGATGCAGAAAGTAAATCCAAAACTTTATTGGATGAACCTACGATTGATGGAGCTAATGAATTTGAAAATAAATATGGTCTCGAGCGTTGCCTAAGAATATCAATTACCTCTTTTTTTGCAGAAGTAAATCCGCCCATAGCTCCTCCTAAAGCTTTCCCAAGGGTTCCCGTAATAATATCAACACGCCCCATAACACCACAATGTTCATGAGTTCCTTTACCTGTTTTACCGACAAAACCTGTGGCATGACAATCGTCGACCATAACTAATGCATTATATTTATCTGCTAAATCACAAATAGAGTCAAGCTTAGCAATATAGCCATCCATAGAAAAGACTCCGTCAGTAACAATGATTCGGTATCGAGCGGATTGAGCATTTATTAGCTGTAGCTCTAAGTCTTTCATATCACTATTTTTGTAGCGAAAACGTTGAGCCTTACATAGACGAATACCGTCAATAATTGAAGCATGATTAAGTTCATCGGAAATAATTGCATCTTCTTTTGTAAAAAGTGGTTCAAACAACCCTCCATTAGCGTCAAATGCAGCCGCATATAAAATTGTGTCTTCCATACCCAAAAACATAGAAATCTTTTTCTCCAATTCTTTATGAATATCTTGTGTTCCACAAATAAATCGAACTGAGGACATTCCAAATCCATGGGTATTCAGAGTCTTCTTGGAGGCCTCAATCACATTTGAATCAGAAGATAATCCAAGATAATTATTTGAACAAAAATTAACTACATCTCCAGAGTCAACTCGAATATCTCCTCCCTGTGGCGTTAAGATTATTCGTTCTTTTTTGTAAAGCCCTGAATTCTTTAAATCAGTCAATTGTGATTTTAAATAATCAATATAATTTCCAATCATTCTGAAAAATTTTGGTTCAACAACGTGTAATGACTATCTATTTTACAAAAATAAACATACTATTTTGAATGACTAAAGTTGTGAAATAAAATTAAAAAAGCTCCCATTCGAGAGCTTTTAATTAAATTTTTAATTTTGTAGATTTATACAACTCCTTGATCAAGCATGGCATCAGCAACTTTAACAAAACCTGCAATATTCGCTCCTTTAACATAGTCTGTATAACCCTTTCCGTCGTCCCCATATGACATACATGCTCGATGGATATCAACCATGATAGAATATAATTTTGAGTCAACTTCTTCTCTATTCCAATTGTATCGCATAGAATTTTGAGACATTTCAAGACCAGAAACTGCAACCCCACCAGCATTTGAAGCTTTTCCTGGAGCAAACAAAATTTTATGTTCGGCAAAAACATGAATTGCTTCAGGAGTTGTTGGCATGTTAGCTCCTTCACTAACACAAATACACCCCTGTTCAATAAGTAATTTTGCTTCAGCTGCATTCAGCTCGTTTTGAGTGGCACATGGTAATGCAATATCACAAGATACAGACCAAGGTCTCTTATCTTTGTGAAATTCACATCCGTAATAATCCGCATACTCTTTGATTCTTCCTCTTTTTATGTTTTTTAGATGCATCAAAAAATCTAACTTCTCTTGACTTATTCCATCTGAATCGAATATGAATCCTGAGGAATCAGACATGGCCACAACCTTACCTCCAAGCTCAGTGACTTTTTCACAAGCATATTGTGCAACATTTCCAGAACCAGAAATTACAACAGTTTTACCCTGAAAACTATCGTTCTTTGTCTTCAACATTTGGTCAGCAAAATATACGTTTCCGTAACCTGTAGCCTCTGGGCGTATTAATGAACCTCCCCAGCTTGTAGCTTTTCCAGTTAACACTCCAGTAAATTCATTTCTCAAACGTTTATATTGTCCAAACATAAATCCTATTTCTCTACCTCCAACACCTATATCTCCGGCTGGAACGTCAGTATTTGGTCCAATATGTCGAAACAATTCTGACATAAAACTTTGACAAAAACGCATAACCTCATTGTCAGATTTGCCTTTTGGATTAAAATCTGCTCCACCTTTGCCTCCTCCCATTGGAAGTGTAGTTAAACTATTTTTAAACACCTGCTCAAATGCTAAAAACTTTAAAATTCCTAAATTTACAGAAGGATGAAAACGAAGTCCACCTTTATAAGGACCAATCGCACTATTCATCTCTATACGAAAACCCCTATTTACCTGAATTTTTCCATCGTCATCCAACCAGGGTACGCGAAATATTATAATTCGCTCAGGCTCTACCATTCGCTCAAGGAGCATTTCATTACTGTACCTGGGTTTATCCTGAATAAAAGGGATAACTACTTCAGCAAATTCAGTTACAGCTTGAATAAACTCGGGTTCGTTACCATTTCTAACTTTTACACTTTGTAGAAAAGCTTTGATTTTTGCTTCCATTTACAAGTAATTTTATTTAGACTTCTACGTACAAACCTAAAACATTTTTCTTTTACTACAATTCAAAAAAGAATTTTTTATAACACTGTAAATCAAATTTATTATTTGTTTTAATATCTACATAACTGATTTTTTATGATGTCATGTAGAAACATTATTTTTGATAAATAATTAAAAAGTTTATGCGTTTTATTACAACTTTTGTTTTATTTATAATTGCAGTTACCAACTCTAATATAACTGCTCAATGTATAGTAAATGGTCATGTAATTAATAATGAATCAAAAGAGCCTATCTCATTTGTAAATGTATTATACTCTGATTATAAAAATTCTTTTAGTAATGAAAAAGGGGTTTTTCAACTAGAACTACCAGAAGGTAGTCATCAACTGACTTTTACTCATATAGGCTATGATGATTTTTTTATAAATATAAATTTAGTTCAAAATAAATCAATTGATTTAATAATTGAACTGAGAGAAAATATTCAACAAATTGAAACTGTAGTCTTAAGTTCTGGAAAATTTGAACAAAGATTGGAAGAAATCAGCGTCTCACTTGATGTATTTAAAGGCGATTTCATTGAAAATCTTTCAAATTATAATGTAGAAACAAGCATTGCCCAGGCTCCTGGTATTCATATTATTGATGGTCAAATAAATATTCGTGGGGGAAGTGGATGGAGTTATGGAGCTGGATCTAGAGTCTTGGTTCTTCTTGATGGACTACCTATAACTAATGCCGCAACCGGAGCTGTTCAATGGGAACTTATCCCAGCAGAAAACATAGATCGTATTGAAATTATTAAAGGAGCTTCCTCTGTTTTATTTGGTTCCTCAGCACTGAACGGAGTCATAAATATTACCAGCAAAAAAGCTAATTCAGAACCTCGAACCATTTTTTCTACTTATTATGGTAGATTCGATAATGCAAAACGCAAATCCCTAAATTGGTGGAATTCTGCAAATGTTGAACTTGAACAATATGGTTTGAACTTTAACCATGCTCATAAAAAAAGTAATTACCTTTATGATTTTGGAATTCAATCACACAAAAATGAGGGATACCAAGGAATTATAGCAGAAACAGATTCTACTAAACAACCTTTACACATTGGAGAAGAACGTATTAGAATATATTTTAATACTGAGATTCAGTCGAAGAAAATAAACGGATTATCATTTGGAATTAACAGTTCTTACCTTCGTTTTGAAGAACAAGACGGATTTTTATACTTAAGTGATTCTCTTGGTTATACATCTTTTAGTGAGGCTTCTTTTTCACGATTTAAAAGTGCTCAAACAAGTATTTCTCCTCACCTAAAACTTCGTAATTTAGATAAAAATTATCAACATCACCTCATTGGTAGATTGCTTCAAACCAATTTTGATCCAGATGGAAGTCAAGTAACAAACAACTATGTTGCACTTTATTCTGAATATCTTTTTCAAAAATTTTTTATAAATGGAACATGGACTTTAGGTGCTAACTTAAATCATTACATAGGTCTTTCTGATTTTTTTAACAGCGACAAAAAGGGTATCAATTATGCTTTTTTCTCTCAATATGACAATACTCTTGGACCACTTAGATATTCCTTTGGAATGAGATATGAACAATATAACATCAGAGATAAAAAAGAGGGTAAACCTGTAATTCGTATGGGATTAAATTATGAATTTAATGAACGAAACTTTTTGAGAGCTTCTATTGGTCAAGGGTATCGTTTTCCCTCAATGTATGAACTTTTTCTTTATAAAGATGCTGGAGAAATATCTATTTACTCTAATCCACGACTTAAGCCCGAAACAGGTTATTCCTCAGAAATTGGTTTCAAACACAAATTTATTCATAAAGAACAATTAAAAACATATATAGACATAGCTGTATTTCATATGCAATATGAAGACATGATTGAATATAGTTATGGACTATGGGGAGATTCAACTAGGCTCAATCCTCTGGGCATTGGTTTTAAACCAATTAATGTAGGTCAGACAAAAATTTCTGGAATTGAAGGGTCTTTTCTAATTGAAGGAAAGATAGGTATATGGGACTTGAGTTCTCGACTAAGCTATACATATATGTCACCTAAGGCAAAAGATCCTGATGAGATATATGACAATTATAATGACCAACTTGAAGAATTAGTGTCTAGCTTTGTTAATCAGGGACAAATTGATCAAACATTGATTCCAATCATTGAAGAAATAGCTTTACAGCAAAGTCAACTCTCTTTTAACTCGACAAGTTCAAACCCAGATAGTGAAATTTTAAAATACAGATATAAACATATTGCAAAATTAGATCTTCAATTTTCAAGAAATCACTTTACTATTGGAGCGCACTTGCGCTACAACTCATTTATGGAAAATGTTGACAACCTTTTTGAAAGTGGAGCATTTAATTCTGAAGTTCTAGATATATTTACAATTGCTGATGCAAATATTTTTGATATGGGAATAAAAAAATCTAGAGAAAAACTTGTTAGGGGAGATTTTATGACAGACCTACGTATTTCTTTCAATTATAAAGAGACTTTAACCTTTCAAGTTATAGTGGAAAATCTTTTTAATAGAGAATACCAAATAAGACCAGGATCAATTGGTGCGCCAAGACTATATTCTTTTAAATTAATCTCTCAATTTTAATTTATCCTGATGAAAAAATTACTTCATTTACTACTTTTTTGTTTTCCAAGCACAATTATTTTAGGCCAAAATTTAGTGTCAGGAAAAATTTCTGATCAAGATAAAGAAGAACTTATTGGTGTAAATATTTCAGTTAATGAAATTCCGGGACTCGGATCTAGTTCTGATTTAAATGGAAATTATCAGCTCACTATACCAAAGGGGTGTTATAATTTGCTGTTTCAATTTATAGGATATCAAGATATTACAAAAAAAGTATGCTCTTCCATTAACGGTAAAACTATTTTGTTAAATATTGAACTCAATGAATCAATAGAACTTCTCGAAATGGTCGTTATATCGGCCGGTAAATTCGAGCAAAAAATTGAAGAAGTTACAGTATCTATGGATGTTATAAAACCAAGCCTCATTGAAAATAAGAGTGCTAACTCTCTAGATAAAACTATGAATCAATCTCCTTCAGTTCATATAGTAGACGGCCAAGCAAATATTCGCAGTGGAAGTGGTTGGAGCTACGGAGCAGGATCTAGAGTAATGGTTATGGTTGACGGAATACCACTTATGAATGGAGATCAAGGAGCCGTGGAGTGGCAACTAGTACCCATGGAAAATATTTCTCAAATTGAAATAATCAAAGGAGCATCTTCAGTATTATTTGGATCTGCAGCATTAAACGGAACAATAAACATAAGAACAGCTTATCCAACAGATGTTCCTTTAAACAAAATATTGGTAAATGAAACAATTTACGGAAAACCTAAATCAGCCTCAAATCACTGGTATAAAGGAACAATTCAACGAAGTAGTAATTACTCATTTTTGCATTCGCACAAAAAAAATAATTCAGACCTAGTTTTAGGAATGAATCTCTTTTATGACGCTGGATTTTATCAGCAAGTTACTAGTAAAAGAGCTAGAATAAATATTAATAAAACATTTTATTCTCAAAAGATTGATGGCCTCTTTTATGGTGTTAAAGCAAACTTAATGCGAAGTGAAATAAAAGATCCAATAATGTGGCAAAACAACGAGGAGGCTTATACTCCTCTAAATAATGATCCTGGTAGCTACAACAATGCATACATAACAATAGATCCATTTTTAACATATAATAATCAGTCGAGAAATATAAAATATTCATTAAATGGAAGATATTTTCATAAATTTTATGGTCCATTTGACGGTCCCATCGGAAATTACACTGACATTGATTCATCAACATATTCAATGGTAAATTATCTGGACGCTCAAATCCTGAAAAAAATAAATGAAAACCTATCACTTACTTCAGGATATACATTCAATCTACAAAGAGGCTCGGATACTAATGTTTTTGGAAATCATATCTTTTTAAATAACTCTATATATAGTCAAGCTAATTTTAAAAAAAATCGCTTAAATACATCAATGGGTTTTAGATATGAACATTTCATTGGCTCTGGAGAAATCATATCAAAACCAATTTTTAGAGGAGGTATAAATTATCGAGTTGGACAAGCAACATTTTTTAGAGCATCATATGGAGAAGGAATTAGATTTCCATCCATGTTGGAGCGATATGTAAATTACGAAACTGGACCTATGACTATTTTCCCTAACAAGGATTTAAAGCCTGAAACTGGTTGGAGTGGAGAATTTGGAATTAAACAAGGAATCAAAATTGGAGAATGGAAAGGTTTTATTGATATTGCTGCGTTTAAAATGTCATATAACGATATGATGGAATTTAGCTTTGGAAAATGGGGTGCAAATGATGACGGTCAACTTGGTGGATTTGGATTTAAATCAGTAAATATTGGAAATACTCAAATTGAAGGGATAGAATTTTCTATTGCTGGAGAAGGTAATATTGGGAAAACAAAGATTCAAATTCTTGGAGGCTATACATTCACAAATCCTCAAATAGAAGATGTTAATTATGTTTACGATGAATATTTCAGAGGTTATGATGAAGATTCTTTGCCAGAGTATAATCCAATATCTTATTTAACAACTAGCTCAGATACCTCAGGGGTATTGAAATACAGATATAAGCATTTATTCAAATTTGACGTTAACCTCGAAAGAAATCGATTTAGTTCGGGATTATCAATGCGTTTTAATAGCCGTATGGAAAATATTGATGCCGCATTTATAGAACCTTTGTTTAATATTTACCTGGGAACTACATCAGCTTGGGAAAATCTAAATAGAGATTTATTGCTTTTAGATTTCAGGATTGGTTATGATGTTACTGAAGATACTAGATTATTACTAAATGTTGATAATATTTTTAATTCCGAACAATCTCTAAGACCAGCATCTCTATCAGCACCAAGAACATACTCAATTTTAGTTCGAATGATTTTTTAGAAAATAGTCGACAAATTGTTATGTAGTTTATTTATTGAATTATCAACTGAAAATTTTTCTAAATCAAAAGCTTTATATACTTTTGAAATGTGTTAATAGAAAACTACATTTATGAATTACTTCAACGCCACGACTGTGTAGTTGTTCCTAACCTAGGAGGCTTTATATGTAATTATCTCCCTGCCCAAATTCATCCAGTCAGTCATCGTTTTCTTCCACCAAGCAAAAGTATTAGATTTAACGGGCAAATACTTAAAACTGATGGTCTATTAGCTCACTACGTTGCCGATTGTGAATCTATTTCTATTCAATCTGCGATTGAAATCATTGATAAATATGTTATTTCTATCAAAAATGATTTAAATCATAAGAAAGAAGCTGAAATTCCAAAGATTGGTCTTCTTGTTGTTAATTTCAAAGGCCAAATCTTTTTTGAAGCAAATCAAAAAGAAAACTTTTTACTTGATTCATTTGGACTAGAAAGCATAGAATCTCCGGCCATATTTCGCAAAAAAAAATCAGTAATAACAAAAAATAAAATCATAAAAGCGAGAAATCTTCTTGAATTTAAAGAATTTGTAAATTGGAAAGTAGCAGCCGTTATTCTTCCATTAATTGCTTTTAGTAGTTTTATATCTTTTCAAAATGACTTGCTTAAAGAGACCTATGCGAATTACGCTTTTCTGAATCCATTTAAAATCAAACCCGCAAAAACCTACTCGCCCAGAGTCACAAAAAAACTAGAAATTATTACTTCACCATTAGTAATAGAATCTCAAATTGAACCCTCAGAAAAAGTAAAAGTTCAAACTGAAAAAGTCTTACCTATAAAAAAAGAAAAAAAGAAAAAATCTTCTTTACAAAAATCAAAAATATTAAATCCAAATATTAATAACCGATATTCAAAATTTCATTTAGTAGCTGGATCTTTTTCATCAAAAAAGAATGCCATAAATTTGTCGATAAAACTTAGTATGGAAGGTTTTGACTCAGAAATTATTGGTCAAAACAATCAAGGACTTTATAGAGTTGTATATGCTACATTCACCGAAAAAAATTATGCTATAAATGTACTAGAAAAGCTAAAAAAAGAAGGTAAAGACATCTGGCTTCTTAGTCAATAGAAGTCTTCTTATTGACCAATTATCTCTAGTAAATCCAACAGAATACTAAATTAAAACATTTAATTATTTCTTTAATACTTTAAGTAAATAAATCCTAAAATAGTAATAATCTATTTAGAATTTATTTGACTTCACTGAAAAAGAATATTAGTAGAATTACTTTTGACATTTTTTAATAGCATTACTTATCTGACTTGAAGAAATATTTTTAATACAACCTTCATCACTAGTTCTACAATAATTACCATGTTTGGAACAAGGTCGTTCATGGGGTAAAGCAGAAATTTGAATGGAACTAGGCGATGCCCTGAAAGGAGTAAAACCCAAAGATGGTTTGGTACAACCCCAAAAAGAAATAATAGGCTTCTTAAATGCTGCCCCTATATGCATTAATCCAGTATCATTACTCAAAAGTAATTGACTTTTTTGAATCATTAATGCCGTTTGATTAAGAGTCAAGCGACCGCAAAAATTATAAACTCGTGGATTTTTACAAAGACGAACAATATCCTCTGCTTCACGAATTTCTTCTTTTCCTCCCAGAAGTACTACATCTTGTTTACATTTTAAAAGTACATCCGCAACTTGGATTACAGAAAGTTTTTTTTGCTCAAATGAGCCGGCTAGACTCCAAGCCAAGAAACTTTGTTCTACGGGAAAATCAACTTGTGTTTCAGTAGGAATAAAATAATCTAAGCCCATACCATCGTCTTTAATACCCAAGGAAGAGAGGCTATCCATATAACGATTTACGATATGGTCAATTGCTGATGGCCGATAGTTATGTTGAATGAGAAGCCATTTTTTAAAATTAGATTTACAAAAAGTAACTGATGACAATTTTAGTAAAAACTTTAATCGTAAAGAACGAAAGTTTTTATGAAGGTCTACCAAAAGATCGAAATTTTCTCGAGCTAATGAAATCAATAAATCATTGTCTATCTTTTTGTCAATTAAATGTACTTTTTGTATAAACGGATTATTTTCTAATATACAGGCAAATGGCTTCTTAGTTAGAAAATGAAGTTCAACATTTTTCTGTTTCTTAAGTGATCGAATAACTGGAGTAGTTAAGACAATGTCACCAATAGAACTAAAACGAACAATAAGAATTTTCTTCAATTTAGAGATATTTCAAGCTAAAATAAGCAATGCAATTCAACGATAAAAACAAATAAGTGAAATTGTAGTTGCTCAGCTAGATTGAGCACTCTCCTCGCAAATTAGACTCTAACAGTACTTTTCTTTTATGTACTTTACTAGTATAGCCCATCACAAACATCAATTTAGTAATAGCTGCCTCAAAAGTCATATCATGAGCCGAAAGAACGCCCAAATCTTTAAGATTTTTACTAGTTTCATAACGACCAAGATCTACAGAACCTCCATTACACTGAGTCACGTTTAGAATTAGCTTACCAGAATTTATTCCTTTTTTAATAAGTTCAAGAAACCATGGATAAGTTGGAGCGTTTCCCGTTCCGTAAGTCTCTAGAATGAAAGCATCAATATTAGGATTTTCTATTAAATACTTTACATAATTTCGAGTCATACCCGGGAATAACTTTAATACTCCAACACGTGAATTCAATTTTGTGTGTACTTTTAAGGGTTCATTAAAGTTCTTTTGAATAAAGCGCCGATTAAATTTTAAATTTACTCCTGCCTGAGCTAACGGAGGATAATTAATTGATTCAAACGCTTCAAAATTCTCTGCATTAGCTTTGTGAGATCTGTTACCACGATAAAGCTGATATTCAAAATAAATCGATACCTCCGGAACTTCAGGATTTCCATTTCTTTGAGAAGTAGCAATTTCTATCGCTGTAATTAAATTTTCTTTGGCATCTGTACGTGGAACCCCAGAAGGAAGTTGGGAGCCAGTGAGAACAACAGGTTTACTTAGCCCCTCTAACATAAAACTCAGGGCAGAAGCAGTAAAAGCCATTGTATCAGAACCATGAAGAATAACAAATCCATCGTAATTGGAATATAAAGAAGAAATTGTTTTAGCTAGATTTATCCATATTTTAGTTTGCATATTTGAAGAATCAATGCTTGGATTGTAGGACATGACTTCTAGGGAACATTCAAGGTATTTAAGTTCAGGAATTTGATTTTGTAAGTTCTCAAAATCAAAAGGAACATACGCATCTATCTGTTTATTTTGCACCATGCCTATGGTTCCTCCAGTATATATTATTAATATATTCATGCTAACGTCCGAAAAGTTTTAAGGAATTATCGGTCGTAATATTTGCAATCTCCTCTATATTAACTTTGTGCAAATCTGCAACCTTTTGTGCAATATGAATAATGTAAGCACTTTCATTACGTTTACCTCTTTTGGGGCTTGGCGATAAATATGGACTATCTGTTTCTAATACAAGATGTTTTAAGTCAATTTGTTTTACTACTTCATCCAAACCTGCTTTTTTAAATGTAACAACTCCTCCGATACCTAAAAAAAAGTTTAAATCTATTGCGCGGTGGGCTTGGTCTAGACTTCCTGTAAAGCAATGAAAAACACCCCGTAAAAGAGGTCCTTTTTCTGAATCTAAGATTTCGAAAACCTCTTTAAATGCATCTCTACAATGAATGACTACTGGAAGTCCCTTTTCTTTTGCCCAGTGAATTTGAGTTCGGAAAGATTCTTTTTGTTCCTCTAAAAACGTCTTGTCCCAATATAGGTCAATACCTATTTCTCCAATCGCAAAAAAACTTCCCTGATCCAAGTAATCTTTGAGTAAAGTAAGTTCTCCTTTGTAATTTTCTTTTACATGACAGGGATGTAAACCCATCATAGGAAAACATTTGTCTGGATGAGCTGCTACAACTTCCAACATTCCCTGTATAGATTTTGAATCTACATTAGGTAAAAAAATACGCTGTACATTTTCTTTCAAAGCGCGATTAATCATTTCTGTTCTGTCTTCAGAAAATTTCTCATCGTACAGGTGGCTGTGAGTATCAGTCAATATCATACCTCAAAGTTACATAATTTCGCCTAGTTAGTTACTTTTAAAAAAAGGACAAACCTTTGAAAAAAAAAACTTATTTTTGAGATGTCTAGAGAGGTGGCCGAGTGGCTTAAGGCGCACGCTTGGAAAGCGTGTATACAGCAATGTATCGGGGGTTCGAATCCCTTCCTCTCTGCTAAAGCCCTTTTCAAAGGGTATCGATTTGTTCAAATCGTTGATTTTCAGAAGTTTTTTAAAAAGACGAGATTTCATATTTCGTCATTTTATCCATACCTAAGTGTGGATATGG
>MDTC01071023.1_pt1 | contig 14148 bp, 11 predicted proteins | sample 811181 | NCBI WGS metagenome assembly MDTC01 (sample SAMN05326644, study PRJNA326480) | marine metagenome | isolation source: seawater | place: Pacific Ocean: North | collected 2011
AAAAAAAGGGTCAATGGTTGACGTTATCCCATTTAGTGAAGAGATATGAATAACAAAACGCATGGAGAAATTGGGTTTATAAAGAATATACTAATATGTATTTATGATCTAATGCTTCTATTTTCTATTTTATTTTTTTTAACAATTCCTCTATTATTATTCTCAAACGGGTCTGCGATAACAAATAGCGTATTCTATGATGTTTATCTTTTCCTAATAATTATTATATATTACTCTTGGTTCTGGATAAATTATGGCCAAACACTTGGAATGAAGAGTTGGAAAACTCAGCTTATTAATATCCAAACAGATAAAAAAATATCTATTAGTCAATGTTTGTTGCGAATCATATTTGCATTAATTGGTGGTCATTTATTATTATTATTTAGTAAAAAATCACTCCAAGATATGATATCGAAAACTATAATAACAAAGAAAGATTAACGTAACCCGGCCTCTAACTGGTATTCATATAAATACTTTCCTGTTATCGCAAAAACTACATGTGGTAATAAAATATTTATAAATGGCGTTAACCCTATTAGCATACCAATATTTGGCAAAATTGAAGAAATAATAAAAAATGCTATTCCTATAAATATACCTATTACTATTCTTTTGCTTGTATTTGTTGACCTTAACTTCCCAAATATAAATGGCATTGCTAAAAATAACATTAATACTGTAGAGATAGGTCGAAATATTTTTTCCCAAAATATTTTTCTTTGTATGCTGCTGTCTAAATTATTTTTTTCAAGGTAACTGATATTATTTGTTACCTCCTGAAGTGATATGTTATGAGATTTATTCGTTTTAATAGAAATAAGGTTTTTATCAATAAAATTATTTAAAACCTGTTCTGCATACTCCTTTTTAATCACCGGGCTAACATTTAGAGATATCTCTGTTACATTTTTAAGTAGCCATTTATTATTATCAGCATAAGCCTCTTTCACATATTTCACAGATTTTAATTCATCATTTTCATCATAATCATACATTGTGATGCCTCGAAAGTTTGAATCAGCATATATTTCGTCAATTTTTATAAACGTAGACTTATCTTTAAACCAAACACCATTATGATGGAATATTATTTTTTTATTTAAAGCTATATTCTTTTTTTTCTCCGCTTTGCTACTATATTTTGGTATTACAGAATCAGAAATATAATAAAAAATACAAGAAAAGAGAAAAACTTGTACTAGTATAATTGAAATAATTTTAGTGACAGAAATTCCAGCAGATTGCATTGAAACAAATTCCATATCCGAGGCCATTGCTCCTAATGACAACATAGCTCCTATTAAAACAGCATATGGATACATAATATCGATACTTTTTGGAATATTTAAAATGGTATATTTCAAAACAGCGATTAGGTTATAATTACCTTGATCTAAATATTTAATTTCAGCTGTAAAAGAAAAAAAAGTTTCGATAGAAACAAGTACAATTATACTGACAAATAATCCCAATAAAAATCTCTTAAATAAATAAAAAGGTATAATCACTAGCTTCTATTGGGTATTTTATTCATGTCATTTATATAAACAAGGAAGATTGCAATAGCCACGAAAATATGAATCCACCATGTTCCAAAAAATATTGGCGTATGATTTAATAAATATAATTTTTTAGCTATTGATATTAAAATAAAATATGTGAAATAAATCATAGCACCAAGAAATATTTTGTTATACCTACCTTTCCTTGGTGAAGAATAACTCAGAGGAATAGCAATAAAACCCAACAGTAAGGTTGCAATTGGTAATAATAATCTTGACTGTAATTCAGCAGATGATTCAATTTCTCCTTTCTGAAATAACTTTATCGTACTCATAGCATCAAATTTATCATTATAAAACTTAGGTATATCTTGTCCAAGTTGTATCCCATGCTCTTTATATATAGTTTTTCTTGTTACCGTATCCACAGTAGAAATTACTTCGTTTATTATACCCTCTTTCATTAACAAATATTTTCTATCACTCTCATCTATGTAATAAGAGGCAGTTTTAGAGTTTTCAACAGTATTAGTATTGCTTCCTATAGAGTTAAAAAATATTTTATTAAGAAGTCCCATATTGGTATTTTCGACAAAGAATGTAGCTTTTCCATTTTGTGATGAGGCAAATCTCCCTGGGTTAATCTCTTCTATTCTCTCTTCGCTGTTTAATCTATGCTCTAGCTTATATCTATATTCAGTTGCCGATGGCGTTATATATAAAGAAAATAATGAAACTAAAAATGCTGCCGGGAATATTACATTAGAAACAATTTTTGCTAAATGTTTAGGTGATTGTCCTGATGAGGATATAACAGCCATCTCATTGCTATTATAAAATCTACCCAATGAAAGGATTATGCCAAAAAACAGGCTTATTGGTATTAAATAAATGGAATATTGGGTTATTTTTATAATTATTATAGGAAATAATAAATATGAAGGAAAGTTACCTAAAGATGCCTCTTCGATAAGCCTGAGCATAGTATTTGCAGATAATATAACCATAAAAATACCAAAAACTGATAATGCAGAACCTACAATTTCCTTAACAAGATATTTATCGAGAATTTTCATTAATAATATATTTATCTAATTTTAACAAGTTTTAAAAAAAATGTTAATCTAGTGTATATTTTCATGAAATAATTAACAGGCGGATATATGGACTATAAATACTTAAAATTAAACAAAACCACCAAAAATGCTGATATACACTTAATTGGTGTTTTTGATAGTAAAAACATAACTCATTTAGATAAATGGGTGTCAAAATCCACCTACAATCTAATCAAAAAAGTTTTTACAAATAATAGCTTTGCTGGGAAACTAGGTGATTATAGATCATTTGATGATTTAGACAATAATATTCAAATACAGTTATTTGGTTTAGGCGATAAAACAAAATTTAATTCCATTATCTTTAATAAGGTGATAGATGGAATAATTAAAAAGATTTTAAAAACAAAAATAAAAATTCTTTCCATGAATACAGAAAATATTATCTCTAGCAAAGCAAAAATATCTTATGAAATGTTAATTACCGCAATAGAAAATGCAAAGTATAAGTATTTATACAAAAAAGAAAAAGAGATAATAAATTTAAAAACATGCGTTTTCTCTTCCAAATCTACAATAAATACAAATAAATTTAATGAATATGTTAAATCTGGAAAAGCTTTATCTAATGGTATAAGTTTAGCAAAAGACCTTGGCAACACCCCTCCAAATATATGCACTCCATCATTTTTGAGTAGTGAGGCAAAAAAATTAAAAAAAATTAATAAATTAATAAAAGTAACAGTAATAGAAGAAAAAAAAATGAAAGCTTTAGGTATGGAAGCCTTTCTTGCGGTCTCAAGGGGAAGCAAAGAGCCTGGAAAAATTGTCACAATAGAGTATATGCCGGTAAAGAAAAAACCACCAATTGTTTTGGTTGGAAAGGGAATAACATTTGATACTGGTGGTATATCTATAAAACCATCAGCAAATATGGATGAAATGAAATTTGACATGTCTGGAGCGGGAAGTGTTATAGGGGCTATTAGAGCTTGTGCAGAAATGAAAGTAAAAACAAACCTAGTTGGAGTTATTGCTTGTTCTGAAAATATGCCTGGTAGTCAAGCTACTCGGCCAGGAGATGTGGTAAAAAGTATGTCAGGTCTTACGATTGAAATATTAAATACTGATGCCGAAGGGAGATTGGTTTTATGTGACGCAATAACTTATGCAAAAAAATATAAACCTAAATATATGATTGATATGGCTACTTTGACTGGAGCTTGTCTTGTAGGTTTGGGTAAATACCCCAGCGGTTTATTTTCAAATAGTCAAAAATTAGCAGAGCTAATAAAAAAATCAGCTGAAAAAACTGGTGATAGAGTGTGGCAGCTTCCACTGTATGATGATTATTTTGCAGAATTAAAAACTAATTTTGCAGATATACAAAATATAGGCGGAAGATATGGTGGCGCAATTACTGCTGCTGCATTTTTAGCTAAATTTACCGAAGGAATAGAATGGGCACATCTTGATATTGCTGGTACAGCATGGGAAGTAGGAGAAAATAAAGGATCTACTGGAAGACCAGTTAGCTTATTAGTAGACTTTATAAGATCAAATTAATAAATTGAAAGCTCAAGTTCATTTTTTTGTCTTAAACAAATCTGATGATTTTAAAAAGTCTATTTGTCAAATTATTAAGATATACTATAAGCAAAAATATAAGATTGTGGTTAGAGTAAATGATGAGCCTCTTTTAAATAATCTTAATTCTATGTTATGGACATTTGAGCAAATTAGCTTTATTCCTCATTGTACTAAAGAGGATTTTGATGAAGATGCTAGTGTCTTATTGTGTGATGATAAATATAATTATAATGCTAATAAATATAAGGTTTTATTTAACCTAAACATAGAAAATAAAGAAAAAAGCAATGATTTTGAAATATTGATTGAAATAGTTACACAAAATGAATTACAAAAGAATTATGCAAGAAAAAAATACACATATTATAAAAATAATAATTTTGATGTAAAATATGAGAATTTATAAATGGACATAAAATATTCACCAAATGAAATTGAAAAAAATATCTATGATACATGGATTAAAAATAATTGTTTTTCGGCAAAAGATCTAAAAGCTAATTATTCAATAGTACTGCCTCCTCCAAATGTAACTGGAACATTGCATATGGGTCATGCTTTTCAGCATACAATTATAGATATCTTAATTCGATACAATAGAATGTTAGGAAAAAGCGTTCTCTGGCAACCCGGAACTGATCATGCAGGCATAGCAACACAGTTAGTTGTTGAGAATAATCTATCTTATAAAGGGATATCAAAAGATGATATTGGAAGAGAAAAATTTATGGATGAAATTTGGAAATGGAAAGAAGAATCTGGCAATACTATTATTAATCAAACTAAAAGATTAGGATCATCAGCAGATTGGACAAGAAATAGGTTTACTATGGATGAAGGTTTAAGTGAGGCAGTAAAAAAAGTATTTATTACATTGCATAATGAAAATATTATTTACAGAGGGAATAGATTAGTTAACTGGGACATTAAATTACAAACCGCTCTTTCAGATTTAGAGGTTACCAATACAGAGAAAAATGGAAAGCTATATTATATCAATTACAATGTATTAGAATCTGATGAACAAGTTACAGTTGCAACAACAAGACCAGAAACTTTATTTGGCGATAGTGCGATTTGTATAAATCCAAATGATTTAAGATATAAAAATTTAATCGGTAAAAAAGCAATAATTCCAATTATTAATAGAGAAATACCTATTATAGAAGATCAAAGTATAGATAAAGAGTTTGGAACAGGATGCGTTAAAGTAACTCCAGCACATGACTTTAATGACTATCTATTAGGTAAAAAACATAATTTATTATTTATTAATATTTTAAATAAAGATGGTACTTTTAATGAAAATGTTGGTAATTTTTTTGTAGGTAAAAATATACATGAGTCAAGAAAAAATGTTGTAGCTGAATTAAAAAAATTAAAACTTCTAAATAAAACAGAAGACCATAAAATAACGCTTCCTATAGGGGAAAGATCTGGAGAAATTATAGAGCCATTATTAACAGATCAATGGTTTATGAAAATGAATGATTTGGTAAAGCCAGCAATTGATGCTGTAAAAGAATCTAATATAAAGTTTGTTCCAAAAAATTGGGAAAAAATATATTTTAATTGGTTAAATGGCATAGAAGATTGGTGTATCAGTCGACAAATATGGTGGGGGCATAGAATACCTGCTTGGTATGATGACCAAGGAAATATTTTTGTTGGCAATGATGAAGAAGAGGTAAGAAAAAAGAATAAAATATCTAACGATATAAAGTTAAAACAAGATGATGATGTCTTAGATACTTGGTTCTCTTCTGCTTTATGGCCATTCACAACATTGGGCTGGCCTGAAAAAACTAAAGAATTGGAGCTATACTACCCAACGAGTGTTTTAGTGACAGGGTTTGATATAATTTTTTTCTGGGTTGCTAGAATGATTATGATGGGAATAAAATTTATTAAAAAAGTCCCATTTAAAGCAATTTATATACATGGTTTAGTAAGAGATTCTGAGGGCAAAAAAATGTCAAAATCAATTGGGAATGTTATAGACCCCATTGATATTATTGATGGAATTAATTTAAACTCTTTAATTAATAAAAGAACTGCTAATTTAGTTCAACCACATTTAAAAGAAAAAATAATTGTAAAAACTCAGGATGAATTTCCCAATGGTATAAAGCCATATGGTGCTGATGCGTTAAGGTTTTGTTTTTGTTCTTTAGCATCAACTGGGAGAGATATAAATTTTGATTTACAAAGAATTGAAGGATATAGAAATTTTTGCAATAAACTTTGGAATGCATCAAGGTTTGTGTATATGTCTACTAAAGAACATGCATTTGATGATAAAATAAAATTTAATCAACTTACCACATATGAAAAATATATAGTTATTAAATTAGATGAATTAGTAACTGAATATAAAAAACACTGCGCAACATATAGGTTTGATTTAATGGCAGCGTCATTATATGGCTTTATATGGAATGAATATTGTGATTGGTATCTTGAAATTTCAAAAATAGAAATAGAAAAAGGAAATGAATACACTAAAAATATTTTAATATATACACTGCAAATAATTTTAAAATTATGTCACCCTATTATTCCATATATAACAGAAGAATTATGGAAAGAAATGAATAATCTTGGTTATACTAGTGATGCTATTTTAATGAATGCAAAATTTCCATCACAACAAAAAGTGTTCCATGATAAAAATATACATAATGAAATAGATGTACTAAAAAATATTATTAATATTATTAGAAAAACTAGAAGTGATCTTAATATACATCCAAAAAATAAACTAGATGTATTTTGCAAAACAAATGATAATTTTATAAAAAACGTAATTAATTCTAATAAAGATATTATTATAAGCCTGGTAAAAATTAATCAACTAGAAATAAATTCTAATAATTATAATATTGACAAATGTATAACTGTAACCCTTAAAAATTTAAAAATATTTATACCTATAAAAGATATAATAGATATTGCTGTTGAAAAAAATAGATTAACTAAAAATCTATTAAATCTTGAGGCTAATCTAGTAAAAATTGAAAATAAATTAAATAATAAAAATTTTATAGAAAAAGCTCCATCAAATATTATTGAAGAGAATCTAAATAAAAAAGTAAATTATAATAATGAAATAAATTCAGTAAAAGAGCTTTTAAAGATTTTATCTAATTAATCCATATAATCTTTCCATCGTTAAACGAAAAGAACTAAGGTCATTAGAGATAATTGCCTGAACATCATCAGCAAGTTGTGTGTAATTATGAGATTGTTTTCCTATTAAAACAATATTGTCTTTTTGATCTGCTAGGCTTTTTATCGTTTTAATTTCATGTGATTTTCTAGCAATATCTCTTTCAGTATTTAAAGCAATAATCATAGCTCTCGCTTTAATTTCATTAGCCATATAAATTAATTCGTCGTGAGGTATCCCATTACCTACATAAGTTACATTCCAGCCAATATTTTGAGCAACGATAATATGCATTAATGTATCTAAATTTTCATATTCAGCTATTAAAGAACCAATAAGTAATCTTGGGCCTTCATCTTTTACGGATTTAAATTTTGTAGATAAATTTGAAAGGCAGTTTCTGACACAAAGTTTTGCAAATTTTTCTTGGATATATCGTATAGACCCCCTATTACATTCATCATTAATATATACATGTAGTGGTTTTAAAAATTCCATTAGGAAGTCTGTGGTGCTTAACATAGCGACTGCGTTAGCTAATGCAATATCTAATTTTTTGGAATCCATTTCATGAATAGCAGTAGATGCCTCATCAAATAGCTCCATAACAGTACCAGTACTTGGTCGCGCATATGAACGTGCGCTATTGGATTCATCTCCCATAACCAGCTCAAACAGATCATCGTAAGATAAGTTCGCTACATCACCTATTCTTCTGCCAGCATGTATTGCTCTTTTAAGTAAAGTAAGTTTTTCTATATCATCATCTGTATACAATCTTCTATTAGTCTCTGTTCTTTCAGAAATAATTGCACCATATCTTCTCTCCCATGCGCGAATAACGTCAGAGCTTATGCCTGTCCGTCTTCCAACAACCTGAATCAAATGCCTAGGTTTTTTTGATAAATCGCCTTTCATTTTGGTCATTTTTTAATATACCTTTTTTGTCTATATTATTTGTACTCATATTCTCAAAATTGTATAGTTTTGTCAACTATATGTTCATAGTTTTCTAGACATATAAGGTAATTAATACCTATAATGATAATCTGTCCATATAAAGTATTGACAATAAAGTTTTGTTCATTTATTGTTAAAGACAAGATATTGACAAACTGTCATATCTCCACCCCTTTATATTAAAGGCCGAATATTTACCCCCTTTCGGCCTTTTTTTTTAAAAGAATTTTATTATCTAGAAACTACAATTTAGTTTTTAATTATTAATTAACCATGTGGTGTTTTTTGTGGACAGGTTTGATTAAGTAATTTGAAAAAAGAGCAATTGCCAACAAAACAGCCATTAAAATCATTGTAGAATTATATACTGTAGCTGAAGGGTTTATAGTGCCTTCTGGAAGTATTGCCATAAGCTTAGGTATTGTTACTGTTTTAGTTGCTACCAATTGACTAAAATTACTTAAATCATCACCAAAAGTTTCTTTAAATTTTACAGGATCTACTTTTGATGATAATTCTATTAATGCATTATTAACTGAACTTGATCTAAGGGAGGTTATAGCAAGAGGGCCTAATATGCCTGCAGTACTCCAAGCGGTTAATAACCTGCCGTGAATACCTCCTACATATTTTGTCCCAAAAATATCTGCTAAATAAGCAGGTATAGTAGCAAATCCTCCTCCGTACATTGTAAATATAATCATTGTTGCGGCATAAAAATAAATCAATAAGACTACGTTTGGATTGATGCTCATTTGCGAAGCTGTGTATGGTATGGATAGATATAATAAAATTCCTAAAACAAAAAATATATAATATGTATTTTTTCTTCCAATATAATCTGATGTGCTGGCCCAAAAGAACCTACCAATCATATTAAATACACTTATCATTAAAACATATGTGGCTGTAAAAGCACCATCTACAATATTAGGCAGAGCTGGACTAAAAATTTCTGTCATCATAGTTTTAGCTACTCCTAACACGCCAATACCAGCTGTAACATTAAAGCATAATACAATCCATAACATATAAAATTGAGGTGTTTTTAAAGATTCGTCAATATGAACATTTTGAGTTGTTATAGGGGAATTATTTCTTTTTATATTTGTTTCTGGATTCCATCCTTGTGGTTTCCAATTCTCAGCTGGTATTCTATAACCAAAAGATGCAAAAGCCATTATAAGAAAATATGAAATACCTAATGTTATAAAAGTCATACCTGCCCCAGTATCTCCACTGCCAACAACATATACTCCTTCTTTAATAGGGTTTAATGTATTAGTGATTTCATTTTGACCAACAATCACTACTTCTGTTAATACACCGTTTAAATTTGTATACCTCACTCCATCAATTGTTTGTAAAATTATATTTTGTATACTTCCTAAAAAAATAGGTGCTTGATAATAAAAGTCTAATAAGAAAGATATTAAAGGTGCCCCAATCATTGCTCCGCCACCGAAACCCATTATAGCCATTCCAGTAGCCATACCTCTTCTATCTGGAAACCACCTAATTAATGTAGAAACTGGAGATACATAACCTAAACCCAAACCACAACCGCCAAAAACCCCATACCCTAGATATACTAGCCATAATTGATGAGTAAAAATTCCAATGCTTCCAATTAAAAAACCACCTCCCCATAAACATGCTGCTACAAAACCTACTAATCTAGGGCCGACTTCTTCTAACCATTTACCTGCAAATGCAGCAGCTAGACCAAGAAATACTATTGCAACCGAGAAAATCCAAACAACATCGCTCAAACTCCAATCGCTAGCTGAACTAGTAACCACACCTAAGGATTTCGTTAAAGCAGGATTAAACATACTCCATGCATAAACAGACCCAATACATAAATGAATAGAAATGGAAATTGGCGGCATTAACCATCTATTAAAACTATTGTTAGCAACAATATTATTTTTAGAAAATATTTCCATAATAATTTAAAAGTATATCTTACAGGATATTTTTAAGTTGTGCTAAAATATTCTCATTTTCTAGCGTCGAAGTATCTCCTGAAATATCTTCTCCTCGCGCTAAATTTCTTAACAGTCTTCGCATAATTTTACCAGATCTAGTTTTAGGCAAACTATCAGAGAATGAAATACGTTCTGGTTTTGCTATAGAGCCTATTTTTTCTTTTACCCATTCTCTAAGCTCTTGAGCAAATTCTTGATTGTTATGTTTGGTAAAATTATTTTTTAGAGTGACGAATGCGTGTATTGCTTCGCCTTTAATTTCATGTTGATAACTTACTACAGCAGATTCTGCAACAAATTCATGTGAAACAATAGCTGATTCAATCTCCATTGTTCCTAATCTGTGACCCGAAACATTTACAACATCATCTGACCTTCCCATAATCCATACATTTCCGTTATTATCTAATCTAGCTGTGTCACCAGTTATGTAATATTTATTATTATATTTTTCCCAATATGTTTTTTTATATCTTTCTTCATCATTCCATATCCCTCTTAACATAGATGGCCAAGGTTTTTTTATAACCAGATTTCCTCCTTGGTCGTGCTTATCTATGCTTTTGCCATTATCATCGACTATATCAATATCAATTCCTGGAAGAGGTTTTGTGCATGTTCCTGGAATTGTTTGTGTAACACCAGGAATAGGAGCTATCATATTTGCGCCAGTTTCTGTTTGCCACCATGTATCTACAATAGGGCATTTTGTATTTCCAATCTGTGACTGATACCAAACCCAAGCTTTAGGGTTTATAGGTTCTCCAACTGTGCCTAATAATCTCAAACTATTTAAATTATATTTTTTAGGTAAATCTTCACCTAATTTCATTAAAGTTCTGATTGCCGTTGGAGCTGTATAAAATATTGTGACTTTGTTTTCTTCTATTATCTCCCAAAATCTGTCTGCCTTAGGGTATGTAGGCGCACCATCATAAATTAAAATAGTAGAGCCAGTCGCCAAAGGGCCGTAAACGACATAACTATGGCCGGTTATCCAGCCAATATCAGCTGTACACCAAAATAAATCGCTGTCTTTCAAATCAAAAACCCACTTATTGGTTAATATACAACTAAGCAAATAACCAGCAGAACTATGGACAATACCTTTTGGTTTGCCAGTTGATCCAGATGTATATAAAATAAATAACAAATCTTCAGATGACATTATTTCTGGCTCAACTAAAGTATTTTCTTTTACTAAAATTTCATGCCACCATAAATCTTTATCTTTGTTAAATTTAGTATTTTCATTAATATTTTTATAAATTATACATTTTTCAATTGATGGGCATCCTAAGCTCAATGCATGATCCACCGTTTTCTTTGCCTCTATAATTTTTCCATTTCTTTTAAAAGCATTAACGGTTATAACAATTTTTGCATTACAATCATTTATTCTATCTTTTAAAGACTCAGATGAAAAACCAGCAAAAACAATAGAGTGTATGACTCCAAGTCTTGCGCATGCTAACATTGCTATAATTGCCTCAGGGATTGTGGGCATATATATTATAACTCTATCACCCTTAACTAAACCAAGTTTTTTTAATGAATATGAAAAATTATTAACTGAAATATAAAGTTCATCATAATTAATAGAGGTTTTTTTATTATCTTCTGAAATATGAATAATTGCTTTTTTATTTTTGCCAACATGTCTATCTAAACAATTTGAAGATATATTTAATTTACCTTCTTCAAACCATTTAAAAAAAGGAGCTGATCCCGAACATACAGTTTTAAAATCTTCAATCCAATCTATATTTTTTTTAGCAAGCTTACTCCAAAATATATCTGGATTTTTTTTATATTTATTATTTAAATCAAGAAGATCTTCTTCTTTGATGTTAGCGTCTTCTGAAAAAGATTCATTTGGCTTGTAACTTCTTGATTCAGTAAGTTTGGACTCTATGTTTTTCATATTGAAAAATATTTAATCTATCTGTGATTTCTCAAGTCTTTCATGTCTTTCTTGAGCTTCAATACAAAGTGTGGCAATTGGCCTTGCTTCAAGTCTTTTTATCCCTATTGGTTCTCCAGTATCTTCGCAGTATCCATACATTCCATCCTCAACTCTTTGTAAAGCTTGATCAATCTTAAGTATTAACTTTCTTTCTCTATCTCTGGTTCTTAATTCAAGTCTAAATTCCTCTTCCTGTGTAGCTGCATCATTCGGATCAGAAAGTTTTGTTGAGTCATTTTTCATATGCTCTACTGTTTTATCGGCTTCTTTCATTAACTGATCTTTCCATTCTAAAAGTATTGCCTTAAAATGCTCAATTTGTTTAGAGCTCATATATTTTTCACTTTTACCAGGTTTGTATGGTTTAAAATTTAAAAATTTAGATAAATCGTTCTTCATATAAATATTATGGTTAATTTGATATTCTGCATCTACATAACCTTTAAGGCAAGGTATTTTTTATTTATTAATTATTTTTTATTTAATTTAACTAAACCATCATGGAATTCTACGTTAAATTCCTTGAGTTTCTTAAAGATTTCTTTATTCTTGATAATTTTCTTGTTTGAGTCTCTTATTATGGAATAGCCTTTTTTTAGTATTTTTTTAGGGTTGCACGATATAAGTTCATTTGTTTTTGTTTTAATAGTAGATGTTTTTTCTATAAAATATGTTTGCATAGTTTTAATTAGCTCATTATTAAATAATTTATACTTAGAAAAATATGACAAATATGTTTGTTTAATAGTAACATGGGCCTGTTTTAATCTGGTTTGATTTATCTTATTTAAATATTTTATTTCTTTTAATTTGTAATTCATTATTTTTAAAATACTATTATTAGCATTTTTAAACTCTATAGACATTTTATTTATCGTAGCCTCTGGATTATAAATTTTTAATTTATTTTTATTTTCTAATAAATCATTTGTAAGGTTATTCATTCTGAAATTTATATAGTTCTTTATGTGATTTTCCATATCATCTATTTTTTGAATTAACTCAAATTTGTCTGGACTGATATGTACAGCAGCAGCTGTAGGGGTTTCCATAGATACATCGGCTACATAATCTGCAATTGTTGTATCTGGCTGATGGCCAATGCCAGTAATTACTGGTAATTTAGACTCATAAATACATCTTGCTAATAGTTCGTCATTAAAAGGCATTAAATCTTCAAGCGAACCTCCACCCCTAATTAACATTATAAGGTCTATAAAAGCATTATTATTACATCTTTGTATTTGTTTAATAATGCTAATCGAAGCTTCTTTTCCTTGAACCAAACAAGGATAAATTATAATTTCTGTTAATGGGTACCTCTCTTTAAGTTTAGAACAAACATCGCGTAACGCATGACTATCAGGAGAAGTGATTATACCGATGCTATTTGGAAAAGTTGGTAATTTCCTGTTATTTTTAAATAACCCCTCTTTTTCTAATTTCTTTCTAGTTTTTTCTACGGCTTTTTTGAGCGCTCCTTCGCCATACTCTGTTAACTCAATTACTTTGATTTGACAGTTTCCATTTCCTTTATATAAATCAACATTGCCTGTAATTAATACCTCTTGTGATTCAAAATCTCTAACATCTTGTTTTGATTGACCATTAAATAAAACACAGTTAATACTCGCATTATCTTCTCTCAAGCTAAAATATTGGTGTCCACTAGTAGGAACTCTTACATTAGCTATCTCTCCTTTTACAGTAATGGGGTATTGAAACTCATTTAAGATTAAACTTCTTAAAATATCGTGAATTTCATTAACTGTAAAAATTTTCATAATTAAATAATATATTTCCTATCATAGCTTTAATGTGTATAATATAGAATGGTAACTTCGAAAAAAGATAGCAGAAGTAAAACACCAAACCCTGTCCATGAGGGTATAGCCTTTGACGACGT
>MDTC01212027.1_pt1 | contig 14143 bp, 10 predicted proteins | sample 811181 | NCBI WGS metagenome assembly MDTC01 (sample SAMN05326644, study PRJNA326480) | marine metagenome | isolation source: seawater | place: Pacific Ocean: North | collected 2011
AAACAGTATGCTCGAACTGCCCCACATATCCCCTATCGACATCTCTCAGGGCACTGTATACCTCAAGAAACCTAATCGATGTCAACTTCTTCACAAGGGCCTTCCATTTCCTCTTCAGTGATTCCTCGTCCTCTTCCGGGAATGGTTTGCTCAGAAGTGGGGATGCCCACCTTTCTGCGAATGGCAGCGTACTGTATCGCTCTTCGATATACCTCGCCATGGTTGCACCAAGAGGCTTTAATTTCCCCTTTGAGAGTGCCTTCCTAATCCTAACATCCCCTGTTACTCGAAGAATGTTGGACGAATCTGCAGGAGGGACGTTTTCGATCATCCCACTCTTCCCGGTTGTATTGAATGGCTCCACAGCATAAACTCCACCTGCTTCTACTTCCCCCTTGTATCCGGGGTTATTTGGACCACATGCATACATCGGAATCGATACTCCTGAGTGCAGGTTCCATCTCTCCATTTTGTGGCCACTTAGATTCCTTATTGGCTCAAAACCAGCGTCCACAGATGCTTGTTGGGCAGCCTCTCCAATCTCATGCCATGGGGTTCCTGGATGCATCTTCTCTATCGCCGCATCTCTGGCATCTCTGGCAGCCCTAATTTGCTCAGTGTGCTCCCCTCCATTACCGACCTCAATAGTTAGGGCATTGTCCCCCAATGCTCCTTTGATGTGAACTCCAACATCAAGCTTGACAAGATCGCCCTTTTGGAAAACCATCTCTCCCTCAAAACCCTCGGGAGGGGTCAATTCGGTATTCGATGTATAGTGGGCAGCCATATCATTTACCGAGATTGTCACAGGGAATGCTGCCTTCCCTCCATGCCTTCTGATGAACCTCTCGGCGGAATCTATGACTTCAGACCATTGCTTACCAGCAACTATCTCGCCTTTGATTCCCTCTAGCGTCCTTCTAGCAACGTGACCCGCGTCTCTCCATTGCTTCAGATCCGCTTCTTCCACCATGCTAATACTTCCTCGGTACTGACTTTTCCTTCTCTAACTACCTCTATCCTCAGCGAGTCAGGCGAATCGCAGACCGTATGCCATGCTATCAAAGTACTGGGTAGGCCACCATCACACTCTCCATCAACTCCCAAAACCGCATGTTCCGAGTTGCATAGTGAATTCGCGGCTTCAATGCAATCCAAAAACGGCTCTTGGCCAGTATGATTGGCACTGGTGGCAGTCAATGGGCCAGTCCTGAGGAGTAGTTCTCTGGCCGTAAGGTCTGACACCACACGAACAGCAACGCCCTTGGATCCTAGGCGGGAGTCCATCTCTTCCTTCGGATTGAGAACTATCGTTAGAGAACCCTCTGGAAATGCCCCTAGAATTTCGTATACATCATCAGTTACCTCAACAATCTCACTAGCTTGACTTAGATTGGCCACCCCGAGACTTACGGGTGCACTGCTCGGCCTTCCCTTAATCTCAAACAAGGCATCCAGAGCTCTCGGTTCAGGGATGCAGCCCAGAGCAGGAAGAGTTGAGGTGGGATAGACGATGCATTTGCCAGAAAGAACCCACTCAACGGCATCTTCCATCCCATCACCTATCTGATATGCCTTCTACTTCCGGGAGGGAGAGAAGCAGAATGCGCAACAATCGTCCCTACTCGAAGATCAAGATTAGACTGATGAGTGTGCCTCTGCGAGATCCTAGCCAATTCATAGATTCCGAAATAGACGTTCAATACCGGTATTAGGTACAGGAGCTTTCCCATTGCCCGCTTGTCCCACATTTCACTGGTCACCTCATCCCCATTGTCTTTCACAATCGCGATTCCAAGCATCTTCTGCCCCAGAGATCTTGAGAATGCTAAACCAGTAACTCTCCAGTATAGCCAGTGACTGGCAAGCAGAATAGCAGCGAATGCAACCGAGTAGTGAAACTCAGAAGATGCCCACAAACTCACATTCAATGCGTTAGCAACCATCCTTCCAGTAGCCAGATTCAGTACTGAGTATACGATTGTGACATCAATAACGAAGGCAACCAATCTCCTTGCCCAAGAGGCTAGAATTGCCCCATCCGGAACCGACCAATGGTCATTCTCCTGAGACACTATCGCTTTCGCCAACGTGCCTCCGCCATGAATTGAGATAGGGGAGTCATGATCGCCCATTCATGCACCTCATGCAGTACCCAGGAGATGCCATGCCTCAAGTTTGCGACTCCTCACATGCTCAATCCAGTCTCCCCAGTTCTCATCATGCCTAAGTGTGTCCGGGTTTCCAATTACTACGAGACCACGCTTAGATCTAGTTAGCGCCACGTTCAGTCTTCTCCTGTCGGAGAGGAAACCGACGTTTCCATCAGAGTTAGATCTAACACAAGAGAAGATTATCACATCTTTCTCCCTACCCTGGTATCCGTCAACAGTCCTGACCTCGACGCCCTGCATCGACTCTGGTAGAATATCCCTAATCGCTCTAACTTGTCCGGCGTATGGCGTTACAATACCTATGTCCGTTAGATCCAGCCCACCATCGTCCACAAAACCCATCAGAATTTTTACCACCCATGATGCCTCTGCTGCATTCTCCTTGGAGGCTCCATCGGGCGAGAGTAGCTCATCTCCATCGACCGGGAGGAAAGCTAACGGAGAGTCCCAATTGGGCCAAAGCATCCCAGGAGGGGCCTCTCTATCTGATCCATCCACCCCATCCTCAAGCATTCCTCTGTAGAACTGAGAATTAGGAAACTCAGAAATTGATGGATGCATCCTATACTGGGTATTAAGCAGTAGGGGCTTGATCCCCATGTCCACCAGACGCTCGAATAGAGACCGGCTCAAGCCTCCATTCCCAGCCCTCCGGGAAATCACGGTCGGAGGCAGTTGCCTGTGATCGCCGACCAATACTACCTGCCTGCATCCCTTTACGATGGGAACCAATGCCGCGGGCTCCGTTGCCTGAGTAGCCTCATCAATCAACACCCGAGAAAACCTTCGACCATCGAGCAACTCGTGCCCAGAACCAATGCACGTACAGCAAAGAACCTGAGCTCTATCTAAGATGTCGTCTCGAATCTGTCTTTCGAGCCTTTTCACTTCCTTCCACCCCCTGCTAAGGTCCCTGTGAGCTAGGCCCTTTTCCTTCCCGCCCCTCATGCCCTTAATCCTCCTGGACAGTTTCTCGTTTCTCTCAATCTCTTCTACAAGGTCCCTATTCAACTCGTGACTTTCCATCCTAGCATCCATTGTGGCGTTCCTCAGGTTCTCTCTAACCTTCACGGGCTGCCCCAGCCTCACTGCTCGGACGCCCCTCTCCAGCAAACCCTCCAGTAAGTTGTCAACTGCCACATTTGAGTCCGCTACTGCAAGAACGGTCCCAGTGTCTAGGATCGCCCAGTTCTCGAGTATCCTAACTGCAGTGTGAGTCTTGCCTGTCCCAGGGGGGCCTTGAATCAGCGTCAGCCTCCTATTTATTGCGAACTCTGCAGCCTCTCTCTGAGCTTTATTCATATCACTTGGCAGAGTTGCCCTTTTTTGCTTCACTCCACCTAACTCTGGAATTAGAGAAGCAGTCCCAACGGGGTCATGAACTAGGCCAAGAATCAACTCTCTAAGGGGGGCACTCCCATCCTCCTCGAAGATGGAGTTGAGCGCATCCCTCATTCTGTCGAACGCAACTCGGTTTGCCCCTCTATCAACCCTCCATGTCCCTTTGCGCAGACCCTTCGGGGCCTCGGGCAGAACGATCCGAATAGAACTCCTGCTCCTATTGCTTACAATGGCCTCAATAGGCTTCTCAGTCAGTGGGTTGCCCCTGCTGAGCATTACTATGTCCCCCTGTCTGAACCTATGGGAACCAAGGTTCTTACCGCCCCCTTGTCTAAGCCTAATTATTCGCTGACCGAATAACCAGCCGTCGGTCTTGGCATTCAGTCCAAACAGGGCAATCCCATTCGCTTCCAATTTCTTCTCTGACCAATTTCTGAGTCTCTCCTCGGTCATTGCTAACTCATCATCCAACTCCCATCTAATCAAACGTAGGTAAGCCTCGTGATGATCCTGGCTCCTTTTGAACCGACTTGGAACCGTTTTACCAGAGTCGACCACGTGTCCCCGTCTCACCATGCCCCTATCACGGTTACCTGATGAGTCCTAGATTCAACAAAACAAACCGTTCCCAGTGAGAATTAAACGTTCACCACCGTCGAAAGGGAATGCTGGGGGGACGGGATTGGTATTTGACAGATTTAAGTCGTGGAGTAATTCTAGCCAAAAGGGCATAGTCTGCCCCTCTTGCCAGCATTCAAACCAAGAGGGAACAAAGGTTTGCACGAGATGCTACTATCAGATAGATCGACCTTCTTTTCAGCAGAGTTCAGGACTCGGAGATGACGAATCCACAGATCTCTTGGATCAACTAATGAGCGAGATTGAAGAGGGTGAAGAGGAGAATGAACCATCCCCTCCTTCTTTTGCCTTTGACGACTTAACCGTGGAAGTATCTCAATATGGAGAAGACGATGAGATCCAATTGGACAGAAAACCAGATTTTGATCCGTTCACCACTCCAGCCGTAGAAGTCGAAGAGGAGTACGAGCTTACAGCAGATGATATCCCGCAATTCGTTCAGAAATTCGAAGTGCCCAGCAGCCCTCTCGAAGAGGAAGAGGAATTGGAGCATAGAACAATCGATCTAATTCAGCCAAATGCCGAGACGCCAAATTTTACTCAACCACTAGATTCCAGCGAAATTATCGAGGCAAATGAAATTGGCTCCCCATCTAGAGAAGTCGAGGTTGTAGAAGAGGGTGACTTTGATGGAGACGGAAAGGTGGACGAATTCGAGGAGGCATTTGCAAGAGGCACCTCGCCATCAACAAACGAGCCCCCAATCCCCCCAGCCCCATCTATCCCCATGCCGAGGCTTACTGCGACCCCAATCCACGAAGAAAAGCCTTCAGAGGCTATCGAAACACCGACTCAATTGCCTTCTGCCCCAGTAATTCCTATGGGAGAACAGGAAACAGATGACGCCCCGTTTCAGACAAAACCATCGTTCTGGCCATGGCAGCAACAGGACGAATGGCCCGTTCCAGAAATCATCAAACAGCTACAAGCAGCCTTCAGGTCTGCAAAAGAGCAGAACAAAGCCCAAACCACGGTCCTACTTGATGAAGTAGGGCCTCACTTGGGCAACAGGACTTCCTTGATTTACTCAGTTGGCAAGTTACTAATGTCAATCGGGAGGAATTCCGAGGCACAAAGGATGGTTGATTCAGCCTACGAAGCTAATCCAGAAGACCCAGATGTCGCTCGAGCAAAGGAGAAACTGACTTCATAACCAAGTCCTGTTACGCAGGAATGATGCGATGGCCCTCGTCCCCCAAGATAATGCATAGGAGAGCAACATCTTCCATTAGGGTCGACGAAGGCTTGGTGCTCAGACCAGCATCTAAGTCACATATCCCGGATGTAGTCGAGGCATTCGAGGAAACCTGGCCAGATGTCATCAGGGCTATGCCATGGATCAACCCAGACAATGAAATTAGGCCACAGATTGAGGATTTTATTGGAGATACCGAGCGTAAGGGACGCACTGGCCTTCTCCATCACTGGATCATGATTCGTCCATGGGATGGATACGTGATTGGATTAATCGGGTTCGATAGGGTGACTAGATCTGATAGAGCTACATGGAACTTGGGATATTGGGTACGAAGTTCGGAGCAGAGGCATGGGTATGCTAGACGAAGCATCGATGCGGCTTTGGGTTGGTTGGGACAGGTTGGAGATTTAATTGTCGAAGTAAAGGTTGACCCCAACAATGCTCCGGGTTCCAAGACGGTAGTTAGAACTGTCAGGAAGTGGAAGGGTGAGAGGTGCGTTTCGGGAGACTCCGCGATTACAGTAGCCGGAATTAGGACGTTGCACGAATGCCATCTCATCGAGGTCGGACCCGGAACATCGACTCTTTGAGCAGATTAGGAAGACGACCCATTCAAAAAACACTCCTTGGCTGGTGATTCTGCCCTGCGGGGCAGTAGTGCAGATATGTCCCCAACCAAACCCCGCCAGACTCTCCCCGATATGGACCCAGAAGAGACCGATGAGTGGCTTGAGTCACTTAGGACTCTGACCTCCTCTGCCGGAAGTTCCAGAGCCAGACTTCTCCTTCAGGAATTGCTGTCCGAGGCAACGGCTCTTGGAATCGACATTTCTACATCAAGAACCCCATACTTGAACTCAATTTCTATAGAGCAACAAAAACCATATCCTGGAAATCTGCAAATTGAGAAACAGATCCAGAACCACATCCTTTGGAATGCAGCAGCTATGGTCTCAGACGCAAATAGGAGGATGGATGGAATCGGTGGACACATTTCCACTTATGCCTCGAGCTCGACGTTGTACGAGGTCGGATTCAATCACATCTTCAGAGGTAAGGACCACAATGGGATAGGGGACGCACTCTACATCCAGGGTCATGCTAGTCCGGGAATATACTCTCGAGCATTCCTAGAGGGCCGGGTTACTAGGGAGCAGATCTCAAATTTTAGGCAAGAAGCATTCAAAGACGGACTCTCTTCATATCCGCACCCTCGTCTAATGCCAGATTTCTGGGAGTATCCAACGGTCTCCATGGGACTTGGTCCACTTGGTGCCGTAATGCAGGCCAGGTTCTGGAAGTATCTCCACCAACGAAATCTAGCCGACACCTCAGAGAGTCGTGTTTTTGCATTCCTAGGAGATGGAGAGATGGATGAACCAGAGTCAATTGCATCCATAGCAGTTGCTGGGAGGGAACAGTTGGATAATCTGGTAGTTGTAGTCAATTGTAACCTTCAGAGATTAGATGGCCCCGTCCGAGGAAATTCCAATATCATTCAAGAGTTGGAAGGCCTGTATCGAGGCGCAGGCTGGACTGTGATCAAGGTCATCTGGGGGTCTGGATGGGACAGAGTGTTTCAACTAGATTCAAACGGTGAGTTGTTGAAAAGAATCGAGACAATCACAGACGGTGACTGGCAACGACTCAGCACCCTACCAGCTAGTGAGTTTAGAGATGAGTTGTTCTCGGGCAGTGAATCACTGCAAGAGTTGGGAGATTCCATCTCAGACAGTGAAATCGAGAAGTTGACTAGAGGTGGTCACGACCCAATCAAGGTATACTCCGCATACCAAGCGGCTCTTTCGGCCAATGGACCGGCGGTGATTCTTGCACACACGGTCAAGGGATGGGGAATCGACTCATTCGAGGGAAGAAACTCTACCCACCAAAAGAAGAAGATGTCTCTCGAAGACCTAGTTGCTTATCGTGACGTACTCGGGCTTGAAGTGGATAACTCCAGACTAGAGGATGACCCATTTGTAATTCTGGAAGAAGAGTCGGAAGAAATCGAATACCTGTTCGAGCAAAGAAAAAACCTCGGAGGACATCTCCCGTCGAGAAGACCTGCAAACATCGTTGCAGATCTTCCAGGGCTGGAAACCTATGCCGCTTTCGATGAAGGGACCCCAAAGGGGCAAGAGGTTTCCACCACTATGGCTTTCGTTCGACTATTGCGGAATCTAATGAAGTCGAAGATAGGTGACAAGGTAGTCCCGATTATTCCTGATGAAGGGAGGACCTTCGGTATGGACCCACTTTTCAGCGAGTTCGAGATTTTTGCATCAAAGGGTCAGAAGTACACCCCAGTTGACCACAAGATGCTACTGAATTACAAGGAATCTGAATCCGGACAGGTGCTGCAAGAAGGTATCTCAGAGGCCGGAGCAATAGCTTCATGGATTTCTAGCGCCACCTCTTACTCTAACGCAAACTCTCCAACCATCCCATTCTACACCTTCTACTCAATGTTTGGCTTCCAGAGAGTAGGGGACCAGATTTGGAGTGCTGCCGATGCCAGGGCACGCGGCTTCCTGATGGGTGCAACCGCAGGCCGCACAACGCTGAACGGGGAAGGATTGCAGCATCAAGACGGGCACAGCCTCATGATGGCCTCTGCAGTGCCCCACTGTCGCGCATGGGATCCTGCCTATGCATACGAACTCGCGACCATAATTAGGCATGGAATAAATGAGATGTGGGGTGAGAATAAGGATGTGTTCCATTACATTATGCTATACAACGAGAACCAACAGCAGTTTTCAAAGCCAGAAGGAGTTGATGAGGGGATAATCAGAGGGGCATATCTAGTCGATGAGACGGAGGGTAGCGGCCCCAAGGTCAGATTACTAGGTTCCGGGCCGATTCTTAATATTGTTAGAGAGGCGGCCACAGAGCTATTTCGAGACCATGGTATCGGTTCCGAAGTATGGTCGGTAACATCCTATGGGGAACTTCGAAGAATTGGTATGCAACACGAGAGGGAGAAGCGTCTAGATCCAGGAAAACGATCGAAACCGTACGTTTCCGAATGCTTTGGAGACGCAACCCCAACGGTCGCAACTTCAGACTTCATCTCATCTGTTCCTGAGATGATCCAAAAGTGGGTCGGAGGGCGGTATGTGGTCCTAGGTACCGATGGTTTCGGGCGCTCAGATTCTAGAGAAGCCCTACGAACCTTCTTCGAGATCGATACAAATAGCATTGTGATTGCCGCACTCTCCGCATTGGAACAGGATGCCGTCCTGCCTCCCGGAACCGTAGAGAAAGAAATGAAGACGAGGGGAGTTTCATCAACAAGAATCGACAAAACCGAGTGATTCTATGGGCAGGTTGAGGAACTTCGTAGGATTCATTGTGAGGTGGTTGCCATGGGTGGCAACTGGGACCGCTTCCGCTTTTCGCCGCCTTCCCGACAAATCACAGAACGAAATAAAGGAAGTAGCAAAGGAACCTAGCAAGTGGGGAGAATCCATTGAGAAGGCATGGGACACATCGAAAATCGGTGCTGAACACTTCAAGCGAACCTCGGCAACACTATCCAGCATACTAATCGGACGAAGGGTTAGCCGAAAGGAGAGAATTCAGGCCAAAGAAGACTTAGCCGCGCTGAGTTTGATCGTCCCACCGCTCAGAGTTTTCATGATCCCAGGTAGCCAAGTACTTCTCGGAATTATGGCAAGAGTGACTCCATGGAGACTAGTGCCGGATGATTGGGTTCCTATCAATGCACTAAAGAAGGTCAGGGAGGAAGAATCAAACTCCCTCGAAGAAGAAAGCAGCCTAGTTAGGAGACTTCTGAGAAGATAGGCTAGTCAACCATTGTGATGTTCGAAAGGAAGTAGTTGTGCTTCAGAGCATCACCCAGGCTAATCCAATCTGGAACCTCGCCCTTGAAGTCATCATATCTGTGCCCGGGTATCAACCTCCATTCATGTGGGAGTCCTTGGAGGATTTCTTTGGCTCTTATGAGACTCATCTGCTGGGCTCGGGGATCTCCTCCTGGAAGATCAACCCTACCTGCGCTTCTTACGAAAAGCAAATCTCCAGCATGGTATACCCCGTGTCCATGGAATGTAACATGACCAGGAGCATGCCCCGGGGAATGGGTTACAGTAAGGGAAATTGACCCTGCAACCCAATTAACACACTCCCCAGGGGCACTTCTCCAAGTATCTGTGAAGTCTACATTCCTGAACACTATGTGCCCCAGTAAGTTAGGAACCCGGGCATCCTCATGGCCCCAGACTTCCATGTTGGGGAATCTCTTGATCATACCCGGGTAACCAGCTGCGTGATCCCTATGGGTGTGGGTGTAGAGTAGGTGAGTTGGCTCCAAACCCTCTTGCTCTAGTTTAGCGATCCATTTTTTTGCATCGTATGGATCTATAATTGCAACTACACCATTCGCCCTGTCAACAAATGCAGTATTCATATTCATCAGTGACCCCATCTGGGTAACCCAAACCTCCACCCCGTCTTCCCAAATTACCGAATGGAACTCTCCGTCTGACAGCATATCTTCTCCGAAGCAGGCATCAAACAAAGTCGTAATGCATATACAAGCCATACTCAGCGGTGAGTTTGAGTAGATGGCATACGACCCACAAGAGCTAGAATTGCGTTGGCAGAAGGAATGGTCAGAGGCAGGCGTCTTCGAGGCCGAAATCGACGAGTCAAAACCCAAGTTCTACTGCCTTGAGATGTTTCCATATCCATCTGGCCATATGCACATGGGGCACGTTAGGAACTACTCAATCGGGGACGCAATGGCACGATTTCACAGACTAATGGGTAAGAACGTGCTCTATCCAATGGGATACGACTCCTTCGGAATGCCCGCTGAAAATGCTGCCAAGATGGCAGGCGGTCACCCAAATGACGTCACTCACAGCAACATCTCAAGCATTCGTTCCGATCAGGAAAGGATGGGTTACTCATACGATTGGAGGCGATTTCTAGCTACATCAGATGTCGACTACTATCGCTGGAATCAGGAGATGTTCCTCACTCTAAATGAGAAGGGCCTGGTCGAAAGGAGAATGGCACCAGTAAATTGGTGCGTGGACTGTGACACGGTTCTGGCAAACGAGCAGGTAAAGAACAACAGATGCTGGAGGTGTGGTTTGGAAGTTGTTCAGAGAGACATGGCCCAATGGTTCGTAAGAATGACTGAATACTCTGATGAGTTACTCGATGATTTGGACAATATTGCATTCCCAGAGAATGTCAAGGCGATGCAGAGAAACTGGATCGGTCGTTCACATGGAGCACACATTGACTTCTCAATCGACGACTCCGAATCACTAATTGGAGTCTTTACAACTAGGCCCGACACGATTTTCGGAGCGACCTTCGTCACACTTTCTCCTGAGCACCCACTTTGTGAAGAGCTGTGCTTAGGCACTGATTGGGAACAAGGATGGAGAAACCTTAGGGAAGAATGCGCAAGGATGTCGGAATTCGAGAGAATCAACATGCTGAAGGAAAAGAAGGGGGTATTCCTAGGCAGGCATGCAATCAATCCAATGAACGGTGAAAGGATCCCAATCTATGCCGGGAACTTCGTGGTAGCCTCGTATGGAACCGGGGCGGTAATGGCAGTACCCGGGCATGATCAGAGAGACTTCGATTTTGCCAAACAATACAACCTAGAGATTAGACAAGTGCTCCTAGAAAAAGAGGTCTCAGCACCTACTTCTGAACTAACTCGGGCCTTCGAAGGTTATGGTCCGATGATCAACTCACCCGTGGAAGGGTTCGACGGACTTTCTGGAGACAATGCAAAGAATGCCGTAATCTCGGCTCTTGAGGAGAAGAGATCCGGCTATGGGACCGTGGAGTACCGACTAAAGGATTGGCTTCTGAGTAGACAGAGATTCTGGGGGACCCCGATTCCTATGATTCATTGCGGCTCCTGCGGAGTCGTCCCGGTCCCTAGAGAAAACCTTCCAGTCGAACTCCCACTAGATGTTGTCTTTTCTGAGGATCAGAGTGGGAACCCATTGGAATCGCACAATTCCTTTGTTCTGACGAACTGCCCTTCATGTGGAGGGGATGCAAAGAGGGAGACAGACACAATGGATACATTCTACGACTCCTCATGGTATTTCATGAGGTTTTGTGATGCAAATAACCAGGAATCCCCATTCGACCGCGATGCAGTGGATTACTGGATGCAGGAGGGGGTAGACCTCTACATCGGGGGGATCGAGCATGCAGTCATGCATCTTCTCTATGCTCGCTTCTTTACAAAATTCACCAGAGATTCCGGGATGAATGAAGTTGGAGAACCCTTCGGCAGGCTAGTATGCCAGGGAATGCTCAACGCGCCAGCCCCCTACTGTGCCGATTGCAACTCCGAGTACCATGTCGACAATTTTGATTTGGATTGTCCTTCCTGCGGAAAGAAACTATCTACCCGTTCAGCAAAGATGAGCAAGTCACTAGGTAACACGGTCAGCCCAGAGGAGATGGTTTCTAGATTCGGTGCCGACACAGTCAGGCTATTCATTCTGTTCGGAGCGAATCCAGAGGCAGGAATGGATTGGTCAGACAGCGCCCTAGAAGCAAACCATCGTCAGATGTTCTCTCTAATTGACGCAGTCGACTCAGCTCTAGAACTATCAGATTCTCCTTCACAGATTGATCATTGGCTAATGGCCAGAATGAGAGCCAATCAGAAGAAGTGGATAGAGGCAATGTCAGAAGTTAGTCTTCGAGAGGGAGTGATGATTAGTCACTTTGAGATGCTATCCGATTGGAATTGGTATCTTCGCAGAGGTGGTTGTAATCGAATCACTGCAATGACATTTTTGCAAGGATGGATTCCCATGATAGCACCAGCAACTCCTCATATCGCAGAGGAATTCTGGAAGAAAATCGGTCGAGATGACATGCTCGCGAAGTTCGTCATGCCTATTCTTGATTCAGAACCTACTGACATTCGAGTACTAGCACTTGAGAATTACATAAAAGACATTATCTCGAGCGGCAGAAATCTAAGAAATCTTGCAGAAAGGCACTCGGCGAATGAAATCACTAGGGCGGTTATTCAGATATCCCCAGAATGGAAAAGAGATCTAGCATCAGAGGCAATCGCTCTTCACAAACGCGGTTTTGACTTCAAGGAAAAGGGGCAGTCTCACGTAAAGTCACTAGATGCATTCAAGGATGAATCAACCAGGGGGGAAGTATTCCAGACCTGGAACTCCATCACCATCGGTGGGAAGAAGACAAGAGGAAGAATCCATACTTGGTTGGAGGGGGAGAGGAATCTAATTTCTGAGCGTGTTAACGAGGTCGACGTAATCAAGGAGAACTCCGATTTCATTGCAACTTCATTAGGGGTCGAATCAATCGAGGTATTCATTGCTGGGGAAGATGAAGACGTCGGAGGCAAGGCTAGAATATCATTCCCCTTAGAACCGGGAATAGCGTTTGTCTAGGTGAACCATGCCTTCGAGAAAATCTGCTATCGTTCTTTTCGACGATCAATGCAACAAATGCAATAGGTGGGCTGAATTCATCAGGAGGAGAGACGCAGGGAATAGAATTTCCCTAATCGGACAGAATAGTCCCGATGGCTTAGAATTAATGAAAACCATTCCAAAGAGCCTCGAAGACCTCGACTCAATTTTCTTAGTCTCTGAAGTAGGAATGTGGCATTACAAGAGCGCTGCAATCTGGAGAGTATGTAGAGAACTCAGATTTCCATGGCCTCTGGCCACGGGGATGGTACTGATACCATGGCCAATTCGCGATTACTTCTACGACCTATATGCTCGTTTGAGGAAGTAGCCATTCACTCGGTGGGTTCATGGGGCTCCTACATCTGGCATGACCATTGAGTGAAGACGAGAGTGCCAAGCGACGCCGTGGGCGTCGAAGGCGCCGCCGACGCCCAAGGAAGGAAAACCACCATCCCGGGGAAAACGGCAGAGGCGCCAAATCGGAGGAGATTGAAAGAGCTCTAGCTAGGTTTACCGCTAATCCCCGGCCAATGGGAATACCCAAAGAAATCAATCCACCACCAGAGAAAGTGGAAATCAAATGGAAAACCAAAGCCGTCAGCAAGGAAGTTCAAACTAGGGCCGGAAAGATAGCCTGCATTCCAGGTGAGTTCGGGTTCCTTCCGGAAGAAAGGGTCCAGGAGATTGCAGCAAAACTCGATGGCATGCCAATAACTCTGGAACAGGCCCTTTCTCTAAGAGCCGCACTAAATCAGGAGAAGAGCGTATATTCACACTCTAAACTGATGCGAAGATCCAATGAACTCAGCAGAAGGTACGACTCAGGAGAAAGCGTCATTGCTCTCTCCAAGAGATTCGATGCACCACCAGTCAATACATTCAGAGCAATTCTCACGGGCCGGGGATGGACAAAGAACCGAATAAAGGAAACACTGAACAAGAATCCATCAAAGTTGAACAAAAGGGACAGGGAACAGTTCGAACTAGCAGAGTCAGTGGACAGAGTAAGTTCGGTAAATCAAACCGAGACTCAGACCGCTGCCGAGGTATTTGAGGAAATTCTGTGCAGCTATTTCGAATCAGTAGGTGTCAGATTCCGACGTCAGGAAGAACTTCTGAGAGAGCAGACCAAGCAAGAGGGAAGAGCGATAATTACACCAGATCTTCTACTTCTGGATGACGTCAGGATCAACGGAGTTCCTTGTGCATGGATTGATGCAAAGCACTTCTTTGGGGCCGATCTAAAGTTCCCGAAGAAGAAGACTCAGAAGCAGGTAGACAGGTATGTCGCAGAATACGGACAGGGAGCCCTTGTCTAC
>MDTC01028698.1_pt1 | contig 14142 bp, 13 predicted proteins | sample 811181 | NCBI WGS metagenome assembly MDTC01 (sample SAMN05326644, study PRJNA326480) | marine metagenome | isolation source: seawater | place: Pacific Ocean: North | collected 2011
CAATAGTTCTTTTTTCATAACATCTAATTTGGACAATAACACGGTTCAGAACCAAAGATATATGTTAAAGTTAGTCCTGTAAACACATACCAATCTTGGCTTAGATTACTTCCAAATGGTTTTTGAGAATATAATTGCATATTTTCAAAATTTGGGAAGCTTCCGTCCAAATTGTCAGTAAATGTGTGTTTTGCAGAAATTTCAAAACCTAAAACAAAATCTCTTGTTGGTTTTATCTTGTAACCTACAGTAATTGGAATTGAAAATGTCGTGTCACTGGCATACTTTACAGCACTATTAACTCCGTTGGGATAATGTAATGCATCAAATCTCAGAAAATTAAAACCGGTGTGGATGTAGGGTGTTTTTTGAAAATCCTCATTTTTTAAATCAAATTCAAAAAAGTTAAAATCTATACCAATTCCAATTTCACCGGAAATTTTATTAGAGAAGCTTTTCCCTCTTTGTTTTCTAAATTTCTCGCTCCCATTCCAATTATCATTACTTCCAATTTTAGCATAGTTTAATTGTATTCTGGCACTTACTCTATTGTTAAAATTTTTCCTGTAAAGAACTCCAAAGGCATAATTAATTTTATCAAGATTTTTAAAAAAATCTAATCTTGAGCCCTCATATTTATAAGGATCAATGTATGTTGTAGGTCCAACCTCTCCAATGTAATTTGTTCCTCCTAAAAAAAACCCTATTTCATTGTTTTGTGCCATAGAATTATTAATAATCAGAAAAATGGCTATGTATAAAATTTTTCTAATCATAGTTATTTAACAAATATAAAAAAACCAATTTCCAGAGTCTTAAAAGATTGGAAATTATATTTCAAGGATTCCTTGTGTCTTCTCCCCACAACAGTTTATTTCTTATGGTTTGAAAGAAATTATCTTTATGAAAGTGTGCAATATTAATTTTAAACTCAGCTTTTTTGATTAAAATGTTCGTACCATTTTTTATTGAAATGATTTGAGAATCAAGAGATAAAAGATGATGTTTTTCTCTTCCGGAAACAGAAAGCTCAATTGAAATGTCATCAGGAATTATTATGGGTCGTGCATTTAAATTGTGTGGGGCAATTGGGGTCAATGCAAAAACCTTACTTTGAGGATACAAAATTGGACCACCACAACTTAATGAGTATCCTGTAGATCCAGTGGGTGTTGAAATTATCAATCCATCAGCCCAATATGAGTTAAGATAATTACCGCTCAAATTGGTTTTAATTTTAATTAAGGATGTCGTATTTTTTCTGGTAACAGAAATTTCGTTGAGAGCGTACTTAAAATCTGTTGTATCTTCAATATCATTAAATTTTACTTTTAACAGGCTTCTTTTCTCAGTTCTAAATTTTTTATTTAGTATTTTTTCTAATTTTTCATCAAGTTCATCAGAGCTTAGCGTTGCTAAAAAACCCAATCTACCAGTGTTAATACCCATAATTGGTATTCCCAAGTTTCGAATATATGATACAGATCTTAGTAATGTGCCATCTCCACCAATTGTTATAAGTAAATCAATTGACTTATCTAAATCATTGTGGTTTTGAAAAGTATTAAAAGCTACATTATATTCTGAATTAATTTTTTTTGAAAATCCACTCTCTATGTAAAATTGTAAATTGTATTTTTCATTTAGTTTAAAAAATTTATCAACTATTGAGTTCACAACTTTTCCGGAACTAACACTGTATAGAGCAATTTTCATATTATATTTTTCACTATGCAAAATATTAAAAAAATAAAATTAAAGGGATAAAAAGTTTGTATTTTTGGATTCATTTTGGTCAAATTAAGTGTAAATATTAATAAGATTGCAACTCTAAGAAATGCAAGGGGTGGGAATACCCCCAATCTTTTAGAAATGACTCATGATATCCAATTATTTGGAGCAGATGGAATTACAATTCATCCTCGTCCTGACCAAAGACATATAACATACAATGATGCTAAAAAACTTCCCTCTGTTGTTAATAAAGAATTCAATATTGAGGGTAATCCTAATGAAAAGTTTGTAAAGTTAGTTTGTAGTATTAAACCTACACAAGTTACCCTCGTTCCTGATTCAGAAAACGTAATTACATCAAATGCAGGCTGGGATACTATTGAAAATAAAAATCTACTTAAAGATGTTACTGAAGAATTTAAAAAATTTGGTATTAGAACATCGATCTTTGTAAGTCCTGATTTAAAATTTGTTGAGGGAGCTAGTTTAGTTGGTTCAGATAGGATCGAACTTTACACAGAACGGTACGCTTCAAATTTTGTAAAAGGAAATTTTGATGAAATTGAAAGATATATTAAAGCATCTGAACTAGCAAATAGTTTAGGTATGGGGGTTAATGCAGGACATGATTTAAACCTTAATAATATTGAATTTTTTGTTGAAAGTTTACCATTTCTTGATGAAGTTTCTATAGGGCATGCATTGATTTCAGAATCACTTTATTTGGGAATTGAAAATGTAATTAATATATACCTACAAAAAATGAAAAGATGATACTTTCAAGTACTATAGTAGGATCAGGTTCTAATAATCTGTTAGTTTTACATGGTTTTTTAGGAATGGCTAGCAACTGGAGCTCTTATGCAAAAAAAATAAGTTTGAGTGGATTTAAAGTCCATCTTATCAATCTTAGAAACCATGGCAATAGTTTTCATAGTAGTGAGTTTTCGTATGATCTGATGGCAAAAGACTTAAGTGATTATGTTAACAAACATAGTATTAAAAATTTTTCACTGCTGGGTCATTCAATGGGTGGTAAAATTGCTATTAAATTTTCATTATTGTATCCAAACAAAGTTGAACACCTAATAGTGGTCGACATTCTACCTATTTACTATAATTCAAATCTAAGATTTATTACAAAAGCCCTAAAATCATTAGATCTTTCAAAAATAAAAAACAGAAGTCAGGCAGATTATTTATTAAGTCATGAAATTGATAATCAATCAATGAGAAGTTTTTTACTAAAAAACCTATCAAAAAATGAACAAAATAAATTTTATTTTAAATGTAATTTAGACACTCTTCAGAAAAAAGTTTTTGAGGTTGAAAAAATGATTCCTTTCGATCAACCATTTAATGGTAAGGTTTTAATTATAAAAGGAGAAAATTCAGATTATATCAACGAAAAAAATCTGGATCAAACAAAAAAAATGTTCCCTAATTTGAAATTTAAAATAATTAAAAATGCAGCTCATTGGGTTCACGCTGAAAATCCAGAGTTATTTTTAAAAAAAACACATTCTTTTTTAAAAAATTAAAATTGGCCACCAAAGTAAAAAGAACTATTTTTACGCACTAATTTTCGAAAAAATATGAATATCAGTAGAAAAGATATTTCTAAAACAAGTGCAATCTTAAAAATTGATGTATCCAAAGAAGACTATGGGTCCAATGTTGAGAAAGTTTTAAAGGATTATAAAAAAAGAGCCAATATTCCCGGTTTCAGAAAAGGACACACTCCTTTTGGTTTAATTAAAAAACAATATGGACTGTCTGTAAAAGTTGATGAAATTAACAAATTAGTACAAAAAAAATTGCATGATTATTTAACAAACGAAAAGATATCGATTTTGGGTAATCCTATTTTAATAGAAAATAAAAAATTAAGTTGGAATGAGGATGACTTATCCTTCGATTTTGAGCTGGGATTAAAACCTGATTTCGAGCTGTCATTTAAAAATAAAAAACCTATAAACCTATATCAAATAGAAGCTGATAAAAAAATGATTGATGATCAAATCAAGAATATTCAGAATCAGTATGGAAAACTTGTTTCCACAAAAAAAATTGAAGATCAATGTGAAATAAGTGGAACTTTTCAAAATCAAGAGCATAAAATTGAAAATTCAACTACTTTTAAACTTGATGATATAAAAAACAAGTCTTCAAAGGAACAAATAACTAAAATGAAGATCAAAGATCAAATTCAATTATCAACAAAAGATTTGTTTAAATCAGATTCGGATTTAAAATTTCATTTAAAAGTTACCGATCAAAATATTTCTGAATTACAATCTGTTTTTTTTAATTTAAGTGAGATAAATAAAAGACTGAAAGCTGATTTAAATCAAGAATTATTTGATAAGCTGTACGGAAAAGATAAAATCCGTTCTTTGATTGAGTTAGAAGAAAGATTAAAAAGCGATGCAGAAAAAAGTTTTGTTAATCAGTCTGATCAAAAACTACTTAACGATATCAATGAACATCTAATAAGTGAAACAAAGATCAATTTACCTGAGAATTTTTTAAAAAAATGGATTCAAAACTCAGGTGAAAAGAAATTAAGCGAACGTGAGGCAGAAATCGAATATGATAAATCTCTAAAAGGACTTAAATATCAGTTGATCGAATCCAAAATAATTGAAGAATATAATTTAAAAATTGATCAAGATGATATTATAAATTTCTCTAAAGAAATGATAACTAATCAAATGGCACAATATGGACAACCTAATCCGGATGAAAAGGAATTAGAATCTATTTCAAAAAGAATTCTTTCTAACAAAGACGAACAAAAAAGATTATATGATCAGTTGTTAAGCGAAAAAATGCTAAAACTTTATAAGAACAATTTCAAATTCAAAAAAGTCAAAGTTAGCTACAAAGAATTTATAGAAACGGCGTATACTAAAAAATAGTTAACTTTATTAAAATCATTTTAACAAATGGATTATTCAAAAGAATTCAAAAAATACTCAATTAAACACCACGGGATCAACTCTTTATATTATGATAAAATAGTTGGAAGTATGACACCATACATAATTGAAGAAAGGCAACTTAATGTTGCACAAATGGATGTTTTTTCTAGGCTGATGATGGATCGAATAATTTTCTTGGGAACAGCTATCAATGATTCAATAGCTAACATAATTCAAGCTCAACTTCTTTTTTTGGAAAGTACAGATAAAGATAAAGACATACAAATCTACATAAATTCACCTGGTGGGTCTGTTTATGCTGGTCTTGGAATCTATGATACGATGCAATTTATCAATCCTGAAGTTGCAACTATTTGTACAGGTATTGCAGCTTCAATGTCTGCAGTATTACTTTGTTCTGGTCAGAAAGGAAAAAGGTCTGGGTTAGAACATTCAAGAGTTATGATTCATCAACCCTTAGGGGGAGCTCAAGGTCAAGCTTCTGACATCGAAATTACTGCTAGAGAAATAGGAAAATTAAAAAAGGAACTCTATGAAATCATTTCAAAACATACAGGTCAAAAATATGATAAGGTTTATGAAGACAGTGACAGAGATTATTGGATGAAGGCTCCAGAAGCAAAGAAATACGGAATGATTGATGAAGTTTTACTAAAAAAATAGATATAAAAGTATTTTCATGTCCAAAAAAGAGTTGATTTGTTCGTTTTGTGGGTTAAGTAAAGTACAGACAAATCTTCTGGTTGCTGGGCAAGAAGCCCATATATGTGATAGTTGTATTGAACAAGCTTATGGAATTGTTGTAGAGGAATCCAAAAAAAATGAAACAGTAGACCCTATTGATGAGCCCAAAATTGCAAAGCCAAAAGAAATAAAGGCTTTCTTGGACCATTATGTTGTTGGTCAAGATCAAACTAAAAAAATTATATCAGTTGCTGTATACAACCACTACAAAAGATTGTTCCAAAAGAACAATAAAAATGATGTGGAAATTGAAAAAAGCAATGTATTAATTGCTGGGCAAACAGGTACCGGAAAAACTTTGGTTGCAAAAACAATAGCCAAAATGTTAAACGTTCCGTTAGCTATTGTGGATGCTACCGTTCTTACAGAGGCTGGTTATGTGGGTGAGGATGTGGAAACTATTTTAACCAGATTGTTGCAGTCTGCTGATTATGATCAGTCAAAGGCAGAGCGGGGAATTGTATTTATTGATGAAATTGATAAAATAGCTAGAAAAAGTGATAACCCTTCTATAACTAGAGATGTTTCCGGAGAAGGAGTCCAACAAGCACTTTTAAAATTGCTTGAGGGATCTACAGTAAATGTTCCTCCTAAAGGAGGAAGAAAACATCCAGATCAAAAATTTATTGAACTTGACACTCAAAATATCTTATTTATCGCAGGAGGTGCATTTGACGGAATTGAAAAGATTATTTCAAAAAGATTGAACATGCAGGTTGTTGGCTATAAAAATTCGCACAAAATTTCAAAAACTGAAATCAAAAACTTGTTAAGCTTCATCTCTCCTCAGGATTTAAAAGAGTTTGGACTGATTCCTGAAATTATTGGAAGACTTCCAGTTTTGACTTACATGAGCAAACTAGATAAAAAAGCTTTAAGATCCATTTTAACAGAGCCTAAAAATGCGATTATCAAACAATATGAGAAATTATTTGAAATGGATGATATTAAAATTTCTTTTTCTGAAGAGGGATTAAATTTTATAGTTGAAAAAGCTTTGAATTACAGACTTGGAGCTAGAGGATTAAGATCAATATGTGAGGTTGTTTTGAACGACGCAATGTTTGAATTACCCGGTACAAAACGAAAAAAATTAACAATTGATAAAAAATATATTGAACAAAAATTGTCAAAGTCTAGCTTAAATATTCTCAAAGCAGCATCTTAAGTTAAATCTAATATCTCCTCAATAATTTTTCTGTCATTACATAATCTAGGAACTTTATTTTGTCCTCCAAGCTTATTTTTTTTACTCAACCAGTCATAAAATAAATTTTTTCTAGCAACAGTAACTTCAAGTTCTGACATTGTAATATCATTATATCTTTTGGCTTTATAATCTGAATTTAATCTTTGGACGGTATCATCTAAATTTTGTTTGAAAAGCTTTAAATTTTTTGGTGGTTTTTTAAACTCTATTAACCATTGATGACAACCAGATTTTTTACCCTTCATGAAATTTGGCGCAACTGTATATTCAACTAAATTTAAATTATATTTTATTAACATTTTTGATAAAGCTTTTTCAGCATTTTCAATAATTAATTCCTCACCAAACGCATTAATGAAATTTTTAGTTCTACCAGTGATCCTTATCCTGTAAGGACTAATTGATGTAAACATAACTGTATCTCCAATTTTATATCTCCAAAGTCCCGAATTGGTTGAGATGACCATAGCATAGTTGACTCCAATATTAACTTGACTTAACGATAAAGTTTTTTCTTCAGATTTAGTTAAATCACTGATTTCAATAAATTCATAGTAGATTCCATAATCAAGCATCAGTAAAAGCTCATCTGAATTATTATTATCCTGTATTGCAAAAAATCCTTCAGAAGCATTATATGTTTCGTAAAATTTAGTATAATCTGGGAGTATCTTTTTAAATTCTTTTTTATAAGGATTAAAATTAACCCCACCATGAAAATAAACCTCCAGGTTTGGCCATATTTCACAAATATTTGTTTTGTTGGTTTCTTGTAAAACGTTGTTTAGTAGAGTCAACATCCATGATGGAACACCTGCTAGACTTGTTACATCTTCATTTACAGTATTTTCAATAACCGCATTAATTTTTTCATCCCATTTTTCCATTAAAGATATTCTGTTATTAGGGGTGCTAATCATTTCAGCCCACATCGGAAGGTTATCAATCATAATCGCTGATAAATCTCCAAAGTAGTTGTTATTGTTTTCATAAATTTTTTTACTTCCGCCTAATCTTAAGGATTTTCCAGAGAAAAGATTTGAACTTGGGTTGTTATTTATGTACAAACACAACGCGTCTTTTCCACCCTGGAAGTGACATCTTTCCAGCGTTTCATTACTCACAGGAATAAATTTACTTACTGAGTTAGTAGTTCCGCTCGATTGTGCGAACCATTTAATTGGTTCATTCCAAAAAATATTTTGTTTGCCATTGATGGATTTCTGAATATTTTCAAAAAAATTCTCATAGTCAGTAACTGGGACTTTTTGGGCAAAGTCATTATCATTTTTAATTGCTTTAAAATCATATTTTTTTCCAAATTCAGTATTTTCAGCACTTTTCAGTAAGTGATTAAGTGTTTCATTTTGAACTTCAACAGGATATTTTTTAAATAAATCAATTTGGTGAATCCTTTTTTTTAAAAACCATGACATCACTGTGTTTAAGAAAGAAAATGGCATTTAATAGAGTTTAATTACATAAATTTAAATTAAATTTTAGAGATGTTTAAGGGTGTTTTAAGAAAAATGTATGTTGAATTAGATGACAATGTCAGTTATTTTTTAGATTTTGATATTGATCTTTTAAATTTAAATTCAATAATTGGCAAGAACTTAAGACTTGAACATGTTGGTTATGAATGTTTAAACTGTAAGTCTGATCAAATAATTTACAGACAGGGGTTTTGTAAAAATTGTTTTTTCGAAATACCCAGCACTGCAGACTGGATTATGAAACCAGAACTAAGTAAGGCACATTTAAATGTTGAGGATAGAGATTTAGAATATGAAAAAAATATACAACTAAAGCCACACATACTTTATCTCGCATATTCAAGTTCGCTAAAAGTTGGTGTAACAAGGAAATCTCAAGTGCCTTACAGGTGGATCGATCAAGGGGCAATTAGTGCCGTTGAAATTGCAGAATTTCCTAACAGATATTTAGCTGGAATAAGTGAGGTAGAATTAAAGAAGTATTATTCTGATAAGACAAATTGGAGAGAGATGTTGAAAACTGAGAATTTGAAAGTTAGTTTGGATATTGAAAGAGATAATTGCATAAAAAAAATTCCAAATGAAGCTAAAAAAAAACTTTCCAACAACTTACGTTCTCAAATTAATATTAAATATCCTGTTATAAAATATCCATTAAAACCTAAAAGTTTGAACATTGTAAAAGAGATATCATATGATGGAAAATTAGTCGGAGTGAAAGGTCAATACTTAATTTTTGATGATGAAACAGTATTTAATATTAGGTCAAATGAAGGTTTGGTTTTAAATTTGAATATTAGTTAATCTATACAAATTTCTTCACCAATTTTTAGTTTAAATCTTTTTCTAAAAAAGTAAACAAACATGTAAAGTAATGGGGTGTCTAAAAATGCTATGAAAATTTTAAAAACCACTCCTGATATCACAAAACCTGCGAAGTTACTCCAATCGATCACCTGAAAATAACACAATAAACCAACAACTGTTGTCGTATCAATAATTTGTGAGCTAAAGGTAGAAAAGTTATTTCTTAACCAAAGCATTTTGCCATTTGTCAATTTTTTCCAAAAATGGTAAATTTTAATATCGATAAATTGTGCGAACAAGTAGGCTAACATTGATGATAAAACTGCGATTCCTGAGAATGAAAAAACTTTCGAAAAAACATCATCATCAATTGGTGAATCATCTAGAGCCGGTACGTAAGATGATATTAGTATGATAAAAAGAGAAAAAAAAGATGCGAAAATTCCAGCAATTACAACTTGATTGGCCTTTTTTTGTCCATAAATTTCTGAGATTAAATCAGTAACTAAAAATGTAATTGGATAGGGTAGTATTCCGACTGAAAGTTCAAACAATCGGATTCCATTGATAGAAAAATCGAAAGGGTACCAATAAAAAAACTTTTGAAAAATTAAGTTAGAAACAACCAAGGATGTGATAAATAAAGCACCTAGATAAAGGTAGATTTTGCTTGCAAAAATTTTGTCAGATTGATTCATATTATTAAAAATATTATAAATACTTTAATTAGCACCAAATACATGCTAATTATTAAATTTGAGGATATGAACAAAAGTTTGGTTTACCTTTCAATTGGAAGCAACTTAGGAAATAAAATTAAGAACATTAAAGATGCATTAAACTCTATTGATAAACTTATAGGTGATATTTTTTCAATTTCTAAAATTTACGAAAACCCTGCTATTGGTTTCAAGGGAGAGGACTTTTTAAATTGTTGCATTTCTGTGCGAACTGAATTAAGTCCTCATGCTGTTTTAAAAAAACTGCTTGAAATTGAGATAGATGCTGGTAGACGGAGAACTGAAAAGGAAGGTTACGAATCGAGAAAAATTGATATTGATATTTTATTTTATAATGATATAACTATTAATGATATTCAATTAAAAATCCCTCACAAAAAACTGCATGAAAGAAAATTCGTAATAAGACCTTTATTGGACATTGCCAAGAGCAAGATACATCCTGTATTAGGAATAACTATTGATGAATTATCGAAATCGTTTATAGATTTTAGTGATATTAAAGAATTGAATGAAAGTTTACAAAATCCTGTTTTTGAAAGTTTAAAAACTTTTAATTCTATTTCTATTGAGGGAAACATTGGGGTAGGTAAAACATCTTTTGCCACAAAACTATCCAAGGATTTGAATAAAAAATTAATTTTGGAGTCTTTTTATCAAAACCCATATTTGAAAAAGTTTTATGAAAAGCCTAATAAATATGCACTAAATCTTGAGCTTACTTTTTTGGTTGACAGGTGTAAAGAGTTATGTGATTTAAAAAACCAACCAGACTTGTTTAAATCAGGTGTTGTTTTTGATTATCATGTTCAAAAATCATTAATATTTGCTGGAGTTACATTAAGTGAAATTGATTTTAATTTATATAGAAATATTTATTACTTGATGACAAAAGATCTAATAAAGCCTGATCTCACGATTTTCTTGATGCAGTCTAATGAAAATTTAATTTCTAACATTAGAAAAAGAGACAGGCCTTTTGAAAAATCGATTAGTCCAGAATACTTAAACAAAATAGAAAAAGCGTACAAAAGATCATTTCAAATAAATGAGAATAAGTTTTTTAAAATCGATGTATCCAATTTAGATTATGTCGAAAATAATAGTGACTACATGAATCTAATTTTCAAAATAAAAAAAACTTTAAGAAAGAGACTTGAAAAACTCCCAAATTACGATAGCACAACAATTTGAAACATTTAGCGAATGTTTTGTTCCATATTGATCAATTTCAATAACATCGTTTGACATATCAATTACATCTTGAGAAACCCCTTTAATTTCATTCCCAATAATTACAGCATGCTTTTCGTTTTGATTTATGCTAAACTCCTTAAGTTTTTTTGAATTTTCTGTTTGTTCAATACTCCAAACAAAAACCTTTTTTTCTTTGAGTTCATTAATAAGTTTCCTTACATCTTTTTTATATTCCCATTCAACACTTTCTGTAGATCCTAATGCTGTTTTGTGTATATCTCTATTTGGAGGTGTTGCTGTAAAACCACATAGGTATATTTTCTCAACCAAAAAGGCATCAGATGTCCTAAAAATGGATCCTATGTTATTAAGACTTCTAATGTTTTCCAAAATTATAATCAAAGGAATCTTTTGAGCTTTTTTAAACTGATCAACATCAATTCTTCCAAGCTCATGATTTTTTAATTTCCTCAAAGAAAAACTCATTATTAATATTTAAACAAAGAAAACATTAAATTTCTAAATAATGGTAAATTAGCTTACAATCTGTTTCGAAGTTGAAAAAAGCTGCAAAAAAAATAACTCCGCTGATGAAGCAATATTACAAGATCAAGGATGAATATCCTGATGCTATACTTTTATTTAGAGTTGGAGACTTTTATGAGACTTTTCATGATGACGCAGTTAAGACTTCTAAAATTTTGGGAATAATATTGACAAAAAGAGGATCTGGTAGTAACAAAGAAACCAAACTAGCTGGTTTTCCTCATCACGCATTAAAAAACTATTTACATAAACTTGTAAGAGCTGGACAGCGTGTAGCAATTTGTGATCAGTTGGAAGATCCAAAAACCACCAAATCTATTGTTAAGCGTGGTGTAACTGAGTTAATCACACCAGGTGTGTCATTAAATGATGAAGTTTTAGAAAATAGATCAAATAATTTTTTGGCTGCAATTTTCAATTCTAACGATAATTATGGAATCTCATTAATGGATATATCTACAGGCGAGTTTATCAGTGCACAAGGTACTTTGGATTACATTAAAAATCTTTTACAAAGTTTTGATCCAAAGGAAGTTATAATACCTAAAAAAAATCGAAATGAGTTTTCAAACACTCTCAGAAATTTTAAATCTATTTTTTACATGGATGAGTGGGTCTTTAAAAAAGACTTTGCTACTCAAAAAATTTATAATCAATTTGATGTTAAGAGCTTGAAGGGTTATGGGTTGGAGGATAAAGACCTTTGTTTAATAACCTGTGGTGCAATTTTACATTATTTGGATGAAACAAAGCATGATAAATTATCACATGTTACAAGCATCAGACTCATACACAATAATGATTATATGTGGATGGATAGGTTTACAATTAGAAACTTGGAAATATTTAGATCTAATTCGAAAGAAGGTGTAACACTAATTGATGTGATTGATAAAACCTCTTCTCCCATGGGAGCAAGAATGTTAAAAAGATGGATAGTTCAACCAGAAATAAATAAAAATGAACTAAAATTCAGACATGAGGGAGTATCATACCTAAAAGATAATTGTGATTTCAATGAGACACAGATTTTGATATTAAAGTCATTGAGTGATTTGGAAAGAATAACAGCAAAAATAGCATCTTTTAAAATCTCTCCCAGAGAATTGGTGCAATTGAAGGAAAATTTAATTGCAATAGGTCCAATGATAAACCAACTTAGACTAACAAAAAATAAATCGTTAATCAAAATTTCTAAATCATTGGATAGGTGTGAAGGACTAACAAAAATTCTTGAAAAAACTATTCAGGACGATGCTCCTGTAAATGTGGGTAAAGGCAATGTCATCAAGAACGGATTTAGTTTAGAATTAGATGATCTCAGATCGTTATCAAAATCTGGAAAAGATCAACTAAATAAAATTTTGGATAAAGAGATCGATAAAACGAAAATAGGTTCATTGAAAATTGGTTTCAACAATGTTTTTGGATACTATTTGGAAGTAAGAAATATTCACAAAGATAAAGTTCCAGAGAACTGGATTAGAAAACAAACTTTGGTTAATGCAGAGAGATATATTACTTCTGAATTAAAAGAATTTGAAACCAAGATTTTAAATGCAGATCAGAACATATTGATTTTAGAAAATGAACTATTTGATGATTTGGTAATTAAAATTCATCCTTTCATTCAAAAAATAAAAACGAATTCTCACTGGTTAGCAGTATTAGATTGTTTATCAAGTTTTGGCTTTATGGCAGAAAAAATGGATTACAGTAAACCTGTTTTTAATAAATCGAATCAAATTAAAATTACTGGCGGCAGACATCCCGTAATTGAGTCACAGTTGTCACATGATAATTCATACATTTCTAATGACATTTTTATATCAAATGATTCGGATCAAATCTTGATGATTACTGGTCCAAACATGTCTGGAAAATCCGCTATTTTAAGACAAACAGCACTAATTGTTCTCATGGCTCAGATAGGAAGTTTCGTTCCTGCCAAAGAATTACAAATGGGAATTGTAGATAAAATTTTTACTAGAGTTGGTGCGAGTGATAACATTTCAATTGGTGAATCAACATTTATGGTTGAAATGAATGAAGCAGCTGCAATAATTAATAATATTTCTAAAAATAGCTTGATTTTGTTAGACGAGATTGGAAGGGGGACAAGCACCTATGACGGAATCTCCATAGCCTGGTCGATTGCTGAGTATCTCCATGATCACCCATATAAACCCAAAACTCTATTTGCAACTCATTATCATGAAATAAATTTGATGGCTCAAAGTTTTAAAAGAATTAAAAATTTTAATGTTTCCGTTAAAGAATCAGGAAACAACGTAATATTTCTTAGAAAACTGGTTAAGGGTGGAAGTGCACATAGCTTTGGAATACATGTGGCAAAAATGGCAGGAATGCCAAAACAAATTATAAACTCTGCAAAAAAAATGCTCTTAAAACTTGAGAAATCACATGAACTAAAAAACTTGAATAAAACAAAAAATGATGATTTTCAACTTAGCATCTTCAATATGGATAATCCAAAGCTTGAGGAGATTAAAGATGATATTTTGTCACTTGATTTGGATCAAATTACACCTGTAGAGGCACTTATTAAACTTAATGAGATAAAAAGAATTTTAAATTCTTAAATAATCTACTATTTTATTTTTTTTGTTTTAAATTTACATTCCAATTTGCGAAAGTAGCTCAGGGGTAGAGCATCACCTTGCCAAGGTGAGGGTCGCGGGTTCAAATCCCGTCTTTCGCTC
>MDTC01177109.1_pt1 | contig 14142 bp, 14 predicted proteins | sample 811181 | NCBI WGS metagenome assembly MDTC01 (sample SAMN05326644, study PRJNA326480) | marine metagenome | isolation source: seawater | place: Pacific Ocean: North | collected 2011
ATATTATCAGGGGGACAAAAACAAAGAATAATGATAGCTAGAGCAATATATAAAAATGAGAACTTTATTATTATGGACGAACCAACTTCATCTTTAGATCAAGAAACAGCAAATTCAATAATAAAAAGTTTAATTGAAAAAAAAGACATCACAGTAGTCATGGTAAGTCATAATAGAAATTTCTCAAAATTTTTTAACAGAACTTTAGAAATTAAAGACTCAAAAATTTTAGAATTGCAAAACAATGTGTAAGATATTTTTAACTATAGAATAATATGTCAAAATTTTACCCCATGTTAAAAAATAAAAGTATACTTATAACTGGAGGCACAGGAAGCTTCGGTAAAAAATTTGTAAAAAAGATATTAGAAAAAAACAATAATATAAAAAAACTGATTATTTTCAGCAGAGATGAACTTAAACAATATGAAATGGCTAAAAATTTCTCTTCAAAAAAATACCCTCAGGTTCGTTATTTTATTGGCGATGTGAGAGATAAAGAGAGATTAGAGAGAGCGTGCAAGGACGTAGATTATATCATCCATGCAGCTGCATTAAAACAAGTTCCAGCTGCCGAATACAATCCAATGGAGTTTATTAAAACAAATATTCACGGGGCTTCAAATTTGATTGAGGCTGCAATTTCTGCTGATGTAAAAAAAATAATTGCACTGTCAACTGATAAAGCAGCTGCGCCTATAAATCTATATGGAGCAACAAAACTATGTAGTGATAAACTATTTATAGCTGCAAATAACTATGCTGGAAAAAAGAATATTTCTTTTTCCGTTGTAAGATACGGCAATGTAATGAATTCTAGAGGTTCAATAATTCCTTTTTTCAAAGAAGAAGTTAAAAAGGGATTTATACCTATCACCGATAAAAGAATGACGCGATTTAATATAACTTTAGACGAAAGCGTTGATTTCGTTTTGAACTGTCTAAAAATTTCAAAAGGTGGAGAAATATTTATTCCAAAAATTCCATCATATAAAGTTACAGATGTGGCTAAGGCAATTGATAAAAACGCAAAAATAAAGATTATTGGAATACGTCCTGGAGAAAAAATTCATGAGGAAATGATCACTGTATCTGATAGTCAAAATACACTTGATGTAAAAAATTTTTATATAATTTTACCTTCAGGAAATCATGAATTGAATAAATTTTATTATAAAAACTTTTCAGCAAAGAGAGTTCCAAATGATTTTTCATACAATTCATACAAAAATAAAAATTATCTATCAATTCAAGACATAAAATCTTTAATAAACAAATAATCTTATTTTAAATATATGATTATACCTTACAATAGACAGCATATAGATACCTCAGATATTAAATTAGTAAATAAAGTTTTAAAATCAAATTTGATAACCCAAGGACCAAACGTAGGAAAATTTGAAAAAGCTATTGCAAAAAGAGTAAAATCAAAATACGCAGTTGCATCAAATTCAGCTACAAGCTCTTTGCATTTAGCTTGTATGGCTATAGGACTTAAAAAAGGAGACTGGCTATGGACTTCACCAAATTCTTTTGTAGCCTCATCTAACTGCGGTCTTCTATGTGGTGCAAAAATTGATTTTATAGATATTAACCCTAGGACCTATAATTTGGATGTTGACCGTTTAGAAAAAAAATTAGTTAAAGCCAAGAAAAGTAAAAAATTACCAAAAGTTGTAGTGCCGGTTCATTTTGCTGGATTGCCTTGTGAAATGAAAAAAATATTTGAACTATCAAAAAAATATAAATTTAAAATAATCGAGGATGCTTCTCATGCACTAGGTGCAAAATACAATTCAGAAGATATTGGAAACTGTAAATATAGTGATATTGCGGTATTCAGCTTTCATCCAATTAAAATGATTACCACTATAGAGGGTGGAGTAGCTACAACAAATAACCAAAAATATGCTGATCAAATGTCAAAACTAAGGACACATGGAATTGTAAAAGAAAAATTTAAAATGAAAAGAAAGAAAGAGGGTAATTGGTATTATGAGCAGAATGATCTTGGATTAAACTATAGAATGAATGATGTTCAAGCAGCATTAGGTCTTAGTCAATTGAAAAAATTAAATATGTTTTTAAAAAAGAGAAGAGAGATAGCTAAACTTTATATTAAAAAATTTAAAAAATTGCCTGTAAACTTTCAATTAGAAAATTTGAAACTCAAAAGCTCTTATCACCTTTTTGTAATCGAAATACAGAAAGGAAAAAAACTAAAAAAAAAGATATTTGATATTTTGAGAAGAAATAATATTTTGGTAAACGTTCATTATATTCCAATTCACTTACAGCCTTACTATATGAAAAATTTTGGTTTCAAAAAAGGTCAATTTAAATTAGCAGAAAATTATTATGATAGAGCAATATCTTTACCAATATATTACTCCTTAAGTAATTCTAGAGTTCAAAGAATAATCAATTTAATTAAGAAATATTTATGAAAATAAATTTAGTAACCACTCCAATATTTATGTATAAACAATTAGCTCGATTATAATGATAATAGATAAAAATATTCCTAGAAAAGAAAAAATTACAAGAGATAGATTGCAGTTTTTACCTGGCACCAAAATACCGTTGATGTCGGTAGTTGAAATAAGTAATTCTGGAATGTGTAATAGAAAATGTTCTTTTTGTCCTAGAAGTGATCCGAATTATCCAGACGTTAATGAATTTATTTCCGATAAATTACATAAAAAAATTTTTTTTGAATTATCTGAATTAAAATTTCAAGGGATGATTATTTACTCTGGATATGTTGAACCTCTCTTGCATAAAAGAATTTATGAAAATATAGCTGAAGCGAGATATCACCTACCAAATGCTCAAATAGAGGTTATTACCAACGGAGATGTCTTGAATAAAGATAGACTAGAAAAATTGTTTAAGGCAGGACTATCTACATTGTTGATAAGTGTTTATGACGGGCCCAAAGAGGAAAAAGAATTTTATCAACTCTGTAAAGAGTCAGGGTTAGATGAAAGTCAATATGTAATTAGAAATAGATATATGCCTGAAGAATCTTCATTTGGCATTAATCTGAGTAATCGAAGTGGAACGCTAAAAAATGCTGAGTATAAAATTCCAGAAGTAAAAAAAGCATTGAATAAAGTTTGTAATTATCCAGCTTATACATTTTTTATTGATTATAATGGCGATGTTCAAATGTGCTCTCATGATTGGGCAAAAAAATATTTAATAGGAAATGTTAAAAATGAAAAAATTAAGAATATTTGGATAAATCAAAAATATAAATTTGCTAGAGAAAAACTTCTTTCTGCAAAAAGAAATTTTACACCATGTAATAAATGCGATGTATCTGGTGAACTAATAGGTTCAAAACATGCGCAAGAATGGAAGAATAATAAATTATGAAACCATGGTTAAAAAAAGTTACCAGATTAGAACCAGCCCTGATAGACAGGTCAAAGTACTTAAGACTGGATAAAAATGAGAGAGTTATAAATTTTGAAAAAAAATTTTTAAATTTTTTAAAAAAGAAATTGAATTCTTATTTTATCTCTGCATATCCAGAAACAACAAAAATAAAGAGACTAATTTCTAAAAAAATTGGAGTTAATCATAAAAATATTTTTATATCTGCTGGTTCGGATATGTCACTAAAAACTTGTTTCGAACTTTATACAAAAAATTATGACAGAGTAATTGTTTTAGACCCAACGTTTGGAATGGTAAATGTCTATTGTGGAATATACAATTTGAGACAAATTAAAATAAATTACGATAAAAATCTTACGCTTAACTATAAAAAACTTTTTAAAAATATATCAAAAAAAGTTTCATTAATTATTTTAGCTAATCCCAATAGTCCCACAGGCACAATTATAGATCATACAATTATGTTAGAAATTTTAAAAAGGACAAAGAAATTGAAAATACCGATTGTTATAGATGAAGCATACGCAGGCTTTTATAAAGCCAACTATATAAAATATATTAATAAATTTAAAAATTTAATTATAATAAGAACTTTTTCAAAATCTTTTGGCTTAGCAGGTTTAAGAGCAGGATATGCAGTAGGAAGTGCGCAAAATATAAAATTAATGAATAAATTTAGACCTATGTATGAAATCAACTCTATATCTTGTTTAGCAATAGAATTTTTATTAAATAATATTTCATTAGTAAAAAAAAACATCGAACAAGTAGAAAAATCAAAAAAATTTTTAATTAAAGAGTTAACAAAATTGAATATTAACTTCATAAACACAAATGCTAATTTTTTTCATATAGAGTTAGGAAAAAATGTAAAAAAATTTGAAAAAATATTTATTAAATCGGGCATATTATTTAGAAAAGGACCTGGAGTAAAAGGGTTTGAAAAATATTCAAGATTTGGATTAGGTTCAGTGAAGCAAATGAAAAAAGTTTTGAAACTAGTAAAAAATGTTCACAAAAAAAATTAATAAGTTTCAAGTAAAACTTTTAGAAATTAGTAAAAAATATTTATCATCTGAAAATAAAAAAAATATTGATACTTCGATCAGCCCACTTTGTTTTTTTACTATATGGGCTGAAACACCTGGATATTATAAAATTCTAAACTTATCAAAACTCAATTTAAAAATTAATTTTTTTTTTATTTTGAAAAACTTAATATCAATCTCTAAAAATTTTAGCTTAAAGATTCATTATGAAAAGAGTCTAATAATTAATAAAAATATTAATTTAGTTTTTTCTTATTCAACTAAAAAAGATTTTGATAGATCTGGGAATTTTAAAGATAGCTTTTTTAATTTTAGTTCAAAAGATAACAATTATTATTGGATATTAATTGCTTTAGACAATTATGTGCCAAAAAAAATTAAAAATAATATTGCAATTATTGCTTATGAAAATAAATTTTTAAAATACAATTTTTATTACTTAATAAAAGAAATTATATCAATTTTTAAAATTCATAAATTAAGTTTAAAAAAAATTTCACATTTTTGTTGGGAAGAAAACAATTTTTCCTCAAAAATTTCATTTTTATGTAAAAAATTAATTAAAAATTTAAAAATAAAAAATTTTATAATTAACTATGAAGGAGTGCCTTTTCAAAATAAACTACTAAGCGATATAAAAAAAAATGATCATACTGTAAAAACATTAGGATATTTGCATTGCGCGCCGTGGCCTTTACAATTAGACTTAATATATAAAAATCAACCATTAGATAATTTAGTTGTTTCAGGGGTCCAACAGAAGAAAGTTTTAAAAAAGTTTTTGGGATGGGGAAAAAATAAAATATCAGTTATTCCATCACTACGATTCAACAAAACAAAAAAAAAAGAGTTTAATGGTTATTTGTTTGTCCCATTTAAGCTTGATAACGAAACAAATTATCTAAAAAGACTTGAAGAATATCTTGATAAATTTGCAAATCAAAATTTAAATAAAATTTCAGTTAGAATTCATCCCTTAAACCAAAAAAGTAAAAAACACATAAAATTTAAATATCAATGTAATCAAATTTTATCAAAGTATGTAAAAAAAAAAACAAATCAAAAATCAAACTTATCTTTATTTTTTGGATCAGCTACTGGTGTATGCATACAGGCTCTCGAAGAGGGTACTAATATTATACATTTCCCAAATAATGAGAAAATTGATGTATTTTCAAACAAATTTTGGCCTTCATTAAAAATTAAAAGAATTGGGGATAAAATTTTCGAATACAAAATAAAAAAAAAACATCAAATATTTTTTGTTAAAAATGAAAATGAAAAATTTAAAAAGTATTTTTTACCATTATTAAAAAAATGATCTTAAAAAATAAAAATATCTTAATAACAGGAGCTGGTAAAGGCATAGGTAGGGCCTGTGTAAATGATTTTATTTCAAAAGGTGGGTATGTTTTTGCACTTATAAATCAAAAAAAAGATAATTCTAAATTTAAGAAACACATAAACTTAAAAATTTATAATGGAAACGTGAACAATCAAAAAATTATTAATAAAATTTTTGAAGAGTCAAAAAAAATAAATAAACCAATAAATTGCTTAGTAAATAACGCTGGTTTAAGATTCAGAAAAAATTTTTTAAAGATCCGTAAAGATGAGTTAAGAAATGTTTTTGAAACAAATTTTTTTTCACCGCTTGTCATAATGCAAATTTTTTCTAAGTTTTTAATTAAGAATAAAATGAAAGGTTCTCTTATAAACATGACCTCAATTGTTGGAAAAATTGGATTTGATGGGTTAACAGGTTATGCATCTAGCAAGGGTGCCCTAACATCTTTAACAAAGTCTTTCGCTGCTGAAATGAGCAAATACGGAATAAACGCTAATAATATCAGCCCTGGTTTTATTAAAACTTCATTTTATGAAAAATTTAAAAAAGATAAAAAAAAATTATACAATTGGACAATCTCCAGAATACCTCAAAAGAGATGGGGTGAACCTAGAGAAATTGCGGAGTTAGCCTCTTTCATTCTGTCTAACAAAAGCAATTATCTTAATGGAGAAACAATATCAATTGATGGAGGCTGGACTAATGCTTAAAGCAGTGGGTTTAATCCCTACAAGATTTAATTCAAGAAGGTTACCTGGCAAGTCTTTAAAAATGATAGGCAGTTTTCCAATGATTATACATACTTATTTAAGGTCAAAAATAGCTAAATCCTTAGATAAAGTTTATATTTGTTGTGATACCAAAGAAGTATTCCAAGTAGCAAAAAAATATAATGCAGATGTTATTCTCACCTCTAAAAATCACAAACAAGGAGGAGATCGAATTTATGAAGCTTATAGTAAATTAAAAAAAAAATATGACCAAGTTATAGACATTCAGGGAGACGAACCCCTTATTGACCCAAAAAATATAGATTACGTTGTAAAGTATCACAGAAAAAATAAAAAATACGATATAATCTTACCGAATTTAAAGACAAAGTATTCTAGAGATCCAAATTTAGTAAGATTAATTTTCAATAAACATAAAGAGGTCCTATATCTTACTAGATCAGACACTCCTTATCATTTTGTAAGTAAAACGGATAAAATTTTTAAGCATCTTTCAGTAATTTCTTTCAAACCACAAGCTTTAAAAAGTTTTGCTAATTATTGTCATAAAAGCAAACTCGAAAATCTAGAGGATATTGAATTATTGAGGGCAATCGATTTAGGTTTGAAAATTAAAACTTTCTCACTCAAAGGAGATAGTTTTTCGATTGATATTTTTAAAAATTTAATTCAAGCAAGAAAACGAATAAAATTTGACAAGTATTATAAAATCTATAAAAAAAAATATGATTTTGAACTATAACATTAATAAATTAAATTTTAAGGTAACATTTTGCAACAATAAGGAAAGTCCTGATATTTTCAAAGCCCTTTCCAAGCTTTATTGTGATAAAAAAATGTTGCTGATTATTGATAAAAAACTAAATACCAAATTTACAAAGTATTTATTTAAAGATTTAAAAAAATGTGGATTAAAAGTAACCTTGCTGAAAGTAGATGGATCAAAATTTAACAAAAATCAAAAATTGCTATTTAGAATTATTGATAAATTAATAGAAAAAAAATTTTCAAAAAAATCAGTTTTACTCTCTTGCGGTGGAGGAGTAGTTGGAGATGTTTCAGCTTTAGCTTCATCATTGTACCTCAGAGGCATGATCTACTTTCACATACCTACTACAATGACTGCTATAGTTGATAGTTGTTTAGGAGGAAAAACCGGAATTAATTACAAAAATATAATTAATTCTGTAGGGAATTATTACCATTCGCAAAATGTTTTCATCTCTAGAAATGTAATTGAACATATTCCCAATCGAGAATTTTTATCAGGTGTTCCTGAAATCATCAAATGTGGAATGATTAATAATAATAAAATTATTTTAATGTTAAAAAAACAAAGAGATAAATGCATTCAAAGAAACTATGATTTTTTATTTAAAATAATTAAATTAGCTCTTAAAACCAAAATTAAGTTTTTTAAAAATGATGTATATGAACAGTCACAGCGGCTGAATTTAAATTTTGGTCACACTTTTGCACATGCTATCGAAATGTCATTAAAAGGAAAAAAAACTGATTTAATTAGACATGGTGAAGCAGTTGGCATTGGCATGTTGTGTGAAATTTATTATTCAGAAGAAAGAAGTGTAATATTTCATAAAATAAAAGAAATTTTAAGATTATATAATCTTCCAGAGAATTTATTATCATTGAAGATAAAAAAAGATAACGGATTAAAAAAGCGAATTTTTAACAATATCTTTTTAGATAAAAAAAAGATCGGAAAATATCCAAGAATTATTAAAATTAATAAAATAGGAAAATCAAAAATTATTGAGATGAAAAACAATAAAAAGATTAAAGACACTATAAACAAAGTTCTTTTTTAATGAGGAAAAAGGAATTTCATCCTACCATAATGGATATATATCATTTTTATAATTTTTTCTTTTTTTTTTTATTTTTTTGTAAATTATAAAAATAAGAAGCAAAGCTAAAACAGATAATATTATCGAAAGTGTTTTCATATAATTTTTATTTATTGATAAATTCAGCCGCTAATTCGTAACCTTTGTCATTACAGTGAACTCTATCAACAAATATCCAATCCTTTTTAGAAGTTTTTTGCTTGAAATAATCATTAATATCAAAAAAATTAATGTTATTTTTATTGGTTATCTCGAAATACAATTTTTTATATTTCTCATAATTATTATATCTATAAGTCTCGTCTAAATGCTTATTAAATTTAGTAAAATATTTCTTTGAATACTCATACAGTTGTGTTTCTTCATCATTTCTATCCTTGCACCAATTGTTAACTGGTTGTAAATAGAAACTAATATCACATTTATAATAATCCCCTAATATTTTGTATAGTTTCATATTTCTATCAATTTTTTTTTCAAAAGAGATATTCTCTTTTTTTACATTAATTATATCATTCCTAAATTCACTCGAGAATAAAAATCTGAATAAGTTTGATTTATTAATTTTTTTAAGTGCATCAAAAGTTAAATTATTTGATGAAAACAAATTGAATATATTTTTAAAAATTTTTTTTTTATAAGGAAATTGACTTTTTTCCATTTGGTTCACAAATAATGACTTAAAATAAAAAAGATCTGGATATGTCACTTTTTGAAAATTTGATATGTGAAGATCATTTACTCCTGATAAAATTATTATTCTTTTTACATTTTTTATTTCATTTATATTAAGCATAAGTGAAAGAATTTCTTGTATACCAACATGAGCTCTACCTGAAAGATTTAAAAAGTTATAATTTTTGTTTTTTTTTTCTAAGTGTCCTGATATTGAATTTGCATCGTTAGTACTCCCCACACCAAATCCAAATGAACTACCTAAAATTATTATATTTTGTTTTTCATTTTTAATTTCAAAAATACTTTTTGGATAATTTTGGGACTCTAAATTAAATCTAAACCCCCTGTTGTCTGTATTAATTTCTTTTGATCTGAAATTAAAACTTTGATTGAACATCAGAAATGGCAGCCAATCATAACCTAGGTCATCATATGCCTTCATTTGAGGAACTAGTTTGTATCTAAAGTTTTTATTCATAAATATTTTAATTACTTGTTTTGATACAGTTATTATTCTTTTTGTTAAATTCAAAAAACTAATATAATTTACTTAATAAGTATGTTAAAAGCCCATGTAAACAATATTATTACTTTAATATAAATATGTCCTTAAAAATTGAAATTATAAATCTCAGTTTGAAAATGTTTTAAATATAATGGAAAAGGTAAATTTAAATTTAAACATAAGAAACATGCGAAAATTCACGATAGTGACAAAAATTTTTCCAATTTTTCCAATTTGTGCAATTTTGTTTTGAAAGATGATTAAATTAGAGATAATTGATAATTTTTTACAAGCTTCAGATTTTAAAAAAATTTCTAAAGTTGCTTTAGAAAAAATAGGAAAAAAAGATATAAAAGTTTATCACAACTCAATTGTAAAAAATAAAGTTTTAAATTCTGAATGTATTAATTCTGATTTTTTAATTGAATTAAACAAGAAATATCATTTAAAGGCCATGAATATTCTTCAAAAATTAAATAAAGAAAAAGTTAAATTGTATGATTATTCCGAATTTCATATAATTGAAACAGGCGCAAACTGCTCATTTCCTATACATGATGATACTCCTAATAAATTATTAAGCGGAGTTATATATTTAAAACCAAATAAAAATTATGGAACAAGTTTTTTTAGCTCAAAAAATGGTAAATCAAAAAAAATAATTCCATGGAAATTAAATCGAGCAGTTTTTTTTTCAAGAAAAGAACGCGAGTCCTGGCACTCTTATCGAGGTGATGGAAAATCCAATAGGATAGTTTTGGTTTATAACTTGATGACAAAAGATATTAAAGGAGCATTGAAAGCTGAAAAAAAAAGTTATTTTGTAGGCAATCTAAGGTATAAATTGAATCCTTACATTTATAAATTTTTTAATACAACAATATAAAATCTTAATGAGAAAGTGGCTTGAATATTCTTTGGATGTAAAAAAAAAAAAATTTAATAATCAATTCTTATATTCCAATTATCTTCTACAAAAAGATAAACTGTATTTAGATAAGATGTTTAATTTCAAGAAATTTAAAAAAAATAGACTATTTTTTACTCATTATAAATTTTTTAAAAATAAGGTTAAAAATAACACAATTTTTTTGTGTTCTGGATACGGTTTTTATGAATATTTTTTAAAAAAAAAAATTTAAAAATTTTTTTATTTCAGATGTAAATATTATTTATAAAAAGTTTAATTTTAATAATAAACTTTCAAAGTTTAAAAAAATAGATGTTCTTAAAATTAGTGATTTTAAAAAAATTAAATTTAAACCAAATGTAATAGTATTAAATAATGTAGAATACTTGCTTAACGATAAACAAATTTTGAAATGTATGAGCAACATCAGCTTTATTGCGTCTAATCAAACAAATATTTATGTTATTTTTAGAAGCAGGTATTATTTATTTCTTAAATTTTACGATAATATTTTGTTACCAGCTGAGCTAATTTTGAAACAATTTATTTTACTATTGGCTGGAAAGAAACAAACTTTAAATTTAAATCTGCATGGTTTTAGAAGAACAAGAAAAGAATTTGAAAATTTGATAAGAAAAAAATTTAAAATTATAAATCTTTATCAAGACCTTTTTACAGTAGATTATGAAAGATCTCTTTTAGTTAAAAAATTAAGATTAAGTAATTTTTTAAAATTAATCTTTTTTAAATCACATCCTTATCTACATATTTATGAATTGAAAAAAAGGACTTTGAATTGAAAAAAATTGTAATAGTAGGAGGAACTGGTTTTTTGGGTTTTCATGTAGCAAAACATTTTTTAAAAAAAAAAATTTAAAATAATAAGTGTTTCAAGATATAAACCAAAAAAAATAAGAAAGCTTAGTAAAGTAAAATACTTATTTGCCGATATCTCACAAAAAAAAAAATTAATAAAAGTTTTAAAACCTCATTTAAATAGCAAATACGTAGTTAATGTTGGTGGCGAAATTGATCATACGCAAAATAGTAAAGTTCATAAAAGTCATTTTACAGGAGTTAAAAATTTAACTAACATTTTTAAAAATGCAAATATAAAAAGATTTATACAAATAGGCAGTTCTATGGAGTATGGAAAAAGTAAATCACCTCAATTAGAAAATTATAGAGCTAAGCCCATTTCTGTTTATGGAAAATCAAAGTTTCTAGCGACAAATTATTTGATTAAAATGTATAAAGAAAGGAACTTTCCTGTACTAATTGTTCGACCTTATCAAATTTATGGCCCAGCGCAGGAAGAAAATAGACTTGTGCCATTTTTAATTTCTCAATCTTTAAATGGAAATCATTTTCCCTGTTCTGATGGTAATCAATTTAGAGATTTTTTATACATTTTAGATTTTGTAAACTGTATAGACTTATTAATTAGAAAAAAAATTAAATTAGGTCAAATCTTTAATGTTGGTAATGGCAAAGGTATAAAAGTCAAAAAAGTTATAAATTTAGTTAATAAAAAAATTAAAACGGGTAAACCAGTTTTTAATCAAATTAAGTTAAGAAAAGAAGAACAAAAATATTTATTTCCAAGCATACTTAAAATTAAAAAGACTGTAGGATGGACACCAAAAACAAAACTTAATATTGGAATAAATAAAACAATTAGATTTTATAGAAATAAGAAAAAATGAAAATAATTATATTAGCAGGCGGTTTAGGCACCAGGCTTTCTGAATTAACAAAGATAACCCCTAAACCAATGGTCAAGATAGGCGGTTATCCAATAATAATTCATATAATGAAACATTATTTAGATTATGGATTTAATGATTTTATATTAGCGACAGGTTATAAAAATAGACACTTCACTAGGTATTTTAAAAAATTTGAAAAATTTGGCAGGTCTTTTAAAAGTAAAATTTTCAAAAAAAATTGTAAAATTACAATTCTAAATACTGGTATGAAAACAATGACTGGCGGCAGACTTAAAAAAGCTATTAGATTTTTGAAAAATGATGAAAATTTTATGTTTACTTATGGAGATGGCATCTCCAATGTAAACTTATATAAATTATATAAACATCACAAAAGAAAAAAAAAAATGATCACAGTAACTGCAGTAAGACCACCTGCAAGGTTTGGTGAAATAATTATAAAAAAAGACATTGTTAAATCCTTTAAAGAAAAACCACAGGTTACTAATGGATGGATAAATGGTGGTTTTTTCATAGCAAAAACAAATTTTTTAAAATTCATTAAAAATGACAATGAAATATTAGAAAAAAGACCTCTTGAACTTGCGTGCAAAAAAAAACAACTTTCAGCATTTAAACACAAAGGTTTTTGGAAATGCATGGATGTTAAAAGAGATAGAGATGAGTTACAGAAAATATATTTTAAAAATAAATTTATTTGGAAAAAAAAATAATGAAAAAATTTTTTAAAAATAAAAAAGTATTAATTACAGGAAATACAGGTTTTAAAGGGTCTTGGCTTTCACTTTGGATGAATTTATATGGCGCAAAAGTCTTAGGCATCTCTTCAAATATCCCTTCAAAACCATCAAATTTTAATGTCTTAAATTTGAAAAAAGAAATCAAACAAAAAAAAATAGATTTAAGAAACTCAAAGATATTAAAAAGAGAAATTAATAATTTTAAGCCAGACTATATTTTTCACTTAGCAGCAGAGGCTATAGTTAAAAAAGCTTTCAAAAACCCAAAACTTACTTGGGAGACGAATACTTTAGGAACCGTAAATTTACTAGAGTCTATAAGCCAATTAAAAAAAAAAATTATTGTGGTCATTATTACAAGTGATAAAGTTTATAAAAATTTAGAAATTTCAAGAGGTTATCATGAAAATGATATATTAGGAGGATTTGATCCTTATAGCGCTTCAAAGGCATCAGCTGATCTAGCTGTTCAATCTTATTATTTTAGTAAATTAAAATACAAAAAAAACATTAGACTTTCAATTGCAAGAGCTGGAAATGTTATCGGAGGTGGAGACTGGTCAGAAGGTAGACTGATACCAGATTGTGTAAAGAAATGGTCATTAAATAAAACTGTTCAAATTCGAAATCCTAACTCTACTAGACCATGGCAGCATGTATTAGATGTTTTAAATGGCTATATCAATTTAGCTACGCAGCTTAATAAAAAAAATAGCATTAATGGAGAAGCCTTCAACTTTGGCCCAAAAAACGAAAAAAATAGAGAAGTTTATAAAATTGTAAAAGAAATGAGCAAAAGGTGGGTTGGATCATCTTGGAAAATAAATAAAGATACAAAATTTATAGAGTCTAATTTATTAAAATTAAATTCTTCAAAGGCTAAACGTTTATTAAATTGGGAATGTAAATTAAATTTAAAAAAAGCTATTTATCATACTGCTGAATGGTATAAAACTTTTTACTTTAATAGAAAAAATATTAAGAATTTTTCAACAAAACAAATTGTAGAATTTGAAAAAATAAGTAGATAATATGCTTAAAAATCTTTTTGTTAGTCTAATTGCTGATCTTTAATTAATGAAAAATTAATTGTTTTTTTGGGCATGTAGTTCAGTGGTAGAACGCTTCGTTGACATCGAAGAGGTCATAAGTTCAATTCTTATCATGCCCACCAA